>OGFV01000025.1_pt1 | contig 93037 bp, 83 predicted proteins | sample 1571131 | NCBI WGS metagenome assembly OGFV01 (sample SAMEA2582044, study PRJEB24529) | metagenome | biome: Human gut stool | place: China | collected 2011
GATTGCTGTTCAGCGGATGGCATGGAAAACAGGCGAGGCTCTTTGCGACCCGGTGGTGGTGGATTTCTTGCAGTTTATCCGAACACATATGCAGAGCGACGGCTCTTTTTCGTTCCGTATCCCAAAGAGTGCGTCCAAAAAATCGTTTGCCACACTTTCAGAGATTGCTCAGACATGGGACAAAATGGGACTTTTTGCAGCCATTGTGATTTATCCGCAGAATATCGTCTATGAACTTGCGCAAAATGAAACCGTCCGGCATTTTTTGAGCGGAAAGTGGCTGGAGCTTTTTGTAGAGCATCAGGTTCAGCAGATCCTGAACCACTATCAGGAGGAGCAGGGCGCAGAAGTTTCGGTTTGCTCCAATGTGGTCCTTTCAGAAACGGCATCCGTAGGGAGCACGCACGAATTGGATGTCGTGTTCTCCATCAATGGAAAATTTTTCTGGGTAGAAGCCAAATCCTCCAGCCGAAGCATTGATTATGGAAAATATGCTTCTCTGTGCGAAAAGCTGAACGTGACACCAGAAAGCTTGCTTTTGGTCAACAGCGATTTGTCCGTGGAAGAGTGCGAAGGTGTTTCTTATTTCTGGAATTACCGTGTTGCAAACTGCGCAACGATCACACAGGAGCTGGAAAGCATGATTGCCAAACAACTTGAAAGCACCGGAAATGCTGTTCTGCGTACAGACTGAGCAATAAGCAAAAATGATATGTACCCCCAATACTGGACACCCAGTATTGGGGGTACATATCAAAACCAAAAAGCAGAAGCTGCTGCACAAAACTACGGTGCGGCAGCTTCTGCTTTTTTATTTGCTGTGCCCCCGCGTGTGCCGACAGTTCCATTCCACCTTATTCTGCCCCCGCAGAAGGTCGTTTTTGCCCGCCGTATTTGTACCCGTAGGGCCGCCCGGCTTTCCCGAGAATGGCTGCCTGTTTTGCCGAAAGGTCGTACTATGCCCGGAAAAAAAGCATTGAAATCCTGCTTTGGTCATTTATTCTGCTGTTTCTTTCCGTTTTTACAATGTTTTTTGCAAAAAAGGCTTTACAAATGAATTTTAAAAACATATTATATAATTATAAGTTCAACATCTTTACGCAAATAGTTTCGTACCAGTTCGTATGAGGCAGTTGGGTCTGTGCTTCCCGCGCCGCTTCTGCCTTGCGATAGATCATTGGAGCCCGCCGGTGCAGCCCCGCTGCACCAGATCAAATACAGAAGGAAGGTTATGCATCATGCCTGAAAAGAAAGTTTCTGCTCCCGCAGCCGAAGCTCCGGTTGCCGAGGGCAAGACCCGCAAATCCACCAAGGCTCCCGCCCGCCGTGGCCGCCCGCCGCTGGCACCTGAGCTGTATGTAGAGATGGGCGGCGAGCAGTACAACATCACCGACATCATCGACCGCGCCAAGGCAGACTACCGCACCACCCACAAGGTCGGTGTGCAGTCCTGCAAGGTGTACGTCAAGCCCGAAGAGGGCGCAGCTTACTACGTCATCAACAAATTCTCCGGCAAACTGGATCTGTAATTTTTCACAGGGTCACAGGCAGCACCGCACTGCTGCCGCGCCCGCCATTCCCACAATAAGGCTCCATCAACAAAAAAAGACACCGCACAGTTGTGCGGTGTCTTTTTTGCATAGGCAGCGGCTCAGAACCCCAGCATCTGCCAAAGGGACTTACGCTCTTCGGCCGGTGTCGGGTCCGGGATCTCGAACACATAGCGCTCGGTGGCGTTGATAACGGTGGTGTTGCCGCGGGTGCATACCCGGGGCAGCTTTGCATCGTAATTCAGGTGTATATGCCCGTGGATGAACCATTTAGGCTGGTACTCGTCCAAAATCTCGTTGAAGCACGCAAAGCCCCTGTGGGCACAGTCGTCCCCATCGTTCAGTCCCTTGGCCGGGGCGTGGGTCAGCAGCAGGTCGATGCCGCCCCTTTTGTGCGCCTGATGCTCCAGCTTGTGCACACGGCGGCGCATGGCCTTTTCGGTGTACTGGTAGGTGTCCTCTTTATTATAGCGCTGACAGCCCCCCAGCCCCATGATGCGCAGCCCCTTCCATGTGTACACCTGATCGTCCACGCAGATGCAGCCGCCGGGTTCACCCTGAGTCTGGTAGCTGCCGTCGTGGTTGCCGTGCACATACAGGATAGGCGCAGCGGTAAAGTTTGTGAGATATTCCAGATACTTTTTGGGCAGATCCCCGCAGGAGAGGATCAGGTCGATGCCTTCCAGCCGGGCGCGGGTGTCATAGTCCCACAGCGCCTTGGACGGGACATCTGAGATGGCAAGAATTTTCACGTTCGTATGCTCCATTCTGTTTCCGGTCAGGCCGGCTCATTTCTCCAGACCCTTTACGTTGTCCAGTCCGTTGATCGCCAGCACGGTACGGGTCTTGACGTCCAGTTCATCGTAATGGGGCAGCTTGCCGTGTACGCAGGCATCCAGCCAATCCATCTCCATCAGCTCTTTGGGGCTGTAAACTCTATTCTCCGGGGAGTGCAGGTTGTCCTCGTTATCATACAGCTTTTCCGGGAAGATGTGCACATTATCCGAGCCCTGCAGCGTTTCCAGCAGATCCAGCAGCTGCCGCGTACCGCTGGGCAGCGCTTCCTGATACTCCAGATCCTCTGCGCCGCTGCGCAGCCCCCACCAGTAGTTCACTGCGCGGGTGGTGGCTGCATTGTCCCAGCTGCCGTCAAAAATGGAGCGCACGATCTGCACATAAAAGGTATCCCACCGCCAGATCGGCAGACCCAGCGGCTGTAAGCTGCCGTCCGGCAGTTTGCGGCACAGGCCGTAGTCCCGGTTGGTGTCGGCAGGCTCCCGACTGTCCCGGGCGTAGACCATGTCGATCTCCGGGCAGTCAGCAAAATCCAGCGGATGGGCGGTATCGGGCTGGCAGGCCCAGCGCAGCCAGATACGGCCTGTCGGGCGCACGCTCTTCAGTCCCTGTGCAAAGGCGTTGATCGCAGCGGGCACGCCGTACACGGGGTTTGCCGCCACATAGCCGATGTGCCCCGTCTTGGTCATGATACCGGCCAGCATGCCCAGCAGATAGGTCACCTCATAGGTGCGGGGGTAGTAGGTGCGCACCAGCGGGTGCGGCGCGTTCAGCGAGCAGTTCAGGATGCGGGTCTTGGGGTGCTGCGCCGCCACCTTCAGGCAGGCGTTGTACATCCGCACGCTGGTGGCGAACACCACGTCCGCATTGTTGTGGGCTACCTCCTCCAGCACCTGCTCCGCATCCACCTCCGGGTTCACATCCTCGTAGCAGCTGATATACACCTTGTCCGGGAAAACCTTGGCCAGCGCATCGCGCCCTTCGTCATGCGCGCGCACCCATGCGCTGATCTTGGCGTTGTACTCGTGGATAAATGCCACCCGCAGCTCACTGGGCTGTTTGCTGGGGCTGAAGATATTCAGCTTGGACAAAAGCGGCTCTGCGGGACTCTTGGGCGGATCCAGCGAAAGCTCCACACCGTGGGGCTCGGTGAGCACCTTCACCTCGTTCCACAGCTTTTCCAGGTTCTGCCGCACCTGTGCAGGGGTGGCATCGTAGGTGTCGGAGTAGCGGTACACCGACAGGTACACCAGCAGCGCATCACCGGTGGTCAGCCCCATGGAGGTGCCGCCCAAGACTTCGAACTGCTGGTGGAACATGGTGTAGAAGGCGGCAAAGTTCAGCCGGTCATCCTCCGACCATGCCTCACCGCTGGCCTTGCACACCAGCGTTTGCAGTTTGTTATAGCCGCCCAGCTTGGAAAAATGCACATAGTTCACCTTGGACAGCTTATAGAAATCCAGAAACTCGTAGTAGATCTTATTTTCCAGATCCTCGGTGCGGGCGGGGATGAGCCGGGTGACCGTGCCCGGGATCTTGACGGCACCGTAATACTTGAGCACCGAGACCCGCTTGTTGCCCTCCTGCACATAGAACCGGTTCATGTACTCAAAGGCGATGATGGGGTTCTGGATGCCCTCTTCCAAGTGCGCGTCACACAGGTTCGACCACTTGACAGCAAACTCGGTATCCGGCTCCAGCAGAGGCATAAAGTCATACGAAAAGGCAGTGTGCCGTCCGCTGGTCTTGGTGCCCACAAGGCTGTCTGACGGGATCTCCACCAGCCCCAGCGGCTCCTGCGCCACGATATCCACGCCCTTGAGCACATCGTCCAGAACAGCCAGATAGGGCGACTGGCCGCGGGCTATGCGGGCACGATAGGCGCGCTGCCCTGCGCGCAGTGCACTTCTATAATCTTCCAGCATAAGAACTCCTTCTTTATCATAACCGCAGTGCCGCAGTCTCCCTGCCGCACCGGAACACCCCCAGTATACCACAAAAACAGAAATAAGGCAGTATTTTAGGGTTAAAACTGTTGATTTTCCCGGTAGATTCAGGTACGATAAGAATGCTATTCAAAACCGACAGGAGTTTACGATCATGCATACCGTTTCTCTGCCCGTGCTCAAGGCGGGCGAATACGCCGGCGGCGTCTGGTATTACGAACCACACACCTACCAAAACTACCGTTATGTCCTTGGCCGCGTGGGTAAGCACCCACTGGTGTGCATCGGCATCAACCCCAGCACCGCCCAGCCCGGCGCGCTGGACCCCACCTTAAAAAGCGTGGAGCGTCTGGCCGCCGCCAACGGCTTTGACAGCTGGATCATGTTCAACGTCTACCCCCAGCGCGCCACCGACCCCAACGATATGGATAAGACCCCCGACCGCGCCCTGTGTGATGAAAACCTGCGCTGGCTGCGGGCGGTGCTGGCACAGACCGAGCCCACCATGTGGGCAGCATGGGGCACCCTGATCGAAAAGCGGGACTACCTGCCCGGCCTGATGCGGGAGATGGTGGCCCTGACGCGGGAGCGGGAGATCCCGTGGGTCACCTTTGGCAAGCGCAGCAAAAAGGGACACCCGCACCACCCGCTGTATCTGCGCAAAGATTCCACCCCGGAGCCTTTTGATGTGGAAAACTATCTGGACACCTGTTTCTGATGTCCGACCCGACAGGAGGAGAGCTGCTTTGACCGCAGAACAGTATAAGCCCATCTATCACTGGTTCAGCGACCATCCGGCCGTAAAGCGGCTGGTCGTTTTTCTGGACCGGTGGCTGCCGCTGGTGCCCTTTGTGTGCTATCCGGTGCTGCTGTGCCTGCTGAACATCCGGCTCTCGCGGCTGTTCCTCACCCAGAAGCAGGCCGCGCTGGACTTTATGGTGCTCATCGCCCGCTCCGTCTTTGTGCCGGGGCTGGTGTTCTGGGGCGGCACGTTGCTGCGCAGTCGGCTGCACTTTCCCCGCCCCTACGAGCAGCCCGGCTTTACCCCGCTGGTGGCAAAGGAGAGCCGTGGACACTCCATGCCCTCCCGCCACGCGCTGAGCGCCGCCGTGCTGGCGGCGGTGTGGCTGTATTTCTACCCCGCTGCGGGCTGCGTGATGGTGGGCATTGCCCTGCTCATCTGCTGCCTGCGGGTGCTCACCGGGGTGCATCATGTGCGGGACGTGGTGTGCGGCTTTGCACTGGGCTTTGCGCTGGGCTGTGCCGGAATGTGGCTGCTGTAAGGCCGTTCCCACACGCTGGAACGGCCATTTTTGCCCGCAGCGCAAAAAAGTTGAAACTTTTTTCAAATTTTCCTTGACAGAATGCGATGGGTATGGTATTATTTCTCTCGCAGCCTGTGCCGACACAGAGCTGCCGCCATAAAGGAACCCATTGGGATAACAACGTGCGCCCGTAGCTCAGGTGGATAGAGCAACTGCCTTCTAAGCAGTGGGCCGGGGGTTCGAGTCCCTTCGGGCGCATCTATGTGGTGCCCATAGCGTAGTCGGTTAACGCGCCAGATTGTGGATCTGGAGACCGTGGGTTCGAGTCCCACTGGGCACCCCACCAAAAAGTCCGCTGTTCAAAACAGCGGACTTTTTCTTTTGGTGGAATACTATAAAAGTACGGCACCCCGGCAAAGCAGCTGCTTTGCCGGGGTGCCTTTTCTCTTATTTATTCATCTCCTGCAGGATCTTTGCGATCTGGGCGGGGGTATAGCCCTCCTGCCGCAGGGCGGAGGTGATGGCCACATTGCTCTTGCCCTGACTGCGCAGCAGCGCTGCCGTGTAGGGCACCCCGGCGCTGACGGTGCTGCGGCTGCCACCGGAAGCAGAGCCGCTGCTGCCGGTGGCCTTTCCGCTGCCGGAGCTGCCGGAGCTGCCGGACTTTGTGCCCGCAGCCGCTGCTCTGCTGGCGGCCTGTGCGGCCTTCTGCTGGGCGTTAGCCTGCTTCAGTGCCCACTCGCCCTTGGCGATGTTCAGCTTCTGGGTGGTCACGTTATTGTTGAAGGCCTGCTGTTTCAGTGCATCCTGATAGGCGCGCTCGCTGGCGGTGTTGTCGTACTGCTGCTGGGTCAGTGCGTCCTGCCGCTGCTTTTCTTGCATCTGCTGGCTCCACTGGGTGTCGGCGCGCTCGGCCTCGTAGGCGCGGTTGCCGGCGTAGATGTTGTACCCGGTGTTCATCAGACTGCCCGCCAACGTGCCCAGACCAGTGGTGCCGGTAATGGCCAGCTGCACCACGTCCCCGATGACCCCCAGCACGGTCATGACGTTGTTGAACGCCTGCTGGCGCCGGCTGATTTCCGCCTGCTCCTGTGCGGTGTAGTAGCCGTGCAGGGTGTCCAGCCGGTTCAGGTGCTCCTGATACTGGCCGTAGTCCTTGGCGTAGGCGTCGTTGTAAGCTTCGCCTTTCTGCTGCAGCTGGGTGTAGTAGTCCTGCAGCTGACGGTCATACAGGGTCTGGGCGTTCTGCTCCTGTCCGTTCAGCTGGTCCAGCCGGTTCACCAGTTCTTCGCCGCCGCTCTGGTAGGTATCCAGCGCCAGACTATACAGGGTGGGGATAGCGCTTGCCAGCCCGCCGATCTGCTGCTGATAGGCCTGCTGCGCCGCACTGGTGGCATAGCTGGAACCATAGCCGCCGGTCAGAGCAGCAGCCTGTGCCGCCGCGTCCGCGCTGGCATTGTGGGCGTTCTGGGTATACAGCTGCTCATACTGGCGGTAAAGCGGGTCACGGGTGTAGCTGTACTGAAAATTCTCCCGTTCCAGCAGCTGCCCCAGCAGGCTGTTGATCTTATCCTGATAGCTGCTCTGGTAATCTGCGGGGCGGTTCTGCTGCCACTGCTTCAGGGCATCGGCAGCATCGGTCACCTGCTGGCTGGGGCGGTAACTGGCGTTTGCCATGGCCTTTTCCACATCGGCGCGGCTGTTCAGCCTTTCGGTACTGTAAGTGGGCTGCGCGGCAGGCTGTGCCTGCGTTTGCACATCCGGCTGCAACAGTTCCTCCTTCTTTTTGGATGCCATATAATTCTCCTTTCGTTCTTATAATCCCTGCAGCTTGCTGCGCAGGGTGTCGGACATATTTTCCGTATCCAGATTGGTCAGTACATACTGCAGCTGCTCCTGCATCTGGTACAGATAGCTGCGCAGTGCCCGGGCATCCTCCGGGTCCATGTTATCGCTGAGCTTGGGCAGGCCCAGCTTGCTCAGGCCGTTCATGCTTGCCATGAGGCATCCTCCTCCCATAATTTTCCCTTTGCCGGGGCGATGGTGCGTACAAGACTGCGCAGAGTGATCTGCCCCTTGCCGCGCAGCCGCAGCCGCAGCGACCCGCACCGCCGGGGCACAAAGGGCAGGTCAAAGCTGCGGCGGCTGCCTTGGGCGGCAAGGGAAGCCACCGTCTCCCACGCGCCGCCGTCATAGCTCACCGCCACTTCTACTGTGCTGGTGCACTCGGCGTCCAGCCGCAAGGTCAGCCGGGAGAGATACCGCTGCTCGGTGCCGTCCAGCCCCACATCGCCGGTGACCAGCTCAAAGGGGATGTCCGTTTCCACGCCGTCGGTAGTTTGCCAGTCCGGCTCGCGGGTGGGGTCTGCTGCCCACAGTGCCTGTCCGTCCCACAGATAAAGCTGCCCGCCGGTGCTGGTCATATCGCAGGAGCAGACGTCCTCCTCGCTCCACAACCCCTTCTCGGTATCGTAGACCAGCAGACGCGCACTCTCCCGGGAGATGTGCAGGTAGTACCGGCCATCCAGCGCACCACCCACAGCGCTTTGCACGTTGGAAAGCTTTGCAGCGTCCAGCGCACCGGACACCTTGGTGGGCAGACTGCCGTCCCACGCCATGACGCCGTCCGGCGAGAGATAATACAGCGTCTCGTTCAGCACGCACAGGCTGCGGGCGGCGTTTTTGGCAACGCCCCGGCAGCGCAGACTGGAAAGCTGAAAATCCGAAGGCTTGGAGCCGTACAGCTTGTGCAGGGTGTTCTCCTTGAAAAACAGCGCATAGCCCATGCAGGAAGTCGCCCCGGTAAAGGCACCATCGCTGCCCACGGTGACGGCGTAGCTGTCCGCGGCGATGCCCCGGTAACTGAACCAGTTGGTGGGGTCGCCCAGCTTGCAGCCGTAGATAACGTTTTCTTTGCTGTTGCAGCCCCACACCCGGTTGTCGCACTCTGTCACAAAATCCAGTTCCGGCACCCGGCGCTCCATGGATACCGTCTGGGTTGTCTCCACACTGCGGTGCTGTTTGCCGTCCATGCTCTGCCACTGGGCGGCGGCGGCGTTCTGCACCAGTGTACCGTAGAAATACTCACCCTGTGGGGTGCAGCGCACCCGCAGCCAGTCCTCGCCCACGTCATACACGATTTGGTCTCCGTTCAGCTCCGGGCTCTGCCCTGCCGCTTCGGCGGCTGCGCCCTGCACGGTCACGGTGTCCCACTGCCGGAACAGCTTGCCCAGCCCTGCCGCCGTGATGCGGCAGTATTCCAGCGGGACGGCTGCCCAGCTGCCGGAGTTTTTGCTGTACATCTCCAGCGTGCTGTCGTACCTCCACGGATGGTCGGCATCTTCTACTTTTAAAAAAAGCTGTCCGTCTGCGGGTTCGGCGGGCTCGTCCCGGCCAAAGGCTTCCACCTGATAGGTCTTACCTGCGGCATCGCAGGGGGCAAAGGTCACGCTTTGGCCCGCCGCCGTCCACAGCGCCCCCAGTGCGGTCACGCTGCCGTCTGCCGTATCAAAGGCCAGCTTATCCGGGAAGATCAGAATTTTTGTACCGATGCCCACCAGCGCCTTCCGGCCGTCGGTCACGGCGTCCGGCTTCGTCACCGCCGGGGCAGCGGCATCGTCCGGGGTATAGGTGATATCCCGCCCGCAGACCGTCAGCAGACCGTTCAGGTGGTACATCCCGTTCAGCCCGGTCAGTGCCCGCAGTCTGCGGCGCGGGGTGCGGGTGCTCAGTGCGGGGAAATCCCGGGTGGAAAAGTTCACTCCGGCGCTGTACTCTGCTTCCGAGCAGCCGTAGGTCTCGTTCAGGCCGCCAAAGGCCCGCAGCAGTTGCCGGGTGTTGGCAAGCCGTATTCTGTCTGCCAGTACCATCACCTCACCTCCTTACCAGCGCCACTGCGCCCGGCTGCGGGGCGGGTAGTTCTGCCGCAGCCAGACCGCCAGCTCTGCATACAGGGCGTTGTACTGCGCCTGCTCCCCGGCGTAGCGGTCGGTCTCGCCCAAGGCGGCATCCATCTGCGCACACAGCAGGTGCGGGTACAGGGCATCAAAGGGCGGCGGTGCCAGCAGCGTCTGGTCGTCCTGCAGCGGCTGCTCCCACGGACGGTCTGCGCCCACGGCGTCAAACGCCCCGGCGGCGGCGCGGTCAAACAGCTTTGTGCGCAGCAGGGCGTCCGCCTCCCGCAGCCATTGCAGCCGGGTCTCGGTTTCAATGCGGCAGTTTGGGCGCAACTGCTCGGCACGCTCCAAAGCCTCTCCTACAGTCATCTCATCACATCCTTTTTTATAAAAAGCCCGGCCGGGGGCATTTCTCCCAGCCGGGCAGCGTTGATATTGCAGATTTTACTGCGCCGCGTTCTCCGCAGCGGCAATGCGGGCAGCGGTCAGCTCGTCCTGACGCTGGCTGTGCTCCAGCACCTCGGCCACGGCGGGCGGCACCTCCACCTCCACGCCCCGGCGGATCTTGTAGTTCACGCCGTTGACACTGACGAACAGGTCGCCCTTGTAGCGGCTGTTGTCCTTGAACAGTCGGATGCGCACATTCTTTTCAGCCATGGGCACCTCCTTAGTTAGCGGCAGCGGTGGCGGAGTAGCTGGACACGCTCTCGATGCGCACCATGTACTGCTCCACCAGACGCTCGGCGGCGCGCATCCCCTTCCAGCCCACAGAGGCGCGCTGGTTCAGCGGGTCGTCGCCGTAGCCCAGCTGCTTGACGATGTGCTCAAGGCCGCCGCCCTCCAGCTCGGTCACGCCGTAGGCGTGGGCACCCAGCACCAGCGTGCCGAACACTGCCAGACCCGCCGGGCAGGTATCGTCCTTCCAGATCTTGGCCTCGCTGGTCTCGATAAAGCGGATGTTGCCCAGCTTGCCGATCTCGCCGCGGAACATGGTGTCGGGGTCGGCGTACTTGTGCACCTCCATGAACTCCTTGCAGGTCTTGAGGTCGTAGGCCGCATAGGGGTGGATGATGGCAACGTAGCTGTCACCGATGGGGTCGGCGTTCATTGCGCCCAGCTGCGCCGCTGCCTGAAAGAACAGCTTCGGGGTCAGGGTGCAGCTCTTGTCCAGCGCCTTGCGGCTGGTAACGGCGGTCTCGGTGCCGTCTGCGCCCAGCTTGGGGGCGTAGATGACGTTGGTGCCGCCCGCCAGCACATCGCGGGTGATACTGTCCATGGTGCGGCCGGCCTGACTTGCCAGCACGCGGGTGGCCTGCACCACGTTGTTGTCGATGGCGGTCATCTGCAAAACATCGGTCAGCGGGGTCCAGCCGCCGTACTGGTGCAGGTCGCTGGTGATACTGGTCACGTTCAGGGCCTGACCGTTGGGGGTAACGCCCTCGGTCAGCGGGGTGCTGGCCTTGGGCAGGCTGTCGTACTTGCGGAACTCGATGGTCTTGCCGCCGTTCTGGGGCACAGGGTAATAATCCGCAAACTGGTCGTGCACAAGGCGCGGCTCTGCCTGATCGATCAGGCGCTTCTCGTAAAAGGTCTTCATCTCCACCGACATGGTGCCGGTGGTGTTGGTCTGCGCGTCCGCAAACAGCTGGATGTTAAAATTCATCATGCTTTTTTCCTTTCTCCTGTCAGATTAAAGTTCGATCTGTGCACCGTGCAGCACACGGCGCTCCAAGGCTTCCCGCTGGGCGCGGGTCATGGCGGCTACGTCCGGCCGTACCGAGGCAGCTGCGCCGGGGCGCAGGCCGTTTTCCAGCGGACGCGCAGCGCGCTGCTGCACCCGCTCCACTACCCCCTGCTCCACGGTCTGTGCCGTGGTGCGCAGGGCATCCTCGTAGTGGGCAAGGCGGTAGGCGTCCTGCACCCGCATGCCGGGCAGCTGCATCAGACGGCGCATCTCCGGGTTCTTCAGCTCCGCTTTCAGGTCAAAGCCCGGCTGGCTGCGGCGCATGGCGGCTTCCTCTGCCGCCCAGCGGGCGTGCAGGCTGTGCACTGTGTTCTGCACCGGCAGCGGCAGGGGCGTCAATACCGGGCGCTCCGGCTGTGCGGGTGTTTCCGGCTGCGGCTCCGGCTCTGCCGGGGTCTGCCGGGGCGCTTCCGGCTGCGCGGCTGGGGCTTCCGGCTTCAGGGTGCCCGCAGCCACTGCCTGCCGGGTCTGCTCCGGGCTCAACGCGGGGGCGGCTTCACCCTCCGCAAACAGCTGCAAGTCCATCATGCTCTGCTGTCCGCTGCGGCTCACATCCGCAAAGCGCAGGTTGTCCGGGTAACGCTCTGCCAGCAGGGTAAAGCCTGCCTTGGCCAGTTCAAATGCACCCTGCACCCACGGTGCTACCGGTGCCTGCACCGCCACGGCAAGGCGCGGTCCATCCGGCTCGTCCCATGCATCACTGCGGGCGCTCTCCTCCCCTGCCAGCAGGTACACCAGCGCCTGCATCAGGGTGCTTGCGCCAGCGCATACGATGTCCTGCCCGGCGGGCGCGTAGCCCGCGTGACCGGCGGCTTCCAGCCGCAGACTCAGCCCCTTGGGGCCGTCCAGTTCGCTGTAGCATACCTTGATCATCTCACTTCACCTCCTTTCCGTTCCAGTTCATGGCGCGGGCAGCCGCCGCCACCGGCAGCTGTGCCGTCAGACCGGCGGTGTCCTGCGCCGCTTGGGTGCCGCCGGGCTGCTGTGCAAGAGCGGCGGTCAGTCTTGCCATCTGCCCCTGCAGCTGCACCAGCTGCTGCGCCAGCGTGCCGTTCTGCCGCACCCGGGCGCGCACCTTTTCCACCCCTTCAAAGTCCATCATCTCCAGCGCCGCAAGGGCAGCATCCGCGTTGGCGGGGTCGAAGAAGCCCAGCCGGTAGCACTCCTTGGCGGTCTCGTTCTGAGACAGGCGGCTGAAGGTGCTCTTTTTGGCGGCGCTGACCACGATGTCAAAGACAGGCTCCCGGCTGCCCAGCTCCACCCCGCCCACGGCGGGCACGGGCTTTGCGCGCAGTCCCTGCGCCGAGAAGGGCACGAATTCGCTCTCGCCGCGCTGCCCGGTGATACGGAACACCCGCTGCTCGTCGTAGAACTGCCGCATCAGCTCAATGATGAGGTAGCACTGCCTTGCAAAGGCACGGTAGGCGCTCTTGAGCATATCCCGGCTCAGCTTGCTGCCTGCCTCCTGCAAGGCGGCGATGGCGCTGGCGGCGGTCACGCCGCCGGTGGTGCCGCCCTGCGTCAGGTCGCGGTTGCCGCTGATCTCCTTCAGCTCCTCGATGCGGCTGTTGCGGTAGCTCAGGCTGTTGCCCTGCAAGCCCGCCGTTTGCAGCGGACGGAAGCTGTCTTCGTTCAGGCGCCCCACAACGTGCACGATGTCCCGGCTCAGGTCGGCCAGTTCTTCCTCGTTCACCCCGGCGGTATCGCTGAGCACATACCGCTGGCGGGAAGCCAGCAGCACGTTCTCATCCATGGCGTGGTTCATCTTATCAATGGCATTCTGGCAGTCCTTCATCACGTCGATGTAGCCGAACCCGGCAGGGGAATCCTCCTCCACGAACAACGGGTCGAACACAAAGGGGTACTTGCCGTGGTCGTACAATCCGCGCGCCGCCAGCGCAGGGTCGTTCTGGCTGGCATACAGCACCACGCCGTTGCAAAGCTTGCAGTAGTGCAGACGCAATTTGCCGTTCTCGTCCGGGCGCTTATAGTACCAGTCCACCACCACGCTCTTGTTGGCGGTGGTCTGGCCGTCCTCGTGGATGTACCGGGGCACGTCCACCACCCCGGCGGCGTGCCCCGCCAGCTGCGGATACTGCGCAGTCAGCCGGGCAGTGTCCTCTAAACTGAGGTGGAACAGATCCGGCGAGTCCTGAATATCCTGCACGCCGGGCTCCCAGTAGAGCATGAGCAGGTTGACGCTGCGCACCGCAATGTCGCCCAGTCCGCCGCGCGCCGCCGGGTCCCAGAAGATGCCGGTAACGCCAGTGCCCTGTTTGAGCTTGCGCCACCAGACATCGCTGTACACCTGCTCGTAATCCGCCTGCTCCAGCACCACCGGCAGCACGCTGGAAAGTGCCTGCGCTGTGGCTTGGTCGTCTGCCGCCCGGGGCAGCACCATGGGCTCGGGGTAGTTGTCCATGGCATCGGCATGCTTGTTGGCAATGCTGTTGAACAGCCATCCGCTGGAGGGCTGCGCTTTGCCGGGCATCAGCGGGTCACGGTAGTTTTTCCAGTGTCCCATGCGGAACCACAGCTCGTTATCGATCAGGCGCTTGTCCAGCGCCGCCTTGCCTGCCTTGTAGCGCTGCAGCGTCTGCAGCGCAGCCGCCGCCTCTGCCGCGCCGATGGGCAGGCTCTCTGCTCTTGTATCTTCCATAGTTCTTTCCTTTCTGTCCTGTTTTTCAGATGCGGTAGAACTGCGCCTGCCGGTGCAGCTCCAGCGGGTCGTCCGGCCTTGGCGGCGCGGCAGAAGCCTCGGGCGGGCTGATGGGATGCTCCATCAGCACATAGCGGCACTCGTCGTAGATGTGATCCTCCTGCCGGGTGTCGATATCCTCCACATTGCTCTCGTCGTACACAAGGTTCGGCAGGGTGCGGATAAAATGCTTGCAGCTGCTGAACACCTGCAGCATCGGCCGTCCGTCCGGCGCAAACCGCAGCCGGTAGTGGAACTGCATCTTGCCTGCCAGTCGGGTGTGGTCCCCGGGCTGCCAGTGCAAAAAATGCGGACTGCGCTCCATCATGGCCGCAATGCTCTCGCCCCGGCTTTCGTCAAAGATGGCGGGGTCTGCCACTCCGTGGATCACCCTGCCCCGCAGCAGCGGGTCGTTCTGCTCTGCCTCCCGGATGCGCTTTGCCTGCTCCACCGGGTCGATGCGCAGACCCTCGTTGGGACGTCCGGTGCAGCCGTACAGCTCCTTGATGCGGTACAGCCGCCCCTCCTCGTCCACCGCATACCACCCCACCGAAAAGGGCTTGGAAAAGCCGAAGTCGTACCCGCGCCAGATGGGCCAGTGTTTGGGGATGGCAAAGGGCGCGATGACGTGGGTCCAGCGCTGATCCTGATAGTGCGCCGGGTCGTTGCGCCACTCGGTGAACACCTGCCCGGAAAAGCTGTCCCAGCTGCCGTAGAGCAGCGCCTGCTTTTCCGCCTCCGGCAGGCTGGCAAGGCTTGCCAGATACCCGGGGTCGTTGGCTAAAAGGGCGGGGTTATCGAACACGCTGGACGGAATGAACACCCGCGCCCGCTGCATCTGCTGGTCGGTGCCGTCCGGCAGGCGCACCGTGACCGTTTCCACAATGGGTGTGCCGGGCGGGGCGGGGGTGATGAACCGCGCCTTCACCCAGCCGTGACCGATTCCGCCGGGGTTTGTGGTAGCACGCATATACACCCGGGTGCCCGGCCCGGTGGGGCGGTTGCGGCTCATCATGTAGCTGTACTCGTCCCACTCAAAGTGGGTCAGCTCGTCAAAGCCGATAAAATCGTAGGCTTTGCCCTGATAGTTGGTGCGGTCCTTGGTGTACTGCATGGAGCCGAACCAGATCTTTGCCCCGCTGGGAAAGACCCACACATGGGAGGTGGCGTTGTACTGCGCCTCCGGGAACGCCCGGCGGTAGTACATCTGGCTCTTATCCACAAGGTCGGAAAGCTGCGGGTAGGTCTTGCGCAGGATCAGCGCCCGGTAATGCGGGATATGCACCTGCCGCAGCGCTTCAATGAGCAGCGCATCGCTCTTGCCGCCGCCCGCAGCCCCGCCGTAAAGCGCCTCCGGCTCCGGTCTGCGCATAAATTCCAGCTGCCGGGGCTGCGGTTTCCACACGATGACTGCCCGCTCGGTTCTGTTCATTCCTTCTCCTCCTGTTCCACCGGCGGCAGCAGCACCACGCCGCACTCTGTTCCTTCCAGCTCCGTGCCCTGATCGTTCAGGGTCTTTACCACGCCCGCCAGATCCTTGAGCACGGCGGTGGCCTCCTTCAGCCCCTTCATCATCCCGGGGTCGGGGGTGTTTTCCCGCCGGGCGGCCTTCTGCCGCTCGTTCAGCTCCTTCACCTCCTGCGCCAGCAGGGTGCTCAGGGTGTCGGCGGCGCGGTTCAGGCTCTTCAGCCCGGCGGCGGGCTTTGTCTGCCCCATGATGTTCTTCCTCCTTTCGTCCGGTGTCCCGGGCTCTGTACACAGGATATCACCCGCCCGCCGTGCCCGACAGTGTGCACTTTTGCAGGGCCATCGGGTATTTTTGCGCAGCTGTTTTCCTTTCTGTATATTTTACAGTTTCAAAGCGCAACGAATCTGCGTCAGTTTTATCTTCCCGGTCGGCATAGCACACAGAAAACGGCCGCTTGTATTTCGGGCACTTCCCACAAAAACGTTCGCTGCGCCCTGACCGCCCTGTTACTATAAAGGTACAGTGCCGCCCCACCCGGGGAGTAAACATTTTTCTCGACCCGTGTTGTTTTTCTTGCCCGGTAAGACTTGTATAAAAGGTGCTTTCTTTCCGCTGTGTAGTATCCCTGAAAATATCTTTCAAGAAATGTATCGCCCCTTTTCGCGGTTTTTTAGCAGTCATGCAACATTCAGTCATGTTCAGGGGTGTTTTTTTACATACCTTCATCATATTTGTATGTTGGTTGCAACGGCATGAAAAATTGTGATAATTCGCGAAAAGATTTTGTAACCTTTGGTCCGCTTTTGTAGAAACATAACAAAACATTTGCACTAATCTTGTGAACTTATTCTCTTGCGGAACACCCCCACACAAAGGTATAATACTGTCAGGGATTACGGACACATGCGACAAATGCGTCTGTGAATATGCTGTGACACACAAATGAAGGAGATTACTATTATGAAAATGATTTCTCGTCGCGACTTCCTGAAAGCTTCCGCTGTTGTGGGCGCTACCGCTGCTATGACCGCTTGCGGCGGCTCTCCCTCCACCAGCACCGCTGCTTCCAGCGTTGCTTCTTCCACCGCTGCTTCTGCCGCTGCTACCAACGGCTCCGCCAACATCGGCGTCTGCATCTATCAGTTTGCTGATAACTTCATGACCCTGTACCGTGCTGATCTGGAAGGCTACCTGAAGGACATGGGCTACTCCGTCACCATCATGGACGGCAAGAACGACCAGAACACCCAGACCGAGCAGATCAACACCTTCCTGCAGCAGGGCGTGGACGTGCTGGTCATCAACCCCGTCCAGACCACTTCCGCTCAGACCATCGTTGATACCGTTTCTCCCTCCGGCACCCCCATCGTGTTCATCAACCGTGAGCCCGAGGAGAGCGTTCTGGATTCCTACAAGGGCAAGTGCTGCTACGTTGGCGCCGACGCTCGTCAGTCCGGTACTTATCAGGGCGAGCTGATCCTCGAGACCGAGACTCAGGGCGATATCAACGGCGACGGCAAGGTCACCTACATCATGTGCAAGGGCGACCCCGAGAACATCGACGCTCAGTACCGCACCGAGTACTCCATCAAGGCTCTGACCGATGCCGGCAAGGAAGTTGAGTGCCTGTACGAGTACCTGGATAACTGGGATCAGACCACCGCTCAGCAGGACGTTGCAAACGCTCTGTCTCAGTACGGCGAAAAGATCGAAGTCGTCTTCTGCAACAACGACGCAATGGCACTGGGCGCTCTGCAGTCCATCCAGCAGGCTGGCCGCACCGTTGGCAAGGACGTCTACCTGGTCGGCGTCGATGCTCTGGTAGAGGCTGTGCAGAACGTTGTCGATGGCAACATGACCGGTACCGTTCTGAACGACGACGTTGGTCAGGCTACCAAGGCTGCCGAGGCTACCAAGCTGTTCGTCGAGGGCAAGGATGTTGAGAAGTACTACTGGGTCGACTACGTCAAGGTCACCAAGGACAACGCTTCTCAGTACCTGAAGGAAGACTAAAGTTTCCCGGAACCAATGCAAGGTGCGCAGCAGGCCTTAACGGCTTGAACGAAAGCTAAAAAGCGCGTGCGTGCGAGAAATCTTCTCCGCGCACGCGCCTTATTTTAGAAAAAACCTGCCCGCCTGTAAACAACCATAAAGGAGGCTTTTGCGGAATGTCAGAATACCGTCTGGTAATGAAAGGCGTGGTCAAGACCTTCCCCGGTGTCAAAGCCCTGGATCATGCTCAGCTGGAGCTCCGTCCCGGCAAAGTCATGGCTCTGATGGGTGAAAACGGCGCCGGTAAGTCCACTCTGATGAAATGCATGTTCGGCATTTACAAGATGGACGAGGGCGAGATCGAATACGAGGGGCAGAAGGTAACCATCCCCACCCCGCTGGATGCACTGGATCGTGGCATCGCCATGGTGCATCAGGAGCTGCAGCCCATTCCGGCCCGTACCGTGGCTGAGAATATCTGGCTGGGGCGCTACCCCACCAAGAAATACGGCATCGTCACCGTTGTGGACCATGCCAAAATGTACAAAGATACCGATGAACTGCTGAAGAAACTGAAGCTGGACATCGACCCCCATGCAAAGCTGGGCTCTTTGAGCATCGCCCAGATGCAGATGGTGGAAATTGCCAAGGCCGTTTCCGCCAACTGTAAGGTGCTGATTTTGGACGAGCCCACCTCCTCTCTGACCGCAAACGAGGTCGAGAGCCTGTTCCGCATCATGCGGGAGCTGAAGGAGCAGGGCGTTGCTCTGGTCTACATCAGCCACAAGATGGACGAGATCAAGGTCATCGCAGACGAAGTCACCATCATGCGCGATGGCCAGTACATCGGTAAGTGGGACGTTGCCAACATGACCAAGGAAGAGATCATTGCAAAGATGGTCGGCCGTGAGCTGTCTAACCTCTTCCCCCCGCTGGAGAACGTGCCCTCGGACGAGGTCATGATGAAGGTGGAGGACTTTACCTCCATCCATCCCCGTTCCTTCCGTCACTGCAGCTTTGAGCTGAAAAAGGGTGAGATCCTGGGCGTTGCCGGTCTGGTGGGCGCTCAGCGTACCGAGCTGATGGAAGGCATCTTCGGCCTGCGTGCCCATACCTCCGGTAAGGTGTGGATCAAGGGTGAAGAGGTCAACATCAAGCAGCCCCGCGACGCCATTCAGAAGAGCGTTGCTCTGCTGACCGAGGACCGCCGTGCTACCGGCATTCTGGGCGTGCTGAGCGTTGCCGATAATATCTCCATCGCTTCTCTGGACGCCCTGCGCAAGGGCCCCATCATGCTGGACAACAAAAAGATCCTCGATCTGGTGGCTACCAACAAGGAAAAGATGGCCATCAAGGTACCCAGCCCCAAGACCCAGATCAAGAGCCTTTCCGGCGGCAACCAGCAGAAGGTGCTGATCGCCCGCTGGCTTGCCAACAACCCCGATGTGCTTATTCTGGACGAGCCTACCCGCGGCATCGACGTCGGTGCAAAGTACGAAATTTACTGCATCATCGCCGATCTGGCCAAGCAGGGCAAGAGCATTATCATGATCTCCTCTGAAATGAGCGAGATCATTGGTATGTCCAACCGTGTCATGGTCATGTGCGATGGCCGCATCACCGGCTTTATCAACGGTAAGGATGCCACCCAGGAGAACATCATGGCGCTGGCTACCCAGTTCGAGACCGCACCTGACGCAGCTGCGGCAAATCAGTAATTAAGGAGGCTGTCTATCGTGGAAGCTACCAAAAAATTGAATGGCAAGGCTGTGGGCAAGTGGCTCAGCAACAACGCCATTATCATAATGATGCTGGCCGTCACTCTGATCGTTGGCATCATTCACCCCAACTTCTTCTCCGGCACCAACATGATCAACCTGTTCAAGAACGTGTCCATCCGCTACATCATCGCGCTGGGCATTTCCGGCTGCCTGATCACCACCGGTAACGATCTGTCCGCTGGCCGTCTGGCCGGTTTTGCCGCCTGCCTGGCCTGCATCTTTGCGCAGACCGAAGGCGCTTCCGGCAAGTTCTACCCCAACATGCCCACCCTGTCCACCCCCGTGGTATTCGTTCTGGTCATTGCCATCTGCGCCATCGTGGGTCTGTGCAACGGCCTGGTGGTCAGCTACCTGAAGGTGCAACCCTTCATTGCTACTCTGGGTATGCAGCAGGTGGTCTACGGTATCTGCTTGGTGTACACCGGCGGTACCCCCATCGGCTCCCTGAACTCCAACTTCACCGCACTGGCAAAGGACACCTTCCTCGCCATCCCCGTGCTGATCTGGATCGCCCTGATCGTGGCTGTCTGCTTCTGGTTCCTGTACAACAAGACCCGCCACGGCAAGTACATGTACGCCATCGGCGGCAACGAGGCTGCTGCTGAGGTGGCCGGTGTCAACGTGCACGCTACCAAGATCCGCATCTACATTCTGGCCTCCTGCATGTTCGGTCTGGCCGGCTGCCTGCTGGCTGCAAAGTCCGGCGGCGCATCCGTCAACACTGCAATGGGCTATGAGCTGGACGCCATCGCAGCCTGCACCATCGGCGGTGTTTCCACCACCGGCGGCGTTGGTACTGTTCCCGGCGTTCTGGTCGGCGTTCTGGTCTTTGAGCTGATGAAGGTCGCTCTGCAGTTCATGAACGTCAACTCCTCCTATACCTACATCGTTCAGGGCCTTGTCATTATCGTGGCTGTCGCCATTGATATCCGCAAGTATCTGGCTAAGAAGTAATCTCCTCATCATCCCCCTTTGCACCCGCAGTCTTTGTACTGCGGGTGCTTTTTTTGTCCACATTTTTGTGGTATCATAAGGAAAACATCTTATACTTACAGGAGGGACTTTCCATGGCACAGCCCACCCCGGATACCCAGACCGAGCTTGAACGCCGCGAGGCCGCACTGGCCGCCCGCGAGGCAGAACTTGCCCGCCAGCAGGCTGAATTGCAGGCGCAGAAGGCCGATTTTGAGCAGGGCAAAAAGCGCCTGCTGGACAACGGCAACAAGGACTTTGTAAACCCCAAGGAAAAACTTTACGATAAATTCCCGCTCACGGTGCACCAGATGGATATCATCATCGGCGTGCTGTTCGCCCTGATTGCCCTTTTCCTTGTGCTGGGCGTGACCCACACCAGCTTTTTTGGCCTGTTCGGCGGCTGAGCCGCAGGCGCATCCTCTGTGAAAAACATTCCGTAAAGGAGAATAAAAATGGCACACTATCCCGGTTATACCGTCCTGCGCACCGAGGACTGCCCCGAGCAGCACGGTACTTTGACCCTGCTCACCCATGACGTCAGCGGCGCAGCCGTGCTGCTGGTGGAGAACGAGGACGTCAACAAGGCCTTCGGCATCGGCTTCGGCACCTTCCCTTCCGATGACACCGGCGTGTTCCACATTCTGGAGCACTCCGTGCTGGCGGGCAGTGAAAAATACCCGGTCAGCTCCCCCTTTGTGCAGCTGCTCAAAAGCAGCATGGCTTCCTTCCTCAATGCAATGACCTTCCCGGACAAGACAGTCTACCCCTTTGCCACCCCCAACGAGACCGATTTCTGCAACCTGATGGATGTCTACCTGAACGCGGTGTTCTGCCCGCTGGCCATGGTAGACTCTGCCGTGTTCGAGCAGGAGGGCTGGCACCGGGACGCGGACGGCACGGTCAGCGGTGTGGTCTACAATGAAATGCAGGGTGCACTGGCCTCCCCGGATGCTCAGCTGCAAAACGCCCTGCAGCGGGCGATGTTCCCGGATACCGCTTACGGCTTTGTGTCCGGCGGCGACCCGGCGTCCATCCCCGCCCTGACCTATGAGAAATACCAACGGGTGTACCGCCGCCATTACAGCGCCGACAACTGCTGCATCACCCTGTACGGCAAAATGGACATGGCCGACAAGCTGGCGCGGCTGGATCAGGATTACCTGTCCAAGATGCCCAAAGCCGCTGCCCGTCCCCGCCTGACCATGCAGGACGAGCAGCCCGGCGCATTCGTGGAGCTGCCCTACTACACCGACCAACCCAAGCCGGACGAGGTGCAGTGCGCACTGGCATGGTACACCGGTGCATTTGCCGACCGTGAGCGGCAGCTGGGTGTGGAGATTTTGCTGGGCGCGCTGCTGAGCACCAACAGCTCTCCCCTCAAGGCCGCGCTGCTGGCCGAGCAGCTGGGCGCAGATATCGACATCGGCTTTGACGACAGCACCCTGCAGCCCACCTTGGAGCTGCTGCTGCGCGGTGCTACGGTGGATTTTGCCCGCAAATTTGCCCCCGCCGTGCGCAAGGCTGTGGACGAGCTGCTAAAGACCGGCATTCCCCACGACCTGCTGCTGGCCGCTTTGAACGAAGCCGAGTTTGCCTCGCTGGAGCGCCCGGGCAGCCTGCCGGACGGCGTGCTGGACGCCATCAACGCCGCCACCGGCTGGCTGCACACCGGCGATGCCGCCCTGCTGCTGCACACCGACAAGCTCTTTGCCGCCCTGCGCAGCAAGCTGGAAGAGGGCTGGTTCGACACCCTGCTGCGGGAGCTGTTTGCCCCCGCCCCGGTGCAGGTGCTGCAGATTCCCACCGCACCCAAGACTGAGGACATCGCCGCCCCGGCGCGCACCGATGGCAAGCTGGTGCTGGAGCACCCCCTCACCGCCGCCGACCTTGGCGCGGGCGATGCCGCCCCGCAGGGCAGCACCGAGCAGCTGGCCGGTGCCACCCTGCTGCGCCACCCCTCTGCCGGCAGCCTGTACCTGAATTTCTACTATGATCTTGGCACTGTCACCCCGGAGGAGCTGCAATACCTGAACCTGCTCACCGATGTACTGGACGAGCTGGACACCCCCGCCCACACCGCCCAGCAGCTGAACACCCTGCGCAGCACATGGCTGGGCGACAGCCGCGCCCAGCTGGATCTCTGGACCGGACGGCAGGAGGGCGCTCCCTGCCACGCGAAGCTCTCCCTCTGCCTGAGCCTGCTGGAGCGCAGCTTGGAAAAGGCGGTGGAGATCGGCGGCGAGTGGCTGTACGATACCGTCCTCACCGGCGCTGCTGCCGAAGCCGCCTATGCCCGGGTGGTCAGTCAGCTGAAGCTGCGCATGGAGCAGCTGTTTATCCAGCAGGGCAACGAGTTTGCCTCCACCCGCGCCCGCGCCCACTATTATGTAGAGGGCGCTGCGGACGAAGCCTGCACCGGCGTGAGTTATTACCACTTCCTGTGCAGTCTGCTGGAAAAGGCCGACTGGGCGGCACTGGGCGCAAAGCTGGACGCTGTGCGCAGCCGGGTGCTGCAAACTGCCGCCCTGACCGTCAGCCTGCACGGCACCGAGGACGCACTGGAAAAGCTGCGCACCCTGCTGCCGGAAAGCCGCTTTGCCGCCGTCCGGCGCACCCCGGCGCAGCCCTACACCCAGCCCCTGACGCCCCCGGTGAACGAAGCCTTTATCATTGACGGCGGCGTGAACTACGATGTGCTGGCTTGGCCCATGCCCCAGGACAGCCGCCGCCGGGTGCTGGCGCGGGTGATGAGCTACGAATACCTGTGGCACACCATCCGGGAGGTGGGCGGTGCCTACGGCACCGGAATGCTCTGTGCCGATGGCATCGAGTTTTTGTACACCTACCGGGACCCCCACCTGCGGGAAAGCTACGAGACCTTTGCAGACGCTCCCGCCGCCCTTGCCGCCCGGGACTACACCGCCCGGGATCTGGACGAATTCATCGTGGGTACCGCCGCCAAGCTGGACACGCCCCGCAAGGCGCGTGCCGCTGCCCGGGAACTGGATCACCGGTACTTCTGCGGCATCACGGACGAGATGCGCGCCGCCGACCGCAAGGCGCTGTGCAGCGTGGACGCCGCCCTGCTCAAAGCACAGGCCGCCGCCCTGTCTGATGTGCTGTCCGGCGGCGTGCGGGTGGCCTTTGGCGGCAAAGACGCCGTGGAAGCCGCGAAGGATCTGTTCGACCGGGTAGAGACGCTGTAAGCGTTTGCGCTGCGGGCGGGACGATTTTAAATGGCCGCCGCGTGCGCTTTGGCCATAATCAGCGGAAAAATTATTTTTAATAGAGCAATGCCGGAGCGTCTGCGGACGCTCCGGCATTGCATTTTCACGGGAAGGGGTCGTAAAGGCAAACGGCAGCTGCCGCGCCTGCTTCCTGCGGAAGCGGCGGCGCGGCGGGAAAGTTTTTGCTGCACTTGGCACCTTTAGCACTAAGGTCAACGGCGTACGCTCTCTCAGTCAAAGCCTCTGGCTTTGCCAGCTCTCCCAAAGGGAGAGCCAAGAGCACTGCCGGAATTTTTCTCATTGCATTCAATACTTTAGCATTGAGGTTAATGGCTTGGCTCCCCCTTTGAGGAAAGACTTCCCCCGCTTCGGGGGAAAATGTCTCGCAGCGACAAAAAGGGGAATCTGCCGAACGCAGCGAGGCTGAAGGGGTGTTTCGGAACTACTTTTTTCCGCACACATTTTTTCTGCACAAATTGCCTGCATTCCGTCCAAACCACCAAAAAAGCCAGATTTTTTGTTGGATAAGTCATACTTATTTAAGAAAACTTGAACAAATTGCGAAATTTGTGTGTTTCTAGTGTGGACAAAAACGTTTTCAGCTGATAGAATGGGAGCTGTTCTTTCTCCGCCGTCCGCAACCGGCGGAGTGTTTTATTGGAAGCAGGAGGTTTCTCATGTTAGAAAAGTTCTTTCACCTGAAAGAAAACCACACCGATGTAAAGACCGAGATCATGGCCGGTATCACTACCTTCATGACCATGGCTTACATCCTTGCCGTCAACCCCAATATCCTGTCCGCAGCGGGCATGGATTCCAAGGCTGTGCTGATCGCCACCGCGCTGGCATCCTTTATTGCCACCGCACTGATGGCTGTGCTGGCCAACTACCCCTTTGCACTGGCTCCCGGCATGGGCCTGAATGCCTACTTTGCCTACACAGTCGTGCTGACCATGGGTTACAGCTGGCAGCTGGCTCTGATGGCCGTCTTTGTTGAGGGCGTCATCTTCATTGTACTGTCCCTGACCAATGTGCGCGAGGGCATCTTCAACGCCATTCCCATGACCTTGAAGAGCGCCGTCAGCGTGGGCATCGGACTGTTCGTGGCCTTTGTCGGCCTGCAGAACGCCAAGCTGATCGTCAACAGCGATTCCACGCTGGTCACCTACCAGCACTTCAAGGGCGCAACCTTCCACAGCGTGGGCGTGGGCGCTATTCTGGCTCTGCTGGGCGTGGTCATCACCGCCATTCTGCTGGTCAAAAAGGTCAAGGGCGGCATCCTGTACGGCATCCTGATCACCTGGCTGCTGGGCATCGTGTGCGAGCTGACCGGTATCTACGTCCCCGATGTGGAGGCCGGCATGTACTCCGTCATCCCCACCGCCTTTGTCAGCTTTGACTTCTCCGCACTGGGTGAGACCTTTGGTCAGGTGTTCAAGACCGACTTCTCCGGTGTCGGCCTGCTGAACTTCTTCGCCGTGATGTTCTCCTTCCTGTTCGTGGACCTGTTCGACACGCTGGGCACCCTGATCGGCGTGGCCTCCAAGGCTGATATGCTGGACGAGGACGGCCGTCTGCCCAACATCAAGGGCGCACTGATGGCAGACTCCATCGGCACCTGCGTGGGCGCTGTGCTGGGTACTTCCACCACCACCACCTTCGTGGAGAGCGCCTCCGGCGTTACCGAGGGCGGCCGCACCGGTCTGACCGCTATGACCACCGGCGTGCTGTTCCTGCTGGCTACCATCTTCAGCCCGCTGTTCCTCACCATTCCCAGCTTTGCTACCGCTCCGGCTCTGATCATCGTGGGCTTCTACATGATGGGTTCTGCCATCAAGATCGACTTCAATGATCCCAGCGAGGGCATCCCCGCCTTCCTGACCATTCTGGCTATGCCCACCGCTTACAGCATCTCCGAGGGTATCGCCATCGGCATCATCTCCTGGACCATCATCAATGTGATCACCGGCAAGGCCAAGGAGAAGAAGATCAGCCCGCTGATGTATGTGCTCACCGTGCTGTTCATCCTCAAGTATGTGTTCCTCTAATTCCCTGCACATCTAAAAAAAGCCAAGCATCCCCTGCGGTCTGCCTGTACAGGCCGCAGGGGGTGCTTTTTTGTGCAGTTGAAAAGAGGCCGCAGCCTTTACAAAAACAGCCGCGCCCCATCTGCTGGTTCAGATGAGGCGCGGCCTTTTTGCGGTATTTGGTTTGGGGTATAGGAGGAATCATGTCCCTGAGAGGGAGCTTGCGGCTCTCCCCCTCCCGGTAATTTTATGATACCCGAAAAATCCTACGAAATTATGCTTATTTTGTGAATGCACTGTAAACATTACTCCGGAGCCTTCATGCTTTCCACCATGCTGATGCGCCGGACGTGCCGCCGCATGACAAAGCAGACCACCACGGTAAACACCATGGTCAGCGCCACCGCCAGCAGGTAGCTGCGGGGGGCGATGGTGCGGATGAACATCAGCTGATCCATCTCCACAGTCAACACGATGAACTTGTGCAGCGGCACCCCCAGTGCCAGACCCACGCCGGAGCCGATAAGCGCCAGCAGCTCGATCTCGCGGAAGATGTAGTGGTACACTTCCTGATCGTAGAAGCCCAGCACCTTGATGGTCGCCAGCTCCTTTTTGCGCTCCCCAAGGTTGACGCTGATGAGGTTATACAGCACCACAGCCGCCAGCGCCGCCGCGCAGATGATGATCAGCACCACCACATAGCTCAGACTGACGATGAGGTTATCGAACAGCTCGGTGGTGTCCTCGGTAAAGCTGATGCTGCTGACATAGTTGCAGTCCAGCAGGTCGGTGCGCAGGGCGTTATACCCGGCAGCATCGGTGCAGGTGGTCTGCCCGTAGACCGTGTTCCACGGGATCTCTGCCGTGTCCAGCAGGCTTTCCAGCTGTGCGCGGGGGAGGTACAGTCGGGTGAACATATAGTTTTCCGTGATGCCGGTCAGGGTCAGCTCCACCCGGGCACCCTCGGTGTTCTCCACCCAGAAGGTATCGCCGGTGTGCAGGCCCAAGTTCTCGGCGGTCTTTTCGGTCAGGATGACGCTGCCGCTGTCAAAGCTGATGGCCTTGTGCCCCTTGCGGGTGCGGAAGGTGACGTACCGGGTCAGGTCGCTGTCCTTGGCGGCAGCCACGATGCTCACGCTTGCACTCTCGCCTTCGGCATTGTAGATGGTGGTGGATTTGGTATACACCGCGCCCCAGTTCTGCACGGCGCTGTTGCTGTCCAGCTCCTCTGCCAGCCCCTGCTCCATGGTCAGGGCTTTGGGGTCGCTGAGGGTGATGGACATATCGTTGTGGGTCAGCTCCGTGGCCTGTTTTGTGACGATGGGCAGCAGGGAATCCTGTATGCCGAAGCCGATGAGCAGCAGCGCGGTGCAGCCCGCCACGCCCAGCACGGTCATGAAAAACCGCTTTTTATACCGGAACAGATTGCGGGCGGTGGTCTTTTGGGAGAAGGACATCCGGGACCACAGCGGGGTGATGCGCTCCATCAGGATGCGCTTGCCCGCCACGGGAGCCCGGGGCAGCAGCAAAGCTGCGGTCTTTTCGGCCAGACTGGAACGGCAGGCGTACCATGTGGCAAAGCCGATGACGGCGGCGCTGATGCCCACACTGGCGGCTGCCATGCCCGGGTAGAAGTACAGGGTGAAGGTGGGCAGGCTGAACACCAGCTGATAGGCGTTCCAGATAATGATGGGGAATACCACAAAGCCCACCACCATGCCGACGATGCTGCCCAGAATGGTGGCCAGCATCGCGTAAAACAAATACTTGCCCGCGATGCTGAAGTTGGAGTAGCCCAGCGCCTTTAAGGTGCCCATTTGCAGGCGATTCTCGTCCACCATGCGGGTCATGGTGGTGGTAGCCACCAGCGCCGCCACAAGGAAGAAGAACACCGGGAACACCCGGGCAATGGCGTCCATGCGGTCGGCGTACTGGGCAAAGGTGACGCAGCAGACGGTGGAGGTGCGGTCCAGCACATACCACTCGCCCTTTTTGATTTGGCTCACCTGCTCCTCGGCATCGTTCAGCTGGGCAAGGCCGTCCGCCAGTTTCTGCTCTGCCTCGGCCTTCTGGCTCTCGTACTCGGTGCGGGATTCTTCCAGCTGGGTCTGCCCGGCGTTGTATTCTGCCCAGCCCTCTTCCAGCTGCTTTTGTGCGGCATCGAACTGGGTGTAGGCGCTGGCGGTGCCGGTGGTCAGCTGCAACTGCCCCTGCAAAAGCTGCAATTTCATCTTGCGCAGCGCAGCCTTGGCCTCGGTCACCAGCTGGTCGTTGGAGAGGTTCGGCGAAGAGATGAGCCCCTGCTTGTACATCTGCCGCTTGCCCTCGTCCAGCTGCTGCTGATAGCCTTGCAGCTGGTTATAGATGTTGTCGTAAGCGGTCTGCGCCTTGGCCAGCGCATCCCGCAGTTCAATGTAATCCTCGTCCTCCGGCTCGGCTTCGTCCAGCGCCTTTTCGGCGTTGCGCAGGGCGGCTTCCGCGTAGGTCAGCAGGGGGTCGGCCACCTTTTTCAGGTTGACCAGCAGCTCGATTTGCTGTAACTGTTCCTCAAATTCCAGCACCTGCTCCTCGCTGCTCACCAGCTTGTCGGCACCGCTCTGCATGGTGTCCGGCAGGGCAGCCTTCTGGGCGGCAAGCTCCTTTTCCCCGGCTTCCAGCTGCGCCTTGGCGGCATCCAGCTGCTGCTGTGCGTCCGCAAGCTTTGCCTCGGCCTCGGCAAACTGGCGCTCGGCTTCGGCCTTCTGGCTGTCGTACTCCGTGCGCGCTTCGGTCAGCTTGTCGTTGGCGGTGTCCATCAGCTCTTCCCGCCGGGCGGTGCACTGCACGCTCTGGATGGCCTTGAGCTTTTCCGCTACGGCATCCACTGCGGCCTGATATTCATCCGAATAATTATCATACAATCCGGCGTTTTCTGCCTTGATATAGCACACCGTATAATAATCTGCGGTCAAAGTGCCCTCCGGCACAAACAGGATGCAGTCCAGCTGGCCATCGCCCACGGTGCTGCTCTCGGAATCGGAGGAAAAATGCAGCGGGTCCTGCACCGTGCCCACCACCGTGAACACCTGCCCGCTGACCCCCTCGGTCTCTTCCGGCAGGGTCAGCTGGGTGCCCAGCTCCACCGGGCTGCCGTGGCCCATCACATGCACCACGCACTCCCCGGCAGCTTCCGGCATCCGGCCGGACAGCAGCACCGGGCGGTTCATGTTCTCCGGCGTATCGGCCTGCGGGTCGGCAGGCAGCTGATACAGCCGCGCCACCGTGGTCTGCTCGTCCCCTGTCCAGTGGCCTTCCACGTCCTGATACTTCACCGCCTGCACGGCGTCTACCCCGTCCACAGCAGCAATGGCGTCGATATCGCCCTGACTCAGGCCAAGGGTGGACAGCACCCGCAAGTCGAACACATTCTGCTGCACATAGTACTTCTGGGCAGCGGTGCGCATATCGGGGGCAATGCACATCAGGCCGGTGAGCATCATCACCCCCAGCGCCACGATGCCAAACAGGGACACCACCCGGCTGATGCTGCTTTTCATCTCGCGCAGGATATTTTTGCGGTAACTTTTCTGCACAGTACTCACCACTCGATCTGTTCCACCGGCACCGGGTGCTCGTTGACCTGATTGGACACGATGCGGCCGCTGCGCACCTGAATGATGCGGTCAGCCATACCGGTCAGTGCCGTGTTGTGGGTAATAACAATGACGGTGCGTCCGGTCTTGCGGCAGGTATCCTGCAAAAGGCCCAGCACCTGTTTGCCGGTGCGGTAGTCCAGCGCACCGGTGGGCTCGTCGCAGAGCAGCAGCTTGGGGTTTTTAGCCAGTGCGCGGGCAATGGACACCCGCTGCTGCTCGCCGCCGGAAAGCTGCGCCGGGAAGTTGTTCAGCCGCTCGCCCAGCCCCACGCTGCGCAAGGTCTCGGCGGGGTCCAGCGGGTCGCGGCAGATCTCGCTGGCAAGCTCCACGTTTTCCAGCGCGGTCAGGTTCTGCACCAGATTGTAGAACTGGAATACAAAGCCCACATCATACCGGCGGTAGGTGGTCAGCTCCCGGGCGGAAAAGCGGCTCACGTTGCGGCCGTCCAGCCAGACGTTGCCCTCGTCGCAGTTGTCCATGCCGCCCAGAATGTTCAGCAGGGTGGTCTTGCCCGCACCGGAGGGCCCCACGATGATGCAGAACTCGCCCTTGTCCACATAGAAATTCAGGTGGTCTGCGGCAGCGATCTTCACACTGCCGGTCTGGTAATATTTACAGACATCTTCAAACTCCACAAAATGCTCCATGGCGTTTTTCCTTTCTGTCAGAATGCAAAGTATTTCAACTTAAATATAGCATAAACCCACCGGGATTTGCAAAGCCCCCGGCACGAATTTTCAAAAACTTAACAGAAGCCGCCGTAAAATGCAAAAAGGGACACCGGAGCGTCCGCAGACGTTCCGGTGTCCCGAGATATAAAGCTCCTGTACCGCCGCGCGGCGGGCATTGTCAGCTTATTTTGCAGCGTACCAGTCTGCGCTGGGCTGATACTGCCCAGCAGTCACGGCAGTGCCCTGATAGTACAACGTACCATCTGCACTGCGGCTATAACGAGAGAAGAATTCGTTCCAGATGGCAACGCTCTCCTCCTGCAGGTAAACGTGAGGGGTATCCTTGACCACGGTGTACTGCACCAGCGGAGCGTTGCCGCCCATAAAGCTCTTGGTCACAAAAGCGCCATCGTAGGAGGTGCTCTGCACAACAGCCGCCTCGTTGGTGGCGTTGTGGGCGTTCCAGCCCTGCAGCGCCTTCACCGTACCGTTATCCTCCACCAGCTCTGCCACACCTGCCGAGTCGTACTCGCCAAGGAACGCCCATGCCGGAAGCAGAACAGCGGGGTCAAGGTCCTGCAGCGGGGTGGACATATAGCCGATGGGCGCAATGGCGGCAAAGCGGCTTGCGTAGCGGCAGGCGGTAGCCCAAGTCATCAGGCTGCCGTTGGAGTGACCGGTGGCATACACGCGGGTGGTGTCGATGCTGTAATCCTGCTCCATGCGGTCCAGCAGGCTGTTGATGAACTCCAGATCCACGCTGGGGTCGGTATCCTTACCGGCCAGTGCGGCAAAAGGACCTGCCAGCCACATGGCGGTGGGAATGTTGCCCATCAGGTCTGCAGGACGCACCAGACCCTGTGCGAACACCACGATAAAGCCATTCTGCTCTGCCACCTCGTACCAACGAGATTCCTCTGCAATGGCATACATGGAAGCGGTGTAGCCGTGCATCACCAGCACCAGCGGCACCTTTTTGCTGCCAGTGTAGGTAGACGGAACATAGACCATCCAGCGGCGCAGCTCGCCGTTGACCCACTCCTCGTGAATATCAAAACCACGCCGGGTAAAGTCCTCTGCCTTTGCCATGCGGCCCGGCAGCTGCAGCGCCATGAAGCGCTTGAACTGACCAGAGAACTTTTCCCAAATGTTGGCCGGCCACTGTGCCTTTTCCGTGACCCACACCTCAGCTGCAGAGCCTACGCGGCTGCTGACATACACGCCGTTCCCCTTTGCTACAGCCTGATTGGCCTTCAGATAGAAATCCAGCGCTGCCTTATTAGCAGAATCGGCCTTGGAGCGGATAAACCAGACGGGGGTATCCACCGTCTTTGCCGCAATGGCTTCCTCCTGCACGCCACGGGTGGAGTCGCCGGGGAAGGGCAGCACATACTGACCACCCACTGCCTCTAACGAAGCTGCCGGAACCTCAGTGGCGTCCACAGCGCAGATGGAACTGAAATCGCTTGCCCAACGGGCACCAAACAGCAAGGCGGCTGCGCCACCCTCCTTATAGCCCACCAGTGCAGTGTGGGACTTATCCATGGAGAAGGCACCAGACAGCTTAACGCTCTTTTTGCGCATCAGCTGATACAGTGCGTCCAGCGTTGCTGCGTCATCGCGCCCGGTAGTGCTCAGGGACAAGTTCCAGCTACCGCCGTTCTCAGGGCCAAAGAATGCAACGCCGATTTTATTTTTGCTGGCCACTGTGCGCCACATACGGCCGGTGACCGTACCGGAAAAATCTTTTGCAGTGGTTTTATCTGGGGTCAGCACAATGATTGCCGGTGCCCAAGGATCCATGCCGTCCGGCAGATAGTAGGTAGCAGCACCAACATTCTGTCCGCCTGCTGTTACCTGCACGTCATGGAACAGACCCACATTCACGTTCAGGTACGGGTTTTCCGGGTCATAAGCAAAGGTCTTGCCATCGCCCAGACCCATAGCTGCGGTCTTGCGATCTACGGTAGTGTGCAGATCTCCGTTGGTCTGGTCCAGCTCTGTCGCAGCCAGAGCCGAGGGTGCCATAGCGGCTACGGTAGCGCCCAGCGCGGTAGCGGCGGAAAGCTTCATAAAATCGCGGCGTTTCATAGTGTTTTCTCCTTCTTGTACGTGTCTGCGTACTTTGTTATGCCCAGCTTTGAAGGCCGGACTCGCTTGCTTTTTCTCCGACTTTTTTCTTCACAGCAGGTACCTTCCTGCTTCAATCTTGTACAAAGAATACCATTTATATCATGATTTGTAAATAGTATTTAGTGCCTTTTGTTATAATTAATATATTAGTATATTATTTTTTGTGAAAAGAGCTGATTCGCGAAAGCACCCTATAACGCTGCTGTTTCTCATGATACACTTCCTTTTCTCTATGAAAGCGCAAAAAGCCCCTGCACGCAGGGTGCAGGGGCTTTGGAACAGCTTTTTACTTGCGGTTTGCCAGCAGGTTCTCGATCTTCTTCAGGGGGTCGATGATGCTGGAAACGGACATATCGTGGTTCAGTGCCACCACAAAGTAGGCAGCGTACTTGGAAACGTCCACGTCCACATACCAGTCGCGGGTCAGCAGCTCGGGCATACGGTAGGTCAGGTTGGTGCCCACAACGTAGGTCAGGGTGCCGTCTGCCACAGCCTTGTCGAACTTCTCCAGACCGCTGGTGAACAGGGGGAAGGTGGCGTTGGCGATGATGTTGGCAGCGCCGCGCTCCTTCAGGTTGCTGGCAACCTCCAGCATGCTCTCGCCGGAAGCAATGATATCGTCCGCGATAAAGACGGTCTTGCCCTCCACGCTCTCGCCCAGATACTCATGGGCAACGATGGGGTTGCGGCCGTTCACCACGCGGGTGTAATCGCGGCGCTTGTAGAACATACCCAGATTGCAGCCCAGCACGCTGGAGAAGTACATATTGCGGTTCATCGCACCCTCGTCCGGGCTGACCACGGTGAACTTTTCCTTATCGAAGGACAGGGTGGGGTCCTTCTTCAGCAGGCTCTTCAGCACCTGATAGGTGGGCATGGCATTATCAAAGCTCATCAGGGGCACTGCGTTCTGCACGCGGGGGTCGTGTGCGTCAAAGGTGATGATGTTGCGCACGCCCATGGTCTGCAGCTCCTGCAGGGCCACAGCGCAGTCCAGGCTCTCGCGCACCACACGGCGGTGCTGACGGCCGCCGTACAGGCTGGGCATGATGACGGAAACGCGGTGTGCCTTACCGGCCACAGCCTGGATCAGACGCTTCAGGTTTGCAAAGTGGTCGTCCGGGGACATGTGGTTCTCGTAGTTGAACAGCTTGTAGGTGACGCTGTAATTGCCCGGGTCCACCACGATAAAGATATCGTCGCCGCGGACAGACTCCTTGACCAGACCCTTGGCGTCGCCGCTCTGGAAGCGGGGGCAGTCGCAGGAAATAATGAAGGTGTCTTTTTCAATTCCGGCAGCCTTTGCCCAACGGACAAGGTGCTTGTCGATCAGGCCGGTCAGCTCCTCGGCACCGGGGCAGGCGATCAGCCGCATATCCGCCACACTGGGCTGCTCAAAGAAGGACTTAGGGGAAATTTCAATAGACATAGTCACATAACTCCTTATTGCTGTTTACCATCCGTACCATGCACACAAGTGCGCATATCTAGTTTTATTTTATCACATTTTGTCGATTGTTCCATATCAATTTGTTTCATGTTTCGATTTTCTGCGCCTTGCACAGCTGTTTTTCCTTTTCCTTCAAGAGAATGTGAGTTTCTTACAAAAACGCGACCAAATCTTTACCGTTTCTCAAAGTTTATCTGATTTTCGAGGAAAAGTACGACTTTTTCAAGTCCCTTTTTCTTTTCCCAGTGACGCAAAAAGACCGCTGCACGGTCGAGTGCAGCGGTCTCTCTTCACTTACCTTCTATCAGGGTAAAACGCTTTTTACAGGGCAGCCACGGCAGCCTTCAGGGCATCCACGCGGTCGGTGTTCTCCCACTTCACGCCCAGATCCTCGCGGCCCATGTGGCCATAGGCGGCCAGCTGGCGGTAGATGGGCTTGCGCAGGTCGAGGTCACGGATGATGGCGGCGGGGGTCAGGTCAAACACCTTCTCCACTGCCTGCTCGATCTTCTCGTCTGCCACCGTGCCGGTGCCGAAGGTATCCACCATGATGGACACAGGCTTTGCCACGCCGATGGCGTAGGCCACCTGTACCTCGCACTGCTTTGCCAGACCCGCAGCCACGATGTTCTTGGCCACCCAGCGGGTAGCGTAGGCTGCGCTGCGGTCCACCTTGCTGGGGTCCTTGCCGGAGAAGGCGCCGCCGCCGTGGCGTGCATAGCCGCCGTAGGTGTCCACGATGATCTTGCGGCCGGTCAGGCCGGTATCACCCTGCGGGCCGCCCACAACAAAGCGGCCGGTGGGGTTGATGTAGTATTTGGTGTTCTCGTCCAGCAGCTCGGCGGGGATGGTGGCCTTGATGACCTTTTCCATCACGTCTGCCCGCAGCTGCTCCATGCTCACGCTCTCGCTGTGCTGGCTGGAGATGACCACGGCGTCCACGCGCACGGGCTTGTTGTTCTCGTCGTACTCCACGGTCACCTGACTCTTGCCGTCCGGGCGCAGGTAATCCATCTCGCCGCTCTTGCGCACTTCGGTCAGGCGCTTTGCCAGCTTGTGGGCAAGGCTGATGGGCATGGGCATCAGCTCGGGAGTCTCGTCACAGGCATAACCGAACATCATGCCCTGATCGCCTGCACCGCCCACCTGATCGTTGGTGCCCAGTGCAATATCGGGGCTCTGACCGTCAATGTTGGAGATGACGGCGCAGGTGTCGGCGTCAAAGCCGAACTTTGCGCGGGTGTAGCCGATATCTGCCACCACCTCGCGGACGACCTTCTGGAAGTCCACATAGCAGCTGGTGGTGATCTCGCCCATAATGTGCACAAGGCCGGTGGATGCGCAGGTCTCGCAGGCCACGCGGGCGTTGGGGTCGTGGGTCAGGATCTCATCCAGAATTGCATCAGAAATCTGGTCGCAGATCTTGTCGGGATGTCCCTCGGTGACGGACTCCGAAGTAAACAGGTGTCTAGCCATTTTTTGCCTCCTAAATGTTGCAGTTGCGTGTATTTACCATTCCATCAAGTTTGTTCTGAAAAATAAAAGCGCCCAGAGCCGAAAGCTCTGAGCGTTGCACTCTTATCTTCCGGTTTCCCGCAGGATTTGGCACCTTACGCTCTCGCGCAGGTTGTCGGGCTTCACAGGGCCTGTCCCCTCAGCCGCTCTTGATAAGTCGGTATTCAATTGGTACGCCACATATTCTATCATTGCAGCGTCAGATTGTCAAGATAAGTCGCACTTATTTTAGACATTCCTTTTAAATTGATGGAGCATTTCCCTGCTCCGGTGCGGCGTGGCCGTCCCGGGCGGCGTGGAAGGCGCGCTTTTCCGCGTACATCCGCTGATCCAGCTCCACCAGAAACTTCTCCACGCTGCCGCCCTCGTACTTTGCCACACCGGTGGAGAAGGACAGCTGAAAGCTGCCCGCCGGGGCAGTGGCGTTATAGTGCTGCACCCGCTGCTCAATGGCGGTGCAGGTCTTATCCAGAAGCTCCTCCGAGCCGTGACGGATCAGCACCATGAACTCATCGCCGCTCATGCGGATGGCTACCGAGTTTGCTGCCAGCGCCCCGGACAGGATGTGCCCGATCTCCTGAATGGCCCGGTCGCCCTCGGCGTGACCGTAGGTGTCGTTGATCTCCTTGAAGCAGTTCACGTCCATCATGATGCCGTAAACGTCCTTCTCCTGTGTGGCGTAGATGCGCTCCAGACAGTAGTTCATGTACTTGCGCCCGAACAGACCGGACAGTTCATCGGTATAGCCGCGCAGGCTGCGGGTTTGGCTGTCCACAAGCACAAAAGCGATGGCTACTGACAGCCAGCCAAAGGCCATGCCGTAGAATGCGCCCTGCAGCAGCGTGCCCACCGCACAGGTGACGACGAAGTAGTACACCGGGAAAAACTCCACCGTAATGCCATCACGCTTGGCCTTATGCACCTGCCACACGCTCTCGGCATAATAGCCGAACAGCAGCAGATACAGCAAAATGTTCAGCGGACCGCGGTGGTAAAGGTTGTCCGCTGAGATGGAAAAGATCCACCCCGTGCCAAAAAGGTTTGCCACCAGCAGCACCAAAAGCGCCAGCAGCGGCGCGCCCAGCAGCAGGTGCCTTCTGCGCAGGCGCCCGGTGCTGCGGTAGACCCGGAAGTCCACATACAAACACCACGCATAGCCCACGCACACGGTAGCGCCGGTGCAGATGGTGTTGGTCAGGTACAGCCAGAACCGGCTTGCCGCGCCGGGTACGCCGTCCAGCAGAAAGCTGATCGTCTCTGTTACCTGTGCCAGCAGCGTCACCACCAGAATCCGGCAGAACAGCTCTGTTCCCACGCTGTTTTTACTTTCGCCGCGCACCCGCAGCAAAAGCAGAAAACTTACCAGCACCGCCCCTGTGCCATTGGCCACAAGGATCTCGGGTATATTCATTGCATTTCCTCCTCTGCCCGCCTTACCCCATAAAGCGGGCAGCCTCCTGTTTTATACAGTATCTATCTGTATTATACACCCTGCTGCGCCCTGCTTGCAAGGCTTGGGCGCAAAAAAGGCCGCTGCACGGCAATTTGTGCAGCAGCCCTTGAGAGATCATCCTTTGCAGTTCAGCCAAGCCCAGAGCTTTGCCGAAATACATTTTTTGCAGAAAACTTAATAACCCTTTGCCTGCTCGCCGTTCAGGATCTTGACAGCGCGGGAGGTGCCCAGACGGTCAGCGCCCAGTGCAAGGAAAGTCTCCATATCCTCCACGGTGGAAATGCCGCCGGCAGCCTTGACCTTGCAGCGGCCACGCACGCCCTTGACCATCAGCTCCACGTCGTGGAAGTTTGCACCTGCGGTAGAGAAGCCGGTGCTGGTCTTGATGTAGTCGGCACCGGCCTCGCAGACGATGTCGCACATCTTTTCCTTCTCTTCCTCGGTCAGCAGACAGGTCTCGATGATGACCTTCAAAATCTTATCGCCCACAGCCTGCTTGACGGCACGGATGTCCTCACGGACAGCATCGTACTCCTTGTTCTTCAGGCGGCCGATGTTGATGACCATATCCACCTCGGCTGCGCCGTTGGCGATGGCAGTCTTGGCTTCAAAGGCCTTGCTGGCGGTATCCATGGCACCCAGAGGGAAGCCCACCACGCAGCACACGGGGATGCGGCCTGCCATATACTCCACAGCCTGCTTGACGTAGCAGGTGTTGATGCAGACGGATGCGGTGTGGTTTGCAATGGCTTCGTCACACAGCTGCTGGATCTGGGGCCAAGTGGCCTCCGGCTTCAGCAGGGTATGATCGACATGGGACAGGATCTCTTCGCGGTTCATGCTCGTTCCTCCGTTATTTTACTTGCTGGCACGGCGCACCTTTGCCATGCCCACAGCGCTCAGTGCGATCGCAGTCACCGATGCCGTTGCACCAATGATGCCCAGCACCAGACCGGAAACCAGGAATGCGAACCCTTTCAGACCACGTTTCATAATACCGTACCTCCTGAAAATTATTGTTTCTTTTTAAAGATAATGAGCTTACTGAACACATAGTTCAGCAAGATCACCAGTACATTGGAAAAGACCTTCACGGCAAGGCCCCACATTGCCTGAGCATCGTAGGCGCTGGTGACGAAGATGGCTGTGGGGCCGTCCGCCCCGCCGATGACGGCAATGGCAGCGGAGCCATCTGCCACGGCGGCATGGCTCCCGGCAAAGCTGTTTGCCATGTAGAGGGTAGTATCCGAACCCAGCCAGCCCGCCACGGCGCCCAGCAGACCCTGCATGGCGGTGTCCACCAGCACCGCCCCCTGTGCGGCAAAAAGGTTGCCCCCCACCATCATGATCACGGCATCCAGCACCATGGTGCCAAGACGGCAGGTGACAAAGGTGCCGAACTCCTTCGCCATGGCCTTGCCGGTGGTCTTGCTGCGGAACACGAAGGCCCGGTTGGTGCAGTAGGCAAACAGGATGCACAAAGCGTTATCCAGCACATTGCCCCAGCTGTTGGCGGCGGTGTAGCCGAACAGCTGGCTGAACAGCGCATACAGCACAATGTTCAGCAGAGTGGTCAGCACGCCAAAGATCAGGTAACTGAGCACTTCCCAGTGCTTTTTAAAAAATTTTATCATGGCATTGTTAACAAAAACAGCCCCGCCGCCGTTTTCCCGGCAACGGGGCTGCAGATCGCATTGTGTCAGAAGCTATGCTTTTGCACGAAGGGCTGATTACTCAGCGTCGTCGTTCAGCAGAGCCTTCATGGACAGGCTGATGCGCTTCTTGTCGAAGTCAACATCCAGCAGCTTCACATCGACCATATCGCCGACCTTCAGTGCGTCAGAGACCTTCTCAACGCGGTCATTGCTGATCTCGCTGATGTGGACCAGACCGTCAACACCCGGCAGGATGCGGACGAATGCACCAAACTTGGTCAGAGAAACGACCGGAGCATGGAAGGTGCTGCCGATGGGGTAGTTGTTCTTCAGCTGCTCCCAGGGGTTGTCCTCGGACTTCTTGTAGCCCAGAGAGACCTTGTGGTTCTCGGTGTCGATGTCCTTGACATACACTTCGATGGTGTCGCCAACGGAGACGACCTCGGAGGGGTGCTTGATGCGGTTCCAGCTCAGCTCGCTGATGTGGCACAGGCCGTCAACACCACCGATGTCAACGAATGCACCATAAGAGGTCAGGCTCTTGACAACGCCGGTGTAGGTCTTGCCCACCTCAACATTTGCCCAGAACTCCTCGCGCTTTGCCTTGTTCTGCTCAGCGGTCACCTTGTTGATGCTGCCCACGATCTTGCGGCCGGAGCACTCGGTGACGACCAGCTGAACGTGCTGGCCGACCAGAGCAGTGTAGTCCTCGTCGCGGCGCATAGTGGCCTGAGAACGGGGGACGAACACCTTGACGCCCTTGACGTTGACGACAACGCCGCCCTTATTGAACTCGGTAACATCGCCCTCGACGACTTCACCGGATTCTGCTGCCTTGGCGATCTCTTCCATGCCCTTGCGAGATGCGAGCTTCTTGCGGGAGAGCTGGATAACGCCATCCTGGTCCATAACCTTCTCGACGATGAGGTCCAGCTCATCGCCAACCTTCACCAGGTCTTCGACCTTGGCGGAGGAATCATCGGTCAGCTCGCTCAGCTTGACAAAGCCGGTCTGCTTGGCTCCGATATCCACCTGGATCTCGTTGGCAGAGATGCTGGTCACGATTCCTTTCACAATACTGCCTGCATGAACTCGCTTTTCTTCGGATGCGTTCAGCATCTCCTCAAAGCTCATGTTGTCATTGATTTCTGCGCTCATACTGTTAAGTACCTCCTCAATAATAGACGATGGCGTTGAAGCCCCGGCTGTCACGCCCGCCACTTTAACATCTGCAAACCATTCCGGCCGAAGTTCGCTCGCTGTTTCGACCGTTACGGCACGCGTGTGTTTTGCGGCGACCTGTACCAGCTTTTGGGTATTGGAAGAATGATGACCGCCAATGACAACAATGATGTCGCATTTTTGGCTGAGGTCTTCCGCTTCCTGTTGCCTCGCCCACGTCGCATTACATATTGTATCAAAAATTCGGGCGTTTGTATAGGCTTTTTTGAGAAACTCCGAACTTTCTTTCCATTTTGTTACCTGAAATGTGGTCTGTGCAACTGCAAAAAGGGGTTTTTGGGGGTCAGAAGGGCCTTTCCACGCCTCTAACTCGGCTAAATCGGCAAAAACGAACACCTCGCCTCGGGTGTGTCCCACGATGCCCTGCACCTCCGGGTGGGTCTTATCCCCCGCCACCAGCAGCACCGCGCCCTCTTTTTCGGCCTGCGCGGCAATGCGCTGGATCTTCTGCACAAAGGGGCAGGTGGCGTCATGGTACGGGATGCCGCGCGCTTCCAGTTCATCGTAAACGCTGTGGGGCACGCCGTGGCTGCGGATGACCACCTCGCACCCGGCAGGCACATCCTGCACGGTGTCCACTACCTGTGCACCCTTGCGCCGCATATCCTCCACCGCCTGCGGGTTGTGAATCAGCGGGCCCAGCGTTGCCACCTTATGCCCCTCGGCCAGCAGGCCGTAGGTCAGTTCCACGGCACGGTTCACGCCAAAGCAGAACCCCGCCGTTTTCGCCAAACGGATCTCCATCTCTTACGCCCCCATCTTTTCCCATGCTTCCAGCAGCGCCTGCTTGTTGGCACGGAGCTTTTTGGTGTCCCGGCGGCCCTCCATGGCAAACTGTGCTGCGGGCATCGGCTCGCCGTAGATCACCCGCACCTTGCAGAACAGGTGCATCCTCCCGTCCGGGGTATCATAGAAGATGCGGCAGGGCACAACATCCACCCCTGCCTCGGCGGCAATGACGAACAGACCGCTCTTGGGGGGCAGGAGCTTGCCCTCCTTTTCGCGGGTGCCCTCCGGGAAGATAAGCAGGGTCTTGCCCTGCTTACAGGCCTCCACCGTCTGGGAAATGACCGCCATCTCGTCCTTGGTGCCGCGGACGCACACACCGCCGCAGCAGCGGAAGAACCACGTCAGGAAGGCGTTGATCTCGAACAGTTCCTTTTTGGCGAACACCACCATCCGCCTGCCCCACCGGGTGACAACGATGAACACCGGGTCGATGGCAGACACATGGGTGGGTGCAAGGATGTAGCCCTTCGTCTGCACCTTTTTCAGGTTTTCACGCCCCTCCACCCGGATGCGGAAACCGATGTGCCACACAAGCCATGCAAGGGGCACCAGAATATAATATAGTACCATTTTTTATTCCTGTCCTGTTTGTTTTATCCGCCGATCTTTTTGGCAATGATCTGCTTCATGGCATCAAGGCTCTGCTCAAAATCCAGTTCCGAGGTATCCAGCAGCACGGCGTCCTCTGCCTGTTTCAGCGGAGCGGCGGCGCGGTGGGTGTCCTGATAGTCCCGCTGCTTCACATCTGCCAGCACTTCCTCGTAGGGGGTGTCGATGCCCTTGGCCTGATACTCCTTCCAGCGGCGGGTAGCGCGTGCCTCCGGGCTGGCGGTCAGGAAGATTTTCACCGTAGCGTCCGGCAGCACCACCGTGCCGATATCCCGGCCGTCCATCAGCACATCCTGCTTTTTTGCCATGCTGCGCTGCAGCTCCAGCAGAAATGCCCGCACTGCGGGGTTTGCGCCCACGGCAGAGGCTGCCATGCCCGCGGCTTCGGTGCGGATGGCGGCGCTCACATCCTCGTCCTTTAAGTAGATGTGCTGCTCGCCCGCAATGGAGGCCAGCCGCAGCTCGATCTCGGGCAGCAGGGCGTCCACCGCTGCGTTATCCTTGGGGTCCTTGCCCGCGCGCAGGGCGTACAGGCCGATGGCGCGGTACATTGCACCGGTGTCCACATAGATATAGCCCAGCTCTGCCGCCAGACGGCGTGCCAGAGTGGATTTGCCTGCACCCGCAGGCCCATCAATTGCAACAGATACCATGATATGTTCTCCTTATTTATATATAGTACACAGCAAAACGGACTGCACTGTTTTTACAGGTTGTTCGCAAAGCTTTGTGCGGTGCAGAAAGCGATCTGCAGATTATAGCCGCCGGTGTAGGCGTCCACATCCAGCACCTCGCCCGCAAAGTACAGTCCCAGCGCCTTTTTGCTCTGCATGGTCTTGGGGTCCACCTCCCGCACTGATACGCCGCCGCTGGTGATCACCGCGTGGGCAAGGTCGCCCCGGGCGTCAATGGTCACCTGCCAGTGCTTGATCAGCTGCACCAGCTCCCGCTTCTGCTCCCGGGTGATCTGGTTTGCCTTGGTGGCGGGGTCAATGCCCCAGCGCGCCACCATCACCGGCTGCATACTGGAGGGCAGCAGCTTGACCAGCGCGCCCTGTGCCGCATGGTTTGCCAGCAGAGCAAAGTCCCGGGTGATGCGGTCGTACAGCTGCTCCTCGCTCAGGGCGGGCTTCAGGTCGATCTCCGCGATGTACCTGTGCTTTTTCATGTCCCCCAGATGGCTGGACGCACTCAAAGTCAGCGGCCCGCTGATGCCAAAGTGGGTAAACAGCATCTCGCCCTGCTCGTCAAAAATGGCCTTGCCGTCCTCCAGCAGGGTCAGGGTGACGTTTTTCAGCGCCAGACCCATCATCTTTTTGCAGTCCGGATCGCGGCTGACAAGGCTGACCAGACTGGGCACCGGCTCCACAAGGGTGTGCCCCGCCTGCTGCGCCAGCTTGTAGCCATCGCCGGTAGAACCGGTGGTGGGGTAGCTCACGCCGCCGGTGGCCACCAGTACAGCGTCTGCCCGGTACTCCCTGCCGGAAGTGCCCCGCACGCCCACGCAGCGCAGTGCCGGGCCTGCTTTTTTCTTTTTGGGGTGGCGCGGGTTTTCCGCTGCCGCCGGGGCAGGCTCTGCCTCCGGCATGATGTCCTCCAGCAGCAGCTTTTTTGCGCCGTCGTAGACGATGTCGGCGTCCTGCGCATAGCGCAGCAATGCCTGCCGGATCTCCTCGGCCTTATCCGATACCGGGAACACCCGACGGCCGCGCTCCACCTTCAGCTCCACGCCAAGGCCTTCGAACAGTTCCATGGTCTTTGCCGGGGGGAACGCCCCCAGCGAGGAATACAAAAAGCGCGGGTTCGTGCGCACATGGCGCAAAAACTCCTCTGCCGGGCAGTCGTTGGTCACATTGCAGCGCCCCTTGCCGGTGATAAGGATCTTCTGCCCGGGCTTCTCGGTATGCTCCAGCACTGTCACCTGATGTCCCTGCCGCACGGCGGCACCCGCCGCCATCAGTCCGGCTGCCCCGGCTCCCACGATCAAAACCCTTGCCATCTGTCATCCTCCCAAAATCGCCTGTTAATTCTATTGTATCATACCAGAAACCCCGCGCAAAAGCAATGCAGCGCCGCAGGAAATGAATGGATTTTCGGTTCTGCACCCTCTTGACAAAGCCGCCGGGCTGCTGTATTCTTTTTACAGACCGTTAGTTTGTAAAAAAGGAGCATCCGCCATGCCGCGCAACAAATACCCGGAACAGACCGTTGAAAAGATCCTGGACGCCGCCGCCCTGCTCTTCCTCCAGAAGGGCTACCAGAATACCACCCTGCAGGACATCATTGATGCCACAAAGCTTTCCAAAGGGGCGGTGTACCATCACTTCCGCTCCAAGGAGGAGATCGCGCAGCGCGTCGGTGACCGTTTGGGCGACCAGATGTGGGAGCCGCTGCGCCATATCCGGGACGACCCGGCCCTGACCGGGCTGCAGAAGCTGCAGGCGGTGTTTGCAGTTTCCTTTGCCGGGCAGCGGCAGCAGCAGATCGCGCAGACTTTGCCGCACCTGTGCAGCAACCCGCAGTTCCTTGCCATGGAGCTGACCAACATTGAAGCGCATCTGGCCCCGGAGTGCATTGCACCCATGATCCGGCAGGGCATGGCGGACGGCTCCATCCACACCGCCGATGCCAATGCGCTGGCCGAAGCGCTGTTCGTGCTGGCAGACATCTGGCTTTCTCCCCAGACGCGCCCCACCACACCGACCGAGCAGCGGGCGCGGAACCTCGTGTTTCAGCAAATGACCCATGCACTTGGGCTGGATCTTTTGACGGATGCACAGGCCGAACAGCTGGTGCAGCTGTGCACACCGGTCAAAGACTGAATTTCCCGGGCGGAACGCTCCGCCTTTTTTGTATGTAAATACAGACCAACAGTCTGTAAATAAAAAAGCAGGAGGTTTCCATGAACACTTTTATCCTTATCGTCCTCGGACAGATCGTCTCCCTGTTCGGCAATGCCGCCCTGCGGTTTGCGCTGCCGCTGTATCTGCTGCGGCAGACTGGTTCTGCCGCGCTGTACGGCGGCATCACCGCTCTGGCCATGCTGCCCGCTCTTGCCGGAATGCTGACCGGCGGCGCGCTGGCAGACCGCTGCCGTAAAGCCCGCCTGATGGCACTGCTGGATCTGGTGACCGCCGGTATTGCGGCTGCAGCCGCTGCCGGACTGCCGCATCTGCCCCTGCTTCCGCTGGTCCTGACAGTGCTGGGCAGTCTGTACGCCATTCAGGGGCTTTACCAGCCCGTGGTACGCGCCTGCCTGCCTCTGCTGCTGAACGGCACCCAGCTGCTGCGCGGCAACGCAGTCATCCAACTGGTGGATACCGTGGACGAACTTCTCGGCCCCCTGCTGGGTGCTGTTCTGCTGGAGCACCTCGGCATCCGGGGTCTGCTGGTGCTCTGCGGCTGCTGCTTTGCACTTTCTGCCGGGATGGAGCTCTGTCTGCGCATCCCACAGGATGTCCCATCGGACACAAAGCTCTCCGTCCGTTCTCTGTGGGCCGACCTGCGGGAAAGTGCGCAGTTCCTCACCGGGCAGGCTGCGGTGCTGCGGTTAGCTGCCGCCATGGCGGCTGTAAACCTGCTGGAAGTCCCCGCCCTCACCGTAGGTGTTCCGGTGCTGGTGGTACAGACCCTGCAGAAAAGTGATGCCTCCCTTGGTCTTGTGCAGGCGGTGCTGAGCGCAGGCGGCATTCTGGGCGGCGTGCTGGCCGGAACCGTCTTTGTCCGTCATCCCATCCGCAGCGGCACACTTCTTTTGCTGGCGCTCAGCGGCGTGTGCGCCGCGCTGGGTCTTGCCCTCCGGGTGTCAGTGCTGCAGTTCGGCAGCATTCTGGTGCTGGGGGCCGTGTTTATGGCCGTGGCAGCGCTGTTCAATGTATGGTTCTTTGCGCAGCTGCAAGTGCTGGTGCCGCAGGCACAGCTGGGCAAGACGACAGCCTGCCTCTCTGTGCTGGCCTGCCTGACCCAGCCCATCGGACAGGCAGCCTATGGCAGTGCCTTCCAGCACTGGGCCGCACACCCCGCAGATGTACTGTTGGCAGCCGGGGTGCTTTCGGCGCTGGCTCTCTGGCTGCTGCAAACGCGCCGTACCGTCTGACACAGCAAAAAAGGAGCCGCTGCTGCAGCCCCTTTTATGGTTTGCTTACTCCGGCAGCTTTGCCGGGTCGAGGTAGCTTTCGCCCTGCTTTACCTCCACATGGATGTGGCTCTCCTCGGCGCACTCGCAGCCGACAGTGCCCACCGTGCCCAGCTTCTGCCCGGCGGCTACGGTATCCCCGGCCTTTACGGCAGGGTCAGCTACACCGCACAGCCGCCAACTGCGGCCAGCGGCATCCTCCAGCACCACCACGGTGCCCCAGTTTCCCTCTGCCCCGGCAGAGACCACCTTGCCCGCCACGGGTGCCGCCACCGCAGCACCCTGCGTGCAGGCGTAGTCCACGCCGTTGTGGGTGCGCCAGTCGCCCAGCGTTTTGTTATACACCAGCTCATCGCCGCTGAAGGCGTTGAGCACGCGCCCCGGCATAGAGGGCGCGGCGGCAGGCTGCGCCGAACTGCTGGCAGGCGAGGATGCGCCTTGCAGTGCCGAGGGTTCGTGCAGCGAACCAGAGCCAGACTGCGCACCAGAGGACGCCCCAGAGGGCGTCTGCTGCGGCACATCGGTCTTGCTGTTTGCAACATCGGTCACGGGCTGCTGCCATGTGGTATCCTCCTGTGCGTCCCAGTCCTGTTCTGTTTCCGGGGTGGTCTGTTGGGTGGTGCCGGGGGCGTTTAGTCCATCCAGACTTTTTTGCAGTTCTGCCCGCAGGGCGCGCACCGCCCACACGCCCGCCGCAGCCGCAGCCAGCAGGCTTGCGGTCAGCAGCAGAGCAAAGCCCTTGCCGTGCAGAAATTTTTTGATCTGCTCCATGCTTGTTACTCCCATCTGTTCATTTTGTGTACAGGGTCTTTTTCTGGGCTTAGTGTGGGACAGCAGCGGGCAGTTTATGCAAGGGGACAAAAAAGACACGCAAAAAGGCTGAGCAGCCGCTTTTTTGCAGCTGCTCAGCCTTGCTGTATCCCGTTTTTGGTTACTTGCGTGCGATCATTTCGGTATAAGCCAGCACCAGCGGGCCTACGCCCTTGGCATCGTTGCAGACCACCGGCTCGCTGAAGTAGTAGGCCAGAGAACCGTCACGGTGATCCTTGCCGCCCAGACCCGCCACAAGGCAGATGCCGTCCAGCTGCAAGCTGCCGTCCGGGTTCTTGGACAGATACCGGTCGCAGGTGCCGTAGAAAGCCTTCTCCGCCCATGCAGCCATGCGTTTGGGCAGATAGCCCAGACGCACGCCCTTGAGCACTGCGTAGGCGAACAGGGCGGTGCCGCTGGTCTCCAGATAGTTGCCCTCGGCCTCCGGGTGGTCGATGACCTGCCAGAACATCCCGCTCTGCTCGTCCTGGAACTTGTGCATATCCTCCACGGTCTGCTTGAGCATGGCCATGATGCCGCGGTACTCGTTGTACAGCTGCTCGTCCATGCGCTCCAGCACATCCACCATCGCCACAAGGAACCAGCCCATGGCACGCAGCCAGAAGTTGGGGCTGCAACCGGTCTCGGGGTCTGCCCAGTACATCTGGCGGCTCTCATCGTAGCCGTGGTAGTACAGGCCGGTCTTTTCGTCCCGCATGTGCTTTTTGATGTTCATGAACTGCTTGTAGCTGTCGATGCAGCCCTGCATCTTGTTGAAGCGGGTCTCGTACTCCATGTAGAAAGGCTGCGCCATATAGGTGCCGTCCAGCCACACCTGCCACGGATAGATGTCCTTGTGCCAGAAGTTGCCCTCCTTGGTGCGGGGCTGGGTGAGCAGCTGGCTGCGGATGGTGTCGATGGCCTTGCGGTACTTCTCGTCCCCGTAGATATCATACAGAATGAACAGGTTCTTGCCCTGATTCACGTTGTCCAGATTGTACTCCTTGGGGTCGTAGGTCTTGATGGAGCCGTCCGGCTGTACAAAGTAGTCGATGAACTCCTTGGAAAACTCCAGATACTTCTCGTCGCCGGTGGTCTTGTACAGGCTCAGGCAGGCGGTGATCATGCAGCCGTCGATGTAGTTCCACTTGTTGGGCTTGCCGCTGCGCACCTTCTCGATGTTCCACATCGGTGCCTCGGCGCTGGAATTGGCGATCAGGTAGTCCACATAGTCGCCCAGCATGGACAGGATCTCTTCATGGGTCATGGGTCAGTCCTCCTCAAAATGTCCTACGTTGGCAAAGTGCAGCCGCTCGCCCTCGTAGCCCTCGATCTTCACGTTGTGCAGGTCGATCTCCTTGACGTTCTCGGCATAGATGGCCAGCTTTTTCACCAGCGGACGGTTGTCGGCCATGGCCGCCTGTCCCTCTTTGGCGTTGGGGTCAAAGGTGATGCTCACATCCCGCATGGTCACCCGCTCGATGGGCTGCTCCGGCAGGCCGTCGAAATAGCAGCCTGCAAACTGGGCATCGGTGGCCACGATATTCTCCATGGTCAGGCTGCCCAGCTTGGGGGTGTACTCGTCCACCGGCATCGGCTCGCGGCACTGTACATAGGGGCCGTGGCCGTCCGGGTCGCAGAAGTAGAACATATTGATGACAAAGGGTGCCTTGACCCCCCGCATCTCCACGTTGCGGAACACCAGCCCGTCGATGACGGCAGTGTTGCCGCGGCCTCGGCGGGTCTTGACGCGCAGACCGCGGTCGGTGTGGTCCATCAGGCACTGGGTCACTACCATATCCTTGACGCCGCCGCTCATCTCGCTGCCGATGACGATGCCGCCGTGGCCCTTGTCCAGCAGGCAGTTGCGGATGACGGTATGCTCACAGCTGCGCTTCAGCTTCATGCCCAGAAAGACCTTGCTGGCCTTCATGGCGATGCAATCATCGCCCACATGGATGTTCATGCCGATGATGCGGATATGCTCGCAGCTCTCGGGGTCGATGCCGTCCGTGTTGGGGGCGTTGTAGGGGTTGTTGATGTTGAAGTTGAGCAGGTCGAGGTGCTTGACAAAGATGGGATGGATAGTCCACGAATAGCTGTTCTGCACCGTGATACCGTGCAGGCAGACGTTCTCGCTGTCCACCGCGGCCACGGCCCGGGGACGCCATGCGATGCGCTTGACCTTGGGGTTCACCCACCAGTCGCCGTTTTCGGCGTCACAGTCCAGCGTGCCCTCACCGGTCACCACCACGTCATGCACCTGCGTGATGTTCAAAAGGCCTGCAAAGCTGTCCAGCGGGTTGCCCTCCCAGCCAGTCAGGTAGTACTCGTCCACCTCGTTTTCGCTGGGCAGCACGCCGGGCAGGATGGGGTAATGGGTGCGGTCGTTGTCGCCCAGCAGCACCGCGCCCTTTTCCAGATACAGAGTGGTGTTGCTCTTCATGAACAGGCTGGCCGTGCGGTAACGGCCGGCGGGCACATACACTGTGCCGCCCTTGGGGCAGGTGGACAGCGCCGCCTGCAGCCGCACGGTGTTGTCGGTCTCGCCGTCAGCCACCAGACCATAGCGGGCAGCATCCACGAAGAAGGTCTCGGCCTCGGTGGTGAAATCCAGCTTCAGGGTCTCACCCTCGGCCTGCACCTCCACCGTATAGGCGGTGCCGGGCAGCAGGGAGAACAGGGAGAACACGTTGGTGTTGCAGGCTTCGTATACCGTTTTGCCGTTCAGGGCAACGGTAAAGGGGTGTGCCGGACGGTAGCACAGTTCGTTTTCCAGCTCGAAAACGGCGCTGCGGGTCATGGAACGGATCAGGGTCAGATTCATGCGAAATAACCTCCTGTGAGTTTGTCTTGCCCCCACGGGGCAGACGTGGTATCATGAGGAAAAGCGCTCTCCCGGCACCGGGAGGGCTGTTTCCGGAAAGGATGCGCAAGATGAAAGCGGAACGGGAAAAGATCCATGCAAAGGTAAAGGCAGACACCGTGCGGCTGAACGGCAGCAAGCTGGAGCTGACGGCAGACGAGGAGATGGGCGCCTTTCTGCTGGTAAGCGAGGGCAGCTGCACCCTGCAAATGGGGGAAACCAGCCTGCTGCTGAACCCCGGCAGTGCGCTGCTGCTGGGCGCGGGGGACGCGGTGCTCTCTGCCGCCGGTACAGCCGTCCCGGAACTGGTAGGCTGCCGCTTTCCGCTCAGCGCCCTGCACGAGCTGCGCAGCGCCACCCAGCGGGATTTTGCCCGGCTGTTTTTGCCCGGCGAGGTAACGGTGCTGTACGGTCCGGTGCCGTGGGTTCGCCGCCTGCGCACCCTGCTGGAGATGATGCGCTCTGCCATGCCGGAGCAGGACTACCCCGGCGGGCTGTACCTGCTGCTCATCCTGCACTATGTAGAGCAGGAGTGCCTTGCCGAGAGCAGCGCCGCAGCGCGCCCCCGCAACGAGACCATTGAGCAGGTGTGTGCCTACCTTGCCGCCAACTACCGGCAAAAGTTCTCTCTTACCGAGGTGGCGGCGCGGTTCTACCTTTCCCCCTACTATCTCAGCCGTCTGTTCCGGCGGATGACCGGGCAGTCCATCGTGGACTACCTGAACAACCGCCGCATCGAGGCTGCGCAGAAGCTGCTGGAGACCACCGAGCTGTCCATCAGCGCTATTGCCGAGCAGACCGGCTTTGCCAGCGCAGCCCACTTCCGCCGCGTGTTCCGCGAGGTGATGGATATCAGTCCTTTGCAGTACCGCAAGAAAAATAGGGAATAATGTATTCGCCTGCGGCGAATATGATGTGCTACGCAATGATGTGCTGCGCAATGATGCGTTCCCTGCGGGAACATGATGTGCCGCTTTGCGGCAATGTGCCGTAAGGCACACATCATCTGCCGTAGGCAGACATCATTGCCCGCAGGGCTCATCATGTTCCGCGCAGCGGAATTATCATTTCTCCCGTCTACCAAAACACCCCCTGTGCCATCCGTTGGGAGCAGCACAGGGGGTGTTGGTCTTGGTCAGAGGTTCTTATGGCGCATTAGCCCTTGACGGCACCTGCGGAGATACCTTCAACGAACTGATCCTGTGCACAGAAGAATACGATCAGCTGCGGCAGGATGGAGATGAGGGACAGCGCAAGGATCTTGTTCCAGGCAAAGCCGGTATCACCGTCCATGGACAGCTTGACGAACAGGGACATGGGGTACTTGCCGGGGGTGCTGACGTAAAGCAGCGGGCCCATAAAGTCGTTGCAGCTCCACATGAACTGGAACAGTGCGCAGGACACCAGAGCGGGTCCCAGCATGGGCACGATGACCTTGTACAGGGTCTGGAAGGAGGAGCAGCCGTCAATGGCGGCAGCCTCGTCCAGATCACGCGGGACGTTGCGCATGAACTGCACCAGCTGATACACGAAGTAGGTCTCGGTAGCAAATGCGCAGTGCACCCAGATGGCCAGATAGAAGGGGCTGTCCACCCAGCCGAACTTGTTGTACAGCAGGTACTGGGGCACGTTCAGCACGACCTGCGGCAGGAACAGGGTAGCCAGCATGATGTTGAACAGCAGCTTGCGGCCGGGGAAGTCGAAACGGCCAAAGCCGTAAGCAGCAATACAGGCAGACACCACAGTGCAGATCACCTTGGGGATGACATAGCTGTAAGTGTTGAGCATAGCCTGCAGGATGTTGATGGAGCCGCCGAAGTTGTTCAGGGCGTTGCGGTAGCCATCCAGCGTAGGCTTTTTGATCCACAGGCTGATGCCTGCAAAGATCTCGCTGTTATCCTTGAAGGTAGCGCTGATCATCCACAGCAGAGGATAGATCATGATGACACCAACCAGGATCAGCACGAAGTACTTAAAGAAGGTTGCGATCTTATTCGATGCTTTCATTCCCATATTGGTCACCTTACCTTTCATCCGAGTAGTAGACCCACTTCTTCTGGCTGGTGAACGCAATGATCGTCAGGATGCAGACGATGATGAACATGATCCACGCCAGAGCAGAAGCCATGCCCATGTCGTAGGACTTGAATGCGTAGTTGTAAACCAGCAGGGAGATCAGGGTAGTGGAACCACGGGGACCACCGTTGGTGATGATGTAGGGACCGTTGAATTCCTGGAAAGCCTGGCAGATCTGAGTAACCAGGTTGTAGAAGATGATGGGGGTGATCATCGGAACGGTGATGGAGAAGAACTGACGCCACTTGCCGGCACCGTCGATGGTAGCAGCCTCGTACAGGTCTGCGGGCACGCCCTTCAGTGCAGCAAGGAACAGCACCATGGCGGAGCCGAACTGCCATATACGCAAAAAGCAGATGATCCACAGCGCGTAGTTGGGGTCAGACAGCCACTCGGGGCCCTGCACCGCACCAAAGGTGACAGCGCGCACCACGGTGTTCAGCAGACCGTCCACGCTGAACACAGCCTTCCACAGCACGGCGATAGCCACAGAGCCGCCCAGAATGGAGGGGATGTAGTACACGGTGCGGAACAGGTTGACGCAGGCGATCTTGAAGTTCAGGATGTAGGCAATGAACAGTGCGAAGATCAGCTTCAGGGGCACGGTGATAAAGGCGTACTTGAAGGTGATGATCAGCGCCTTGGTGATCTTTCTGGTGTGGAATGCGGTAATGTAGTTGGCCAGACCAACAAAGCTGGTGCCGTCCTTGAAGAAGTTCATATCGGTAAAGCTGTAATACAGCGACTGACCGAAGGGGAACGCCTTAAAGACGAGAAAGCCGATGATCCAGGGGATCAGATAAAACAGGCCCTGATACTTATCGACCCATTTCTGAAACGGAGTTCGTGCGCCGGCGGGCGCATTACTTTTTTTCATCCGAAGTCCTCCTTTTACAGGATTTGAAGCAGACAGTGCAGCAGGTCACAGACCGGCAACAATTCATTCAAGGTTTGATAACCATTCACCGATAAAACAAGGGCATCTGTCGTACGGGCGGCAGATGCCCCTATTTAATTCAGAATACAGTTACCCGGTTCAGGCTGCTGCCCGTGCGGTAAACTTAGCCGACGGTGTAGCCAACAGACTCCATGCCGTCCAGCAGGGTCTCAACAGCCTCTTCAGGGGTCTGATCGCCGTAGTCGATGTTGTCGAACACTTCCTGATAGATGCCGGTGCCAGAAGCCTTCAGGTCGTTGTTCTCGAACAGGGGATCCAGCTTGTTGGTGGTGAATGCCATGACCTTGGCATTTGCGTCAGCAACCAGGCTCTTGACAGCGCCGGCGTCCTGAGCGAACTTCAGGCCAGCCTTGGAAGCGGGGATGCCGCACTCAGAACCCATGATGGAAGCGCCCTTCTCCTCGTTCAGCAGGAAGTTGATCAGGGTAGCAGCCTCGGCAACGTTCTTGCAGGTCTTGGTGATAGCCAGACCCATGGACACCTTGGAGAAGCCGCCGTTGTTATCGCCGAACTTGATCTCCTCGCCGACGGTGAAGCCGTCCTTGTTGCTGTCGTCCAGAGCGGAAGCGTACTTGGTAGCAGCGGAATCCCACTCGAAGATGCCTGCGATCTTACCGGTGATCCACTCGTTGGACTGGTGGGTAGCGGTATCGGAGTTTGCAGAGTAGTAGGTCTTCAGGTTCATCATGACGTGGTTGTCCACCAGGCTCTTGATGAAGGCCAGACCCTCAGCGATCTCGTCCTCGGTGTAGTTCAGGGTGGAGGTAACGGGATCTGCCCAGTCCTTGCCGTACTTGGACTCGAGGTAGAACACCATCAGGATCATACGGTCGTATGCGCCCAGGTGCATGGGGTAGTAATCGTCACCCAGCTTCTCCTGGAAAGCCTTACCGGCAGCCATCAGATCGTCCAGAGACTTGGGGACCTCGGTGATGCCAGCCTTATTAAAGGTGGTCATGTTCCAGTAGAAGATACGGCCGGTCATGGAGACGGGCACACACTGCTGGCTGTTGGCCACATAGCAAGCGTCCATAGCAGCGGCATCCCACTGGGTCATGTCGATGAACTTGGAAGCGGTGTTCAGGTCCACGAACTTGCTGCCGTCAGCAGAGTAGTTGTACAGCCAGTTCCAGTTCACCTGGCAGACATCCTGAGCGTTGCCTGCGATGAAGGCAGCAGCCATCTTCTCTTCCCAGCCGGACCATGCGGCGAAGGTGGGCTCCACGGTGATGTTGGAGTGCTCAGCCTGGAAAGCCTCCAGAGCGCTCTGGTAAGCAGCGTGACGGCTGTCGCCGCCCCACCAGCTGATGCTCAGGTTAACAGGGCCGTCAGACAGGGCCAGGCTTTCGTCTGCGGAAGCAGCGGGAGCCTGAGAAGCAGCGGAAGAAGCGGTGGAAGAAGCAGCGGGCTTGCTGCCGCAGGCAGCCAGCAGACCTGCAGCACCGACAGCGCCGGTAGCCATCAGGAAGTTACGACGAGAAATTGCCTTGCTCATTTTTGTTCTCCTCCTAATAGAAAACATCTTCATGCAGGGGGTCTGCACATGCCCCCTTGTATACAATTATGATAACAAAAGCCGCAAGAAAAAGAAAGATGCAATTTACAGTGATACAGGATAAAAACGTACAAATATTGCCCTTGTTTTCGTATGTGATTCTACGTCCTTGCCGAAATGAATAAACTTGCGCTGAAAAACTGTGCAACTTGTATACTTCAATGACTTGCATAAAAATCTGGGATGCAACAGGGGCATAACGGCAAAAATTTCAATAATTCCTGTTACATTTACCGTTCTGCCTGTAATTTTTTGTGCTCTGCCGCCCCCCGCTGCTCTCTTCTTCCCCCATTCCCTCTCCCCCTCGTCGAGTAACTGCCCAGTCTGAACTGATATATCAATAGCGCAAAAAACGTGCGAATTCCGCCCGGTTGATATATCAGTCCCTGCCGCAAAACGCAGCAAATTGATATATCAATCTGTATACAGCCTATGGGGGGGTACCCCTTCCGTCTGCTCACTGCGTTCGCAGCCACCTTCCCCAAGGGGACGGCTTTTTGGCGGTGGCGGCAAAGTTTCCGGCATAGCGTAAAGGCGTCCCCTTGAGGGCCGACTTCCCCCGGCCGGGGGAAGATGTCGCGCAGCGACAAAAGGGGGAATCTGCTGAGCGCAGCGAAGCTGAGGGGGTTCATTCTCTGCAAGCTGAGAGAATCTCTTACTTCTTTGCCAGCTTCATCAGGCTGCGATTTTCCAGCAGGATGCGCAGCAGCACAACGTTCACGGCGCTCAGGATGAGGGCGTTAGGGATGCGCACTGCCAGCGTTGCCCACGGATAGCCGTAGAACAGGCGCAGCGCCAGCGAGGTGATGACCATGGAGCCCACAAAGTGCCCCAGCAGCACGCTGGCTGCTAGCCGCAAATTTGTGGAAAGGCTGCTCAGCTTCTGCCACGCAAAACCCGCCACCAAGCCGATGGCGCCCGCACCCAGCGTGATGAGCGGGTTGATGGCGTAGCCCGCCAGCACACCGCCGATGATATCGGCCACCGCGCCCACCGCAAAGCCTGCGCCGGGGCCGAACACCACCGCCGCCAGCAGCACCGGCAGACTGCCCAGATTGAACCGGACGAAACCGGTGGAGATGCTGAGCACCCGGCTGAACACGATGCTCATAGCCACCAGCAAAGCCAGCATGGTCAGGGTACGCACCGAAGTTTTTTTGTCGTTCATCGTAGTTGTCCTCCTTAAAAGGAACAGCAGGCAGGACGCAAAAACGCCCTCCCCTGTGACAGACCGCACAAAGGAGGGCGTGAATTCCAACAACATTCACTTCCGGGCAAAAACCGCAGACGGCTCTCGCCTGCACCCAAGTCCATGCAGCAGCGGGATGCAGACCCTGCACCGCGGTCAATACCTTCGTCCGCAGCACAACTCCCCGTTGATGCGGCACTTAACGCGCAGGGTCTTACTCTGTTGATGATGCCATTATAATCCTTTTTTTGCTGCACTGCAAGCGCCCAAACAGACATCTTTGCCAAAGGAGCGTTTTTATTTTTGGCAGTGTTGTATAAACGTAGGACTTTTTCCTGCCGGTCCCCCTCTTTTCTTTTGGCGCAGAACGTGGTAAGATGAACACAAGATACCAAAGGGGAAACTGCCCCGGAAAGGAAATTTTCCATGAAATTCAGCGAAATGACCTATACCCGCCCGGACATCGACGCCCTGCTGGCACGGTGCAAACAGCTGGCTGCCAAGGCCGCCGATGCGCAGGACGGCGACGCCCTCATTCAGGTGTATTACGAGCAGAGCCGCGCCTTTGCGGACTACACCACCGCCTCCCAGCTGGCCAACATCCACTACACCTGTGACACCCGCGATGCCTACTGGAAAGCTGAGCAGGACTTTTTTGATGCCAACGGCCCTGCCGTGACCAACGCCAGTGTGGAGATCAGCCGGGCGTTTCTGGCAAACCCCTATGTAGAGGCCCTTACCGAGCACTTCGGCACCACCTGCGTAGCCGGTATGAAGAACGCCGTGCTGGGCATGGACGACCGCACCGTGGAGCTGCAGCAGGAGTTCAACGCGCTGGTCAGCCAGTACCAGCAGATCTACGGCGGCGCACTGGTCGAACTGGACGGCAAGCAGCTGACCATCCCCCAGCTGGGCCCCTACAAGGAGGATCTGGACCCCGCCGTGCGCCGCGCCGCTTATGAAGCCGAGGCCGGTTACTTTGACGCCCACCGGGACGAGCTGGACGCATTGTACACCAAGATCGTCAAGAACCTGAATCAGCAGGCCAAGGTGCTGGGCTACAAGGATTACAGCGAGCTTTCCTATGTGCGCATGAACCGCATCGGCTACGGACAGGCCGAGATCCAGGCCTTCCGGGATCAGGTGGCAAGGGACGTTGTGCCCGAGCTGCAAAAAGTGATGGCCATGCGCGCCAAGCGCACCGGCATCACCCACCCCACCTTTACCGACCTGCCCATCATCTTCAAGGACGGCAACCCCAAGCCCATCCCGGGCTATCAGGCACGCATGGACGCCGCCCGCACCATGTACCACGAGCTGAGCCCCGAAACGGCGGAGTTCATCGACTTTATGCAGGACAACGAGCTGTTCGACGTGGAAAGCCGCCCCGGCAAGATGTCCGGCGGCTACATGACCAGCCTGCCCAGCTACAAGGCACCCTTCATCTTTGCCAACTGGAATAACACCTCCGGCGATGTGGACGTGCTGACCCACGAGTGCGGCCACGCCTTTGAGGGCTATGTGGCCGAGCGCGACCCCAACGTGCCCGCCGATCTGGAATGCCCCGCCATGGAAAGCGCCGAGATCCACTCCATGGCGATGGAGTTCCTCACCGCGCCGTGGCATCACCTGCTGTTCGGCAAGGACACCGAGAAGTACGCCCTGCTCCACGCCGAGGACAGCTTTGTGTTCCTTGCCTACGGCTGCGCCGTGGACGAGTTCCAGCACATCATGTACCAGAACCCGGACCTGACCCCCGACCAGCGCAACGCCGAGTGGCTCAAGCTGGAAAAGAAGTACCGCCCGTGGATCGATTTTGACAATCTGCCCTTCTACGGGCGCGGCGCCGGTTGGCAGCGCCAGCTGCACATCTACGAATGCCCCTTCTACTATATCGACTACTGCCTGTCCACCATGGCAGCGCTGCAGTTCTTCCTGCTGAGCCTTGACGACCACAAGGACGCTTGGGAGCGCTACCTCAAGCTGGTGCGCCGCGCCGGTCTTGCCAGCTACACCGAGCTGATGCAGACCGCCGGGCTGAAGGTGCCCTTTGAGGAAGGCAGCGTCAAGGGCATTGCCCAGCAGATGACCCGCTGGCTGGAAGAGCATCAGGTGGGTTAAAGACAAGCGAAAGTCGTTTCGTGACTGCGGCAGGGCGTTTCGTGTCAGTTTTCTTGCTTTTCCGCCGGGCTGCGGTATACTGAAACCAGCATCACCCCCTTCGAAAATGGAAAGGAGTATTGACTTATGAGATCTTCCCGTTTGTTCCGGCGCGTCATCGCCGGTCTGTGCGCTGCCGCCATGCTGTGCGGCGGCATGGCCGCCTCGGCTGCTGCGCCCGCACTGCCCGCCGCCCCCGCTGCGGTGGAGGCCACCAACGCCGCCCCCAGTGATGCCGAGCTCAAGACCGCTTTTTCCAAGTTCACCGTCACCTACGACGAGGAGACCGGCGGCTGGGATCTTTCCTCTCCGCAGGAGCAGGCCAGCATGGCCAAAAAGTCCTGCGGGCTGTACCCCTATATGTTCTTGCAGGACGACGGCATTGCCTTTAATATGATCCTGACCTATGTGGGCAGCAAGAAGCTGGACATCAAAACGGTCAACGTATCTGCTGATGACGAGCTGTACACCTTCACCTGTGACGAGGAGTACGGCGGCGGCTACGATCAGGATCTGGGCTGCTGGTTCGATATGGAGCTGTTCCAGCTGAGCGATGAGGAGGTCAGCTGGCTGAGCGAGTGGCTGAACGCCAAGAGCGTCACCGCCGTATTCGTTGGCCGGGACGGCACCACCCAGAGCTATGCCCTGACCAAGGAGAACCGTACCGCCATTCAGGAGATGATCACCGCCTACAACCTGATGCTCTCCTCCACCGTAGAGCAGTGCGAGCCCATCCTGAGCAGTCTGGCAAAGTAAACGCATTTCCAGAGTCCCCGAAGCGTCTGCGGATGCTCCGGGGATTTTTGCGCTAATTTTTTATTTTTTGCAAAAAAAGCTTGCAAAGCCGACAAAGCTGTGCTATACTAATTGAGCTGTGATGTGCTGCTATAGCTCAGTTGGTAGAGCGCATCCTTGGTAAGGATGAGGTCTCCAGTTCGAATCTGGATAGCAGCTCCAGCTTAAACGCCCTGAAGTCTAGGACTTCGGGGCGTTTTTCGTTTATCCTTTCAGCCGCACTGCAAAAATACCGCCGCACAGCTGTGCGGCGGTATTTTTCATTCTTCCTCGTCGGGGATATTCTCTGCGTCCAGCAGATACTCGGTCTCGGTCTGCTGCTCCATCTGCTGCGCTGTCCAGTCCAGCTGCACAGCGCCGCTCAGGTCCAGCGAGTAATCCTCGGTGTACAGCAGACTGCCGGTGTTCAGGCTGCTTTCTGCCGGGCTGCGGGCATCCCATGTAAAGTGCAGACTTTCCGGCGGCACGGTGCACTGCTTTGCCAGTGCGGTCAGGGTGTAGCAGTCCCGGGCAAAGGCGGCGGCGCTGTCGTAGGGGCCGAACAGCTCCACCGTCAGGGTCAGGTAGGCATCGCCCGCAGGCAAGGCGGCTGCCTCCTGCAAGGTTTCGGCCTGCGGGCCGCTCAGGTACAGCCTGCCGCTGATATCCCGGATGGCAATATCCTGCGCGTCCCGCTTACAGGCGGTGTACAGTTCGTCAATGGCCTGCGTACTCAGTCGGTTCATCGTCTGCTGATTTTCGCCGCTCACTTCGTCCCACAGCAGGGGCAGCATCGCCATGCAGAAGCAGCCCGCCATCAGCACCAGACAGACCAGCACGGACACAAAATCGTACTTCCAGCGGCCGGGGCGGGCGGCAAAGAAGAGCACCTCGCACCCCAGCAGCACCAGCGCCACCGCCGGGGCAATTTTCAGGGTCAGCTGCACATCAAAGCCCGGCACAAAGAAATACAGCAGGAAGAACACGCCCGCCGCAATGAGACACGCGCCCAAGGTCAGGCTGCCCACCCGGCGCAGGGGCTTTTCTGCGGGCTTGTGCTCCGGCGGGGGCACACTGCCCGGCTGTGCCGTCAAAGGGGTCTTATTCTGCTCGGTCATCGTCATCCTCCACAGGGGTTTCGTCCTGTTCTGCGCCGTTCACCGGCTCGCCCAGCAGCGCCGAAAGCTCCGGCATGGCAAAATGGGTGTCCGTGTCTGCGGTGTCCTCGGTATTCTCCGCCTGCGGCGCAGCCGTGTAGGCGTGGAAGTCCTCGGTCTCCTCCTCGGCGGGCTGCTTGCCCTTTTTGTTTTTCGGGCCGCGCACCAGCCACATACCGCACACGATCAGTGCCACGCAGACCACGATCTGCGGCAGGGCATCCAGCATCAGGTAGATGGCGCGGAAAACCGGGTTATCCTGTCCCCAGCGCCACATCACATCGCCCAGCACCCGCATGATGATGTTGTTGTAGAACACGATGGCGCCCAGTGCGATGAGCCCCCAGCCCACCAGCTTGTGGCTTTCGCCCATGAACTGGGTCATGCGGGCATCGTGCCAGTCAAAGTGCACCAGATAATCGTCCTCCGGGGCTTTTTCCGCCGCCAGCTGCGCGCGGAGGTTCAAGGTATCGAAAAAGCTGTACATATACACAACGATGCAGCCGACTACCAGTGCGTCCAGCCCCGTGGTGCTGCCTAGGATAATGAACAGGCAGAACATTGTGATGAGCGAGAGTCCCCGCTTCATATAGCCCTGATACATCTGCCCCGCACCGGGGATGCAGGCAAACAGCAGGGTCAGGATCCCGTTTTTCTTCATAATCAGTTCCCTCATTTCTCAGTGGTGTCTGCACTGCGGTGCAAAAGCCCGTCCAGTGCGTCGGATAGTTTTTCGGTCAGTTGTTTTTTGTCCTCTATGGGCTTGCCCAGCGGGGCGGTGGATTGCTGCGGGGCTTTGTCGTTCACCGGCTTGCCCAGCAGCTCCGGTTCGGTCTGCTGTGTGGTCTGCGGCAGCCATGTGTTCAGCTGCTGCCCGGTGTGCAGGATCTGCTCCAGCGTACCGGCGCGCCACAGCGTCAGCGCCAGAACCGCCGCCACCGTTGCCACAGCGGCCCGTCCCCATGTGTTCTGCATCAGCCGTATCCAGATGGTGCCCATCACCGCGCCCCGGGCGGAGCGCGGCGGCTGCTCCAGCACATCGTCGGTCAGCAGAGCGGTGTAGCGGTCCATGCAGCGGTCGCAGTAGGCAAGGTGCTCGGCAGCTTCCAGCCGCTGCAGCTCGTCCAATTGTCCATCGATCAGTGCCTGTAAGCCTTCCTTGCTCAGGCAGCCTTTTGCGTCAAACAGTTCCATGTACGCTCCTCCTTTCACAGGGTATGCGGTCGTTTTGCAAGATCTGCTGCGCCAGCAGCTTTTTGGCGCGGTAGATCTGCGCTTCCACCGTTTTGGGCGGGCGTCCGCACAGCCTTGCAGCTTCGGCCATGGTGTGCTGCTCCAGCAGCACCAGACAGCAGGGTGTGCGGTAGGGCTCGCGCAGATTCAAGATCATCTCCGTAAGCTCCTCTTCGCCCAGTGCTTCCAGCACCTGCTGCTCCGGCTGCATACCGGGTGGCGCACCTTCCAGCGCCAGCACCTCGTCGCCGGGGGTGTTCATTTTGCGCACCCATGCGCTGCGCAGATAGTCCTTGGCTTTGTTGGCCGCGATACGCGCCAGCCATTGCTTTTCAAAGCCGGGCGGGCAGCGGTCGATGGCCCGCCACGCCGCCAGAAAGGTCTCCTGCGTCAGGTCCTGCGCTTCCTGTACATCCGGCACCAGCTGATGGCAGACCGTGTACACGAGCGCCTGATATTTCTGCACCATCGTGCTGAATTCCTGTGTTGTCAACGCGCTGCACGGCCTCCTTTCCGGTCTTGGATGCGCTGCTCTGCGCCGCCCTTCTTTCTTTAATACGAAGGAGCGGCGGCGGTTCCTGCAAAAAACTGAAATATTTTCAAACTTTTTCTTCTGCCGCAGATATGGTACAATAGCAGTATAGCACACAGGGAGGATTTTCGCCATGGCTTCTACCACCCGTCAGGCGCTTTTACAGGCGCTGAGCGCCGCCGAGGGCGCATATATTTCCGGCCAGCAGCTGGCGCAGCAGCTGGGGGTCAGCCGCGCTGCCGTGCACAAGGCGGCGGCGGCGCTTACCGCGCAGGGCTATGCGTTGGAAGCCGCCTCCCGCCGGGGGTACCGCCTGCTGGGCGGCGACCCCTTCTGCACCGAGGCGGTAGGCCCCTACCCCGCCCCGGTGCAGCTGTACGACACGCTGGAAAGCACCAACCGCACCGCAAAGCTGCTGGCGCTGGAAGGTGCCGCCCACGGCACGCTGGTGCTGGCGGGCGGACAGACCGCCGGGCGCGGGCGGCTGGGGCGCAGCTTTGCCAGCCCGGCGGGCAAGGGGGTGTACTGCTCGGTGGTGCTGCGCCCGCCGCTGCCCGCCGCCAACGCCCAGACCGCCACCATCGGCGCGGCAGTGGCAGTGTGCCGGGCGGTGCAGACGCTGTGCGGGCTGGAACTTGCCATCAAGTGGGTGAACGACCTGTATTACAAGGGCAAAAAGGTGTGCGGCATCCTGACCGAAGCCGGCACCGACCTTGAAAGCGGTCAGCTGGAGTGGCTGGTAGTGGGCATCGGGCTGAACCTGACCGCCACGGCGAAGGACTTTCCCCCGGAGCTGACCGCCAAAGCAGGCAGCCTGTACCCCGGCGGCCCTGCCCCGGTAAGCCGGGCGGCACTGGCAGGTGCCATCGGACGGGAGCTGTTAGCGCTGTGCCCGGGCTTTGCCTGTCTGGACGAGTACCGCGCCCGCTGCTTTGTGCCCGGTCACTGGGTGACCGTGTGCACCGGCACCGAGACCTACGCCGCGCAGGCGCTTTCCATTGACGATATCGGGCGGCTGGTGGTGCAGCGGGAGGGCGGGCGCACCGAAGCGCTGCGCTGCGGCGAGGTGACCATTCGTCCCACTAAGACGGAATAGATGGAAAAGAGAACGATTTGAATGCCCTCCGCGTTGCTCTGGGCATGATTTAAGGAAAGTTTATTTTAGATTTCGGCAGAACGGAACGCCTGCGGGCGTTCCGTTCTGCCATTTTCACGAGAAGGGTCGTAATGGTAAACTGCATTTGCAGCGCCGCTTCCTTCGGAAGCGCGGCGCTGCGGAGTGCGTTACCGTTTGCCTTCTCTGCCCCTCCTGTGAAAAAAGCGTTTGGAGCGCTCCGCAGAGCGCGACAAACGCGAAATTAAAAATAATTATTCCGCTGAAGATGCCCAAAGCGCAAGCGGAGGGCACTCCTAATCATTTTCATTCAGGGTACAAAAAGCCCGCCGGGCGTTGCGCACGGCGGGCTTTGGTTTACAGTTTACTCTGCCTTGGTCTCGGGCTTTGCCTCAGCCTTGGCTTCCGGCTTTGCTGCGGGAGCAGCAGCGGGAGCGGCGGGCTTCACCACGGGCTTCGGGGGATTGGGATCGTCCTTCAGCGGGAACAGGATGATGTGCTTGGGGCACTTCTGGGCGCACATACCGCAGCCCTTGCACTTGTCGTAATCAACGCGTGCCACGCCGTCCACAACATGGATGGCGTCGAACTTACAGGTGCGCTCGCACATACCGCAGGCGATGCAGGAGGTGGTGCACAGCTTGTTTGCCACAGCACCCTTATCCTTGTTGGAGCACATGACCACCGGCTTGCGGGGGCCGGCAGCATCGATCATGATCACCTGCTTGGGGCAGATGTTGGCACAGGCACCACAGCCGGTGCACTTGTCCTTGTCCACCTTTGCCACACCGTCCACGATGTGGATGGCGTCGAACTTACACACCTTGGTGCAGTCGCCCAGACCGATGCAGGCGAAGGAGCAGGTCTTGGGGCCGCCGTACAGGGCTGCCGCAGCAGCACAGGTCTGGATGCCCTTGTAGTCGTAGGCGGGCTTGCAGTGCTCGGAGCTGCCCTGACACTGCACCACAGCCTTCTTTTCTACGGCGCTTGCCTCGCCGCCCATGATCTTGGCAATGGCAGCGGCAGCCTTGGGGCCGCCGGGTGCGCACTTGTCGCAGGGCACGCCGTCCAGAACAACTGCCTTGGCGTAGTCGGAACAGCCGGCGTAGCCGCAGCCGCCGCAGTTTGCGCCGGCCAGACAGGCAGAAACTTCCTCAATGCGGGGGTCTTCCTCCACCGCCATGAACTTTGCGGCAGCCACCAGAACGATAGCACCCACAGCGCCCACGATGGTGCACAGGATAACAGCAGATACAATATTCATAATCCTGTTCCTCCCTTACAGCGTAACATTGAACAGGTTTTCGACGATGCCGCCGAAGCCCATGAAGGACAGGCTGGTGATTGCAGCTGCGACCAGGGTGATGGGCAGGCCCTTAAAGGGTGCCGGGGGATCGCAGGCTTCCACGCGCTTACGCACGCCGCTGAACATGACCATGGCCAGCATAAAGCCGCAGCCTGCGCCGATGGCGCAGATCAGAGCCTCGATGTAGGCGTAGCCGAAGCCGTGTGCAGCCACATCTGCGCCGTAGTCGCCCACGACCAGAATGGTAACGGCCAGCACGCAGCAGTTGGTGGTGATCAGAGGCAGATAAACGCCCAGCGAGTTATACAGTGCAACGACGTACTTCTTAAGGAAGATCTCGATGAACTGCACCAGCACAGCGATGACCAGAATGAACACGATGGTCTGCAGGTAGCTCAGACCAGCCTGGTCCAGAATGAAGATCTGGATGGGGAAGGTAACGGCCGTTGCCATGAACATGACGAAGATGACAGCACCGGACATACCAACAGCGGAATCCAGCTTTTTGGAAACACCCAGGAACGGGCAGATACCGTAGAACTTCACCAGCACATAGTTGTTGACAAGGATCATGCTGAAGAAGATCGCAGCGAGTTTGACGAGCATCTTATTAGCCCTCCTTCTTCAGATTGTCGATGTCGCAGCAGCTCTTGCGCTCGATGCGCGCATCCAGCTTGCCTTCCAGCCAGACACAGCCGGCCATCAGGACGCCGTAGCAGAAGAATGCGCCGGGAGCCTGAGTCATGATGCTGATGCGGGCGATGCTGTCGGGCAGGACCTGGAAGCCCAGCCAAGTGCCGCTGCCCAGCACCTCGCGGATGGTAGCCATCAGCACGACGGTGAGGGTGTAGCCGATGCCCATGCCGACGCCGTCCAGTGCGGAATCCACCACATTGTTCTTGCAGGCGAACATCTCGGCACGGCCCAGAATGATACAGTTGACAACGATCAGGGGCAGGAAAACGCCCAGTGCGTTGTACAGGCTTTCCATGTAGGCCTGCATGAACATCTGCACGATGGTCACAAAGCCTGCAATGATAACGATGTAGCAGGGCAGATGCACCTTGCCGGGGATCACCTTGCGCAGCAGGGAGATCATGATATTGGAGCACACCAGCACGAAGGTGAAGGCGGCGCCCATGCCCAGTGCGCTGGAAACTGCCGTTGTAACGGCCAGAATGGAGCAGGTGCCCAGAACCAGACGCAGAACAGGGTTTTCTTTGATGATGCCGTTGGTAAGGATGCTTACCTTGGACTTATTTTCTTGTGCCATTTCTTACCAACCTCCTTTTATGCCAGCTCGTTGAAGCAGTTGATACAGTCATTGATGGCAGCAAACAGAGCGGTGGACGAAATGGTTGCGCCGCTGTACGCATCGAAATCCTGATTCATCACAATGTTCTTGGTGCCGTCCATGCCGTTGAACTGTGCCAGGAAGTCATCGGTGGACACATTGGAGCCGATGCCCTTGGTCTGGGTAGAAGCGTCCACCCAGATGCCGGTCTCGGCGCCGTTGGCGTCAAAGCCCATGATGACGGTCAGAATGCCGCCGTCAAAGCCCTTTTCCTCGGCCTTGATGGCAATGCCGCCATCGGGAGCCTTTACCACGCCGGTAACATTGGCGGTGGTGTAATCGGTCACTTCCTCCAGCGTAGCTGCGTCAGAAACCGAGGGCATCACGCTGACATAAGCAGCCAGCGTGGTGCGGCGGGTGTTCTCCTTGATAACGGGAGCGGTCATGCCGTTCACCAGAGCCAGCAGCAGGCTGACGATCAGAGAGATGACGGTCAGCACAACGATCGGCTTACCGGTGGTTTCCCAGCTGGAATTTGCAGTCTTACTCATTTGCCAGCACCCTCCTTCGCTTTCTTTGCAGGCTTCACATAGCCATACGGGGTCTGACGGGTCAGATCATTGATGTACGGGACCCACAGGTTCATGAACAGCAGTGCGAAGGACACGCCCTCGGTGTAGCTGCCCCAGTAGCGGATAGCAAAGGTAACGATGCCAAGGCACACGCCGTACACCAGCTTGCCCTTCAGGGTAAAGGGGCTGGTAACGTAGTCGGTAGCCATGAACACAGCGCCGAACAGCAGGCCGCCGCTCAGCACGGCAACCAGTGCGCTGTGCAGATCCTTGGTAGCGATCAGGTAGAACACGAACACGCTGCCAACGTAGGAAGCCGGGATAGCGATGCTGATGGTCTTAGTAGCCACCAGATAGATCAGACCCAGCACGATAGCCAGTGCGCAGGTCTCGCCCAGCACACCGCCGTGGATGCCCATGAACAGATCCAGCAGGCTCAGCTTGGAGGGATCTGCCACAGCCAGCGGGGTAGCCTTGGACAGCTGGTCCACCGCTGCATCCGGGAACACCCACTTGTTCATGGAGCCGGCAAAGCTGATAAACAGCACGATACGGCCCACCAGAGCGGGGTTTGCAAAGTTCATGCCAATGCCGCCGAATAGCTGCTTGACAACGATGATAGCCACCAGATCGCCGATGATCAGCTGACCGATGGGCATACCCACAGGCACGTTCATGGCCAGAATGATGCCGGTGACCACAGCGGACAGGTCGCTGATGGGGTTTGCACGCTTCAGCAGTTTGCAGTACAGCCACTCAAAAGCTACACAGGCCACCACGGAAACGGCGGTGACCAGCAGGGCGCGCACGCCGAAAATGATTGCAGAGGCAACCACGCAGGGGCACAGTGCAACGATCACGTTAGCCATCAGGCTCTGGGTGGTCTCGTCACTGCGGACGTGCGGGGAAGCCGAAACAATAAGCTTCGTATCCATTACTTATTGCCTCCTTTTTTGATTTCGCCAAGATAGAAGGCCTTGGCCAGACTCATCATCTGGGTAACAGGGCGCTTTGCCGGGCAGACGAAGGAGCAGCTGCCGCAGTTGAAGCAGTAGTCAGCGTGCAGCTTGCCCAGCTCCTGCACATCGCGGGCGGCGTAGGCCTGATTGACCTCCACGGGCTCCAGACCCATGGGGCAGTACTCCACGCAGCGGCCGCAGCGGATGCAGGGGTTGACCTGTGCGGGCTGTGCAGCTGCCTTGCTCAGCAGGATCAGACCGGAAGTGGTCTTGGTGGTGGGGTAGGAAAGGTTCTCCACAGCGGGACCCATCATAGCACCGCCGGCAACCACCTTGCCCAGCTCACCCTTGACGCCCACATAGTCCAGAATGTCCTGATAAGCGGTGCCCACGGGCACAACAACGTTCTGGGGCTTTGCGCAGGCATCGCCGTCCACGGTGATGGTACGCTGGACCACCGGCATACCGGTAGCCAGATACTTGCCCAGCGTGGAAACGCTGGTCACGTTCATCACGATCGCGCCTGCATCGGCGGGCAGACCGCCGTGGGGCACCTCGCGGCCGAGGCACTTCTCGATCAGGATCAGCTCTGCGCCGGTGCCGTAGACACTGGGCAGGGGCTTGACCTCAATGGCGCTGTCGTCCTTGGTCTTTTTGCACAGCAGGTCGATGCACTCGGGCTTGTTGTTCTCAATACCAATGATGCACTTCGGAATGCCGGTATACTGCAGCACAGCCTTGATGCCGCGGATGATATCATCGCTGCACTCCAGCATCTCCTGCGTATCGCTGGTCAGCCACACCTCGCACTCGGAGGCGTTGATCAGCAAAGTATCCACCGGCTGCTTGGGCTGCAGCTTCACATCGGTGGGGAAGCCTGCGCCGCCCAGACCTACCAGACCGCACTCGCGCACGGCGGCAAGGAAGCTGGCCTTATCGGTGACTTCCGGTGCCTTGACAGCCGGGTCTACGGTCTGCTTGCCATCGGTCTTGATGACAACAGAATCGCACATACGGCCATTGGACAGACGGAAAGCCTCCACTGCAGCTACCGTACCGGAAACGCTGGAGTGGATGTTTGCGGAGACAAAGCCGCCCGCCTCACCGATCTTGGTGCCGACGAACACTTCATCGCCTTTTTTCACCAGTGCCTTAGCGGGTGCGCCAATGTGCTGGCTCATAAGGATGCGTACCTGCGCGGGCAGAGGCATCGGGATAGGTTTGCTTGCAGCAGTTGCCTTGTCATGCGGCGTATGCGCGCCAAGCGCCGCACGTTTCAGCTTGTTCAACATGGATTTCAAATCCCCCATTCTGCTTGAATTGCCATCCCCTCGCCCATGCAGGCGCACTGGTACAGGGACAGCAGCTGCTTAACACACTTATTGTATCATTTTGGCGCGGGAAGTCAACGACATCACGCCCCAAATGATGAATTTTCCTGAACTTTCTTATTCGTTTTCGTCGATTAGTTTTAACTAACCACCGTATTTTTCTTTTGTCCCGCCCCGCAGAAATCAACTTTTACAGCTTGACCCGAGACAAAAGCCTTCACCCCTTGGGGACAGATTTCCCCCGGTCGGGGGAAAATGTCGCGCAGCGATAAAAGGGGGAACGGGTGGCGTAGCGCCGGATGAGGGGTATTTAGGCGAAATACTGCCAGCCTGCACCCTCATCAGTCACCTACGGTGACAGCTGTTCCCCTCTTTGTCACCTGTGGTGGCATTTCTCCCCGGCGCGGGGAGAATCTGTCCCTTCCGGGGGAAACTGTCACCGGAAATTTGATTTCTATACTCTTTTCCCACTAGCTGCCGTTTGCCTTTGCTGCGGGAATATGCTATACTATACCTAACATGACAGGCGGAACGTCCCCCGCTCCGCTCCCGAACTTCACAAGGAGGCACCAAACCATGAAAGTTCTCAAAGCTCTGCTCGCCGTCCTCACCACACTGGCTGTCGCCCTGACCGCCATTCTGCTGCTCTGGCAGGATAAAAGCGCCCCGCGCTATATCAAGATCTACGAAAACGAGCAGTAATTATTTCTTGCAAAAACAGCACCCCGGTCAAGCGGTAAAACCGCCCGACCGGGGTGTTTTTGCATGATCCGGCAGAGCCGGATCCTATGATTTATTCATTCACCAAAGTGATTGCAAGCAGAATCGTACCGTTGCTTTCGCCCTTGTTTGCGCTGATTATGCCAAGATAGTCATAATCGTTTTTCACAAGCCAATCCCAATTTGAGCCCTTCAAAGATTTCTCAAAGTTTTCCTTATTAAACTCGCCGCTTATCGCCTTATGCAAGAATTTGATGTGCTTGCCGTCAACCACGATATTGCCCACTACAGCTTCAGCCTCACGTCCAGCCTTGTTTACCATCTCGCCCGTCACACCGGGAGTCTTTGCGGAAAGATCTGCCATCAGACAGGCCGTCTCTTCATAAGCCTTCTCGGCATCTTTCAGACGCACCTCTATTTTTTTCTTCCCGCGTGCCTCACGCTCCGCATTGATCATTGTGAAGAGTGTCTTTTCCATATCCGCATTGATCGCCGCTTCGTTGGACACACCACCGTCGCAAGCGGTAAGCATAGCCAGTGCCAGCACCGCAGCCAGCGTAAGCGCAACCAGTTTTTTGATGCATTTCATAGTTTTGCCCTCCTGTAAATAATAAAAATACCCCGGCAGACCACGCGGTCTGCCATAAAAGCAGTGTACCCCCCCCCCCGCATATATTTGTCAATGCGCAAACCACACAAAAACGCCGCCGACTTTTCGTCAGCGGCGTTTGCGCATATTCAGTAGGTCATCACGACCACCATAATGGGGTATTTATCCTTCGTTTTGGGGTCGGTGTTCTGCACAACGCCCACGCCCACAAGGGTGGCTTCCGTGCTCGTGACCAGTTTATTGTTGCGTTCTGCGCTCGCGCCCTCTGTCTTGACTGCCCACTTTTTGAACTGGTTCGCATCCGGGTAAGCGCCCTGCAGTGCGCCAAAACCGATCGATGTCTTTTCGCCCACCTTCTTCTTGCGGACGTTTGCACAGGCAGCAATATAATCCGTGTTGGTACTCGGATTCTCGCCATATTTGCCATTGACGCCATCCAGCTGCACCTGTGCCATCTCCTTGGCGATTGCACAGGCCTGCTCGTTCAGCTCCAGCGGGGTGTCATTGCCGTAGTCCTTGCGCACCGTATTCAGCGCGTCCACCACTGCGGCCTTCTTCTGTGCCTCGGTCTTTTCGTCGGTGGGTTCTTTGCCGGGTTCGCTGCTGCCCGGCTTTTCCGGCGTATCCGGTGCGGAAGGGCCGGAGGGCCCGCAGGCTGCTAAAAGCAGCAGCGCCATTGCAGCTGCAAGGACCGCTGCCGTCCATCGTTTCCAAAGCTTCATCTGTGGTCCCTCGCTTTCTTCTTATGGGAGCGCGTTGCTCCCCAGTTTCATCTTATCCTCTGCCGCGGTGTGCTGTCCATGGGCAGATGCGCCAAATTATAGGAGAAATATTTGTCAATACGCAAAAAAGGCTGCCGCACAGTCTGTGCAGCAGCCTTTCGGGTTCAGTAATCAGTCTCGCAGCCAAGCAGGAATTTCATGTAGGCAAAGGTGCGCTCCCGCCCAAGGTCCCGCACCATACACAGCAGCTTTTCCAGCAGTGCGCGGGTCTCCGGGTGCATCAGGTAGTGATCCTTGCTGCGCTGGTAGTACTCCCACGCGGAGGCATCGGTGTACTTATCGCCCAGATAGATCTGGCTTGCCGCCACCCGGTCGCACACCATCTCGCAGACGTACCGCAGGGGGATCTTCATGCCGGTCAGGCCGGTCTTGGTGGTGCTGTAATCGATCCAGTATTCCAGATGATGCTTGTTGCGCCCCTTGTGGTGCAGCCACGCCGAGGTGTAGCCCTTGGCCGCGCGCTCCGCCTCGTTGGGGCTGTGGTCGCCCTGATAATAGATGCACCCGGGGATGAACTCGGTGGGGCTGTACTTGCTCAGGTCGTGGGCAAGGCCCTGCTCATACAACCCGCATTCAAAGCAGTATTTCATCACCAGCAGCTTGTGCCGGGTGATGGTCTCGAAATGACCTTTGATGTTCATGCTGTTATTCCCTCCACTGCACCGTGATGCGTCCCTCTTTCAGCCCGCGCAGATCATCGCTTTCGGAAAAATCCTCCCGGTCCATGGTCAGGTTGGGGTTGTAGTAGGGGTCATGCAGGATATTCGCCTTGCCGTGCACCTCGTACAGACGCTGCTGCTCGGCGGCAAAGCGCCGTGCCTTTACCGGGTCTTTTTCGTCCCCGCCGCGGCTCTTGCTCTCGTAGTGGGTCAGCTGGGCGTAGGGCGTCCACGCAATGCGGTAGCCCGCATCCCGCACCCGCAGGCAGAAATCCACATCGTTGAAGGCCACCGCAAAGGCTTCGTCCAGCCCCTTCACCTCGTCCCACACGCTGGTCTTTACCAGCAGGCAGGCACCGGTCACAGCGGAAAAGTCCTGCACCGTGGCGGTGCGGAACAGATACCCGCTGCCGCCTGCCTTTTTGTACTTGTGGCTGTGCCCCGCGTAGCCCCCCAGCCCGGTAATGACGCCCGCGTGCTGGATGGTCTCGTCCGGGTAAAAGAGCATGGCACCGCACACTGCCGCCCCGCCGGGGTGGGCGCATTGGCGCAGAAGTTCAGTGAGCCATTCGCCGCTGCGCACCTCCACGTCGTTATTCAGCAGTAACAGATATTCGCCGGTGGCGTATTTGCGGCCAAAGTCGTTGATGCCGGAAAAGTTGAAGCCTTTTTTCGGGTAGGTGACCACCCGCAGACCGTCATAGCGTTGCTGCGCCTTTTTATAGTAGGCAAAGGTGGCGGGGTCGGTGGAGTTGTTCTCCACCACGATGACCTCAAAGTGCTCCCAGTCGGTCTTTGTCCAGATGCTGTGCAGGCATTTTTCCAGATCCTCGGTATGGTCCTTGTTGGGGATGAGGATGCTCACCTTGGGTTCGCCCACGATGTCCCACTTCACCCGGTAGGTGCTGGGGAACAGGCCGTCCTCCACCGTGCCGGTGCGCCCGGTGCGGGTCAGGTGGTCTGCCAGCGCCTTTTTGGCCGCTGCCGCAACGTATGGCTTGGCGTCTGCACCGCCGGAGGTAGACCCCGCGTGCACCCGCCAGTAGTAGAGCACCTGCGGCACATGGGCGGCACCGCCGGTCTTTTCCAGCAGACGCAGGAACAGATCATGATCCTGACTGCCGTCGCATTCCGGGCGCTCGCCGCCCAGCTGCTCCCACAGCGCTTTTTGGAACACCGCCAGATGGCAGATGTAGTTGCAGCACAGCAGGTAATCCGGGGCGTAGTCCGGCTTGAAGTGCGCCACCATGGGGCGGCGGATGCTCTTGGTGAACAGTGCTTCATCGCTGTACAGAAAGCCGTCCGGCTCGCCGCGCTGCCGCAGCTGCAAGATGGCCTTGCCCATGGTGTACAGGGCATGGGGTGCCAGAATGTCGTCGTGGTCAGCCAGCGCCAGATACTCCCCCGTTGCCAGCTGCGCGGCGGCGTTGGTGTTGGCGGCAATGCCCTTATTTTCGATCTTTTTGTATACGATCTGTTGATTTTTTTGCTGATATTCCTTTACGATCCGCTCCACGTCCCCGTGGGCGGCGTCCGAAGCATCGGCAAGGCAGAGCTGCCCGTTGGGCGCGGTCTGCCCCACAAAGGAATCCAAAAACTCCCGCAGGTACTTTTCCGGGGTATTATACAGCGGGGTCAGCACCGAGATGGTGGGCAGACCGCAGTCTGCCGCCGTTTTGCCGGCCATCTCTGCACGCTGGGCTTCCAGCACCTTTTTGGCGGGCAGGTAGCGCGCACGCTTGCCAAAGCAGCGGCGCTTTACAAAGCCCGCGCCGCGTTTGATCATAGTGGGCAGCCCCTCATCCTTTGTCAGCTGCACGGCGTAGCCGGCCAGCTCCTTGGCGCGTTTCAACCGTACATTCATATCAGACCTCGCCGCGCTGGGTCGCCTTATAGGCGGCGCAGACTGTCTGGGTGTCCCCGTTCATTTTCAGGTGGCCGTGGCTCAGCCATGCCACCTTGGTGCACATCCGCTCGATCTGCTCAATGGAGTGGGACACCAGAATGACCGTGGTGCCGCCCGCCATCAGCTCCTGCATCCGCTTTTCGCACTTCTGCTGGAACAAAAAGTCGCCCACCGACAGCACCTCGTCCGCGATAAGGATATCGGGCTTTGTGATGGTGGCAATGGCAAAGCCGATGCGCGCCACCATGCCGGAGGAGTAGTTTTTCAGCGGCACATCCAGAAAGTTTTCCAGCTCGCTGAATTCCACGATCTCGTCAAATTTTTCGTCCAGATACTTGGGCGAGAAGCCCAGCACCGTGCCGTTGAGGTAGATATTCTCGCGGGCAGTCAGATCCATATCAAAGCCCGCGCCCAGCTCAATGAGCGGGGCGATGGTGCCGTTTACGGTCACCTTGCCCTTGCTGGGCTTGTACACCCCGGCAATGGTCTTGAGCAGGGTGGATTTGCCCGAGCCGTTCAAGCCCACAAGGCCGTAAAAATCGCCGGGCATAATGTCCAGACTGACGTCCTTCAGGGCGTAGAACTCGTCGTATTGCAGCCGCCCCTGCACCATGGCCAGAAAATACTCCTTCAGGCTCTCATGCTTTTCCTTGGAAAGGTTGAAGCACATGGAAACATTGTCCACTTTGATGATCGGTTCCATTGTTCACCCTCCTTAAATGTGCAGCACAAAGCGGTCCTGCGTTTTGCGGAACATCTGCAGTCCCACTACCATGGACACTACGGCGCAGATGCCGCAGACAAGGAACATATTTACGTCCAGCGGGATGCCCCACATCACCGTGCGGCGGAAGCCCGTGATATACCAGTACATGGGGTTCAGCTTGATGATCTGCTGCATATTGAAGCCGCCGATGGAAAAGGTCATCTGGGTGGGGTCGTAGAAGATGGCGGAGAAATACAGCAGCGCGGTGACGAACACGCTCCAGATGTGCATGATATCCCGGAAGAACACGGTAGCCGCCGCTAAGAACATACTGACCCCGAGGCTGAAGAAGAACAACGTCACCAGCGGGTACAGCGCCTCGAAAATGGTCAGGTGGAAGGGTGCGCCGGTAAAGATCATGACCAGCAGCAGCGCCACAAAACTGAAGATGCAGTTCACCATGGCAAAGCAGCACTTTTCCAGCGGGAAGATATACTTGGGGATATACACCTTTTTCAGCAGCGGGGCGGCGCTGAGCACGCTGCTCATGCTGGTGGAGGTAGCCTCGTTGAAGAAGTTGAACAGTAGCTGACCGCACATCAGAAAGACGGCAAAGTTGTCGATGCCGCTGCCCCGCATATCCATCAGGCTGCTGAACACCGCCCAGTACACAAGGCACATGAGCAGCGGGTTCAGCACGCTCCACACCACGCCCAGCACGCTGCGGCGGTACTTCAGCTTGAAATCACGGCTTACAAGGTTCCACAGCAGATAACGGTAGCGCCAGAAGCCGTTCCACATTGCTTTGAGTTTTGCCACGGGCGATCACCACTTTTCAAAATACTCGAACTTCTGGGCGGCAAAGGGCTCGTGCAGCTTGTCCTTTGCGCTGGTCTTGTGCTCACAGCCGCAGTCCGGCCACTGCACGTTGACGGTGGGGTCATCGTAGGGGATGCCGCCCTCACTGGTGGGGTCGTAGACATCGGTGCACTTGTAGCAGAACTCTGCCACATCGCTCAGCACCAGAAAACCGTGGGCAAAGCCCTCCGGGATATAGAACATCTTCTTGTTGTCCTCGGAAAGGGTCACGCCCACCCACTTGCCAAAGGTGGCGCTGTGGGGGCGGCAGTCCACGGCTACATCATACACCTCGCCCTTGGTCACGCGTACCAGCTTGCCTTGGGTGTGGTTCTTCTGGAAGTGCAGCCCGCGCAGCACGCCACGGGTGGAGCGGCTCTGGTTGTCCTGCACGAATTCCTTGTCGATGCCGGCCTCTGCAAACTGATCCTTCTGGTAGGTCTCCATAAAATAACCGCGGTCATCGCCGAATACCTGCGGCTCAATGACCACCACGCCGGGGATCTCGGTCTGCGTAAAAATAAACTTACCCATGATATTGTACCTCTCTTTTTTCTGAAAGCTTTTTCTTTATCTGGAAAAGTCTGGTTTAAAACAGGCTTTTACGCTTTGTTGCGGCGCTTTGCCGTTTTGCGGCGCTTTTTCAGGCGTGCATGCACCCGCAGCACCAGCACCGTGACCACCGCCGCACCCACAGTGCAGCCCACCGAAATGCCTGCCAGCAGCCATGCGCTGCTGCCCGGCTCCACGTCCTTGGCGGCTTCCAGCGTTGTGCCGGTGCTCTGCTCCAGCAGTTCGGCCAGACCGGTGATCTCGGCCTTTACCCGCACGCTGGTGCTCTCCTGTTTTGCGCCGCCGTTCAGGGTGTACACCGCATACACGGCAGGCTCTGCGCCCAGCAGATACTGCTCCGGCAGCTCCAAGTCCACGGTCACGTCCTGCGCGGATAAGCCCTCGGCCAGCAGCAGCTTCACCCCGGGGTCGGCCACAGTAACGGTGCCAAGGCTCTGCCCGCCGCCCGCCACTGCCAGCTGTGCGGTGACCGTGCCGCCGGGCAGCTGGGTGTAGCTTTTATAGGTAGCAAAGGCGTAGTCCAGCAGGGTGCGCATATCGTTATATTTATCGGTACTCAACTGGCTTTGCATAGTCACGCAGATCAGCCGCACCCCATCCTGCTCCGCCAGACAGACGTAGCTGTACCGGGCGGTGTTGGTGTAACCCAGCTTGGAGCCCAGCACGCTGTCGATGTGGTAGCGGCTGGAACCGATGCGGATCTTATCCTGCTGGGAGAAGTAACGGGTCACCGGCTGAATGTTGGTGGGCTGCATGGTGTACATCTGGTTGCGGGTGAACACCTCCTCAAACCCGGGCTGCTGCAGCGCCCAGCGCAGGATCTGCGCCATATCGTAGCAGCTGGTGTAGTGATCCTCATCGCTGATGCCATGGGGGTTTGAAAAGTGGGTGTGGGCAAGCCCCAGCTCCTCCACCTGTGCATTCATGGCTTTCACGCCGTCCGCGATGGTGCCGCCGCCGAAATATTCCGCCAGCAGGTTGGCACCGTCGTTGGCGCTTGCCATCTGGGTGGCGTACAGCGCATCCACCAAGGGGACTTCTTCCCCTTCCAGCAGGGCGATATGGCTGGAATCCGTGCCCGCCAGCGAGTAGACATCCTCATGGCTCACGGTCAGCTTTACATCGTCCCAATCCCCCTGCGCCTTCTCGCAGGCAAGACCAAGGGTCATTACTTTGGTAATGGAGGCCGGGTGCAGTTCCTCGTCCATATTCTGCTGCGCCAGCACAAGGCCGGTGTCTGCATCCATGATGCAGTAGCCCCGAGTATTGGCCAGCGTCGGGCCGGCTGCTGCCGCGCCGGGCACCAGCACAGCGCCTATCAAAAGCAGCACAGTGCACAGTGCTGCGGTAAATTTTTTCATCTGGTATTCTCCGCTTATCCGTTTTATGCCGGCAAGGCATCGCTTGAAGTATACCACATTTTTTCCCCGCTGAAAAGAGATTTACGCATTCCTTTGTCCCAGCAGCACCGGTTGCAGCTGCTCACCCCGCAAAGCGGCGTCCACGGCGGCGGGCAGCAGGGCAAGGTCGGCCTTCAGGCTCTGGGGCTTGGCAAAGGGGTCGTCCTGCCCGTAGGGCACAAAGTAATAGTGCTTGCGCTGGCATAGCCGTGCCATGTTTTCCCCGGAAGCGCCAAGGCCGTCGTTGGTGGAAACTGCCAGCACCACCGGACTGCCCACCCGCAGCAGGCTTTTGGCTGCAAGGGTCACCGGCGTATCCGAAAGCCCTGCCGCCAGCCGCGCAAGTGTTGCGCCGGTGCAGGGCGCAACCACCAGCGCCTGCGCCAGACGCCGGGGTCCCAGCGGCTCCACCGCCTGCAGGGTGTCCAGCACCGGCTGCCCGGTAACGGCCCGCAAACGCTGCCGCCAGCTTTCCCCCGTGCCGAACCGGGTATCCTGCTGCGCGGCAAAGCTCATAACGGGCAGCAGCGTCCAGCCCTGTGCCGTCAGCGCCTGCGCCGCGCCCAAGGCGTCCTCCAACGTGCAAAAGCTGCCGCATACCGCAAAGGCAAGACAGCCCTTTTTCTCTGTGGTCATACCCTTCCCTCCCGCTCCTGCAAAATAGTCTGCACCGTGCGTGCCAGCGCCTCCCCTGCCGTTTCCGGTGCCCAGACTGTCGGCAGGCTCAGCGCGTGCAGCGCCGTGTGCCCCAGCCGCCGGGCGGCAGCAAAGTCCGTGCCGCCGGGCTTTGAGGCCAGATCCACGATCAAACACCCCTTCGGCAGCGCTGCCAGCACTGCCGCCGTCAGCACCGGCGCGGGGATGGTGTTCACCACCGTATCAAAGGCGGCAGCTGCGGCGGCAAGGTCTGTCAGCGGCACCGCCCGCAGCCCCTGCTCCTCCGCCATCGCTCGCTGCACCGGGCGGCGTGCCGCCACGGTCACCCGCGCGCCCAGCGCCGCCAGACGCACCGCCAGCGCCCGTCCCACCGGGCCAAAGCCCAGCACCAGCACCGCCGCGTCCCACAGGGTACGACTGCGCCGCTCCAGCAGAATGCCGATGCAGCCCTCGGCGGTGGGGATGGCGTTATACACGGTCAGCTCCGGGCGGGCAAAGTAGTCCACCAGCTCCACCCCCGCCGCCCGGGCGATGGTCCTTGCACTCTCCGTCACCTTGCCGCCCAGCGCCAGCGCACCGGGTTTTGCCGCACCCAACAGCTGCGCCAGCGGCAGACCGGGCTGTTCCAGCGGAAGCGGCAGCAGGATGCAGTCTGCCTGCGGCAGCTGCTGCACGCCGCCCACCGTATACCCCGCCCGCGCCAATGCACGCCCTGCCGCCGCCTGCCGAGCATCGCTGCCCACCACCGCAAACCGCTTTGTCTGTCTCATGCCGTCATCTCCCCTTTTCCGCTGTGCGCCATCCTATGCGAATAGGCAAAAATGCGTGCGGAGAAGCCTTGCGGCACCACCTGTAAAAACGGGGTACAGAAACGCCCGCAGACGTCTCTGTACCCCGAAATCAAACGATTCTTCCGCTCTCAGCTGCGCTCCCCGGTCAGGTCGGTGCGGCGGGTCACCTTGTGGATGGTGCCGTCCGGCTCCTGAATGGACGTGCGCTCCAGCTGGCTGCGCAGGCTGGCCTTGATGTCGGCCAGATACTCCTGCCGCAGCGCCTGCTGCTCGGCTTTTTCGGCCTCGGTCAGGCCGGTCGTCTTACTCTTTTTGGCCAGCGCATTGATGCGGGCGATTTTTTCTTCCGTCATGGGGGAACCTCCTGTATTTCATCGTAAAATATGTTATAATGTAGGCAAGACCATTATAGCAAAGGATGATACCAATGGCAACACAACGCAACTATGCCCAGCAGATGGACGCCGTGCTGGCAACCCTTGGCGATGCCCGCCCACGGCTTTTGCTCCACGCCTGCTGCGGCCCCTGTTCCAGTGCCGTGCTGGAACAGCTGTGCCGGTATTTTGAGATCACGGTGCTGTACTATAACCCCAACACATGGCCGGCGGCAGAGTATTACCGCCGGGGCGAGGAGCTGCAAAAGTTCGTGGCGGCAGCCCACCCGCTGGGGGTGACCGTGGTGGAGGACACTTACGACCCGCAGCAGTTCTACACCGCCGTAGCCGGGCTGGAAAACGAGCCGGAGCGCGGCAGCCGCTGCACCGTCTGCTACCGGCTGCGGATGCGCCGCGCGGCGCAGTACGCCCGGGACAACGGCTTCGACTGGTTCACCACCACCCTGTCCATCAGCCCCCACAAGGACGCCGCACGCATCAACGCCATCGGGCAGGAATTGGAGGCAGAGTTCGGGGTAAAGCATCTGCCCTCGGACTTCAAAAAGCACAACGGCTACCTGCGCAGCCTGCAGCTTTCGGAGCAGTACGGCCTGTACCGGCAGGACTACTGCGGCTGCGAGTTCAGCGCAAAGGCAAGAGGCATTGAGGGGTGACGCAAGCGGAATCATTATTTATAATTTCGGGGTTCAGGAAAGTCTGCGGACTTTCCTGAACCCCATTTTCACAGAAAGGGTTATAGGGAAACGGCAGAGTTACCCCTTCCGTCTTGCCGCTTTGCGGCAATCCACCTTCCCCAAGGGGACGGCTTTAGCGGTGGTGGGAAACTTTGCGGCAGCGCCGAAAGGCGTCCCCTTGGGGGAGCTGGCATCGAGCAAAGCGAGATGACTGAGGGGGTAACTTGCGGACGTGCTCCCCAGCATTGCCGCGCAGCGGCACATCATTCCTCCGGCAGTCTTGCCACCAGCAGGGTAAAGACCACCAGACCCACGCAGGGCACGATATTGGAGGCCATGCCGGCGGCAAGACCTGCGCGCTCCGCCACCATGCCGATGACCCACGGCATCAGGATGGCGCCGCTGGAGGCCACCGGCAGCATGATGCCCATGCTGGTCACACTGGTCATGCGTCCCGCGCTGGCCACGGCGGTGGGGTTCAGCCCGGACATGGAGATGGCAAAGGCGAACAGCAGCAGGATGGCTGCGCCCTGCGTGTGCGCCATGACCAGCAATACGTAAAACACGGTGCACAGCACGCTCATGCCCACCATGGCCTTGCGGGGCTTTTTTAAGGGGAACACAAAGGCAATGAGCAACCGTCCCACCAGCGTAGCGCCCCACATCACGGTAACGGTGTAGGCCGCCAGCGTACCCGCAATGATGCCGCTGCCCTTGAAATAGGTCACCATCCAGCCGTTGACGCTCTGCTCGGCGGCGTTCTGGAAAAACAGCAATCCGGTCAGCAGCCAGAAGCGGGCAGAGCGCAGAAAGCTCCAGTCGATGGCTTCCTTCTCGGCGCTGCTTTTGCTCTTTCCGCCGCGCAGCGGGGTAAAGACGTACACCAGCCAGAGCAAAAGGCCCATGGCCGCCAGCAGAAACACAGCCAGCTCGGTGCTTACCCGGGCTGCTGCCGCGATGAGGAAGGGGCACAGCAGTGCGCCGCAGGCGTAGCAGCTGTGCATCAGGTTCATGCCCCGGGTGCGGTCGGCGGAGTGATCGCTGACCAGAATGGTACAGGTATTGATGACGCTGCCCTTGGCGATGCCCACCACAAAAAAGGCCGCTGCCAGCAGCGCCACTGCGCCGGTCAGCCCCATGACGGCGTAGCCCACCGCATAGCCGATGGTCAGCAGCAGCACGCTGCGCTTCATGCCCAGCGCACTGGGCAGCATGCCCATCAGCAGCCCCGCCAGCAGGTTGCCCACGCTCATCAGGGAGAGCAGCGTACCGGTCATGCCGTAGGCAAAGCCGTAGCGCTCCTGCAGCAGGCTGACCACCACACCTGCGCTGATGGCGCAGATGCCGCTGAAGAAAAAGGTCGCAAAGCCCGCATTGCGCAGGCGCGTGTTCTGTTGTTCCATGGTGTTCCTCTCCTTGCGGAAATATCCTTTCTCTATTTAACCATTTTTTCGCATCTTTGCAACCGGATTTTCTTACAAAAAGCAGCAAAAAAGCTGCTGCACAAAAACGTGCAGCAGCCCTTTGCTTTTATGATATGTATTTCTCAGTCCAGATCTTCGGCTTCCAGCACCGCAACGCCTTCGTTTTCAAAGGTCTTGCGGAGGATATCAGCCAGACCCGGGTTGGGTGCCTTGTTGTGGATGCACAGGATGATCTTTCCGTTCAGGCTGGCGGCTTCCACGCCCACGGATGCACCGTCCGGCGGTACCCAGACACCAAAATCCGTGGTGTACTGTGCCAGCTCCGGGGTGGCGGGCATGAGTGGATTGCCCAGATAGCTGAGCCAGAAATCCGAAATGGTGCCGCTGATGTACTCGCCCATCTGGAACACCCGCTGCTTGATGCGCAGGGGTGCTTTTTGCTGATCCACCTTGTACACCCAGCCCATCTGGTCGGCCATACGGTGACGCTTGGACTCCGGCTGCAGGTCCCGCCTGATGTCTGCATCTACATCAGATACAAAATCTGCCAGTCGGGTCTGGGCTTGCAGCTGCACCGTATGCCCGAAACTGCACACGCAGTTGTACAGCGCATTCGGCACACCGGCCACATCGCGGGTATCGGAGGAGTAGGAATACCGGATCTTCTCCTTGCCCAGATACTCCCGCATGGCCATACACAGCAGACCCATCAGAGCGCTTACCGGCTTTGCGTTGTTCGCCAGCGCTTTTTCCACAAGGCTCCGCTTGCTCAGGCACACCCGGGTGCGGCGCAGCGCACCCTCGTAGGTCTGCACCACGTCCCGCTGGATGGCGTCACTTCCTCCTTCCACGGGCGGGTACTCTGCCAGCATGGCCTCCATATCATAGGGCGGGTCGCACACGATCTGCGGCACCGCAAAGGCAGTGCCGTAACGCAGGTTGCAGTACTGCTCCAGAATGCTGGTGAGCAGGGGCGATACCCCGTGGCCGTCCAGCAGGAAGTGGTGCCAGTCAAAATAGACGGTATCCCCTTCGCAGCTGACGCAGAACAGATAGCCGTTCGTCTGTTCCGGGATATTGCGCATGGTGCTGCCGGGGTAGACAAGGCAGGGCTCCGTATTGGGCTCCAGCCACATCTCCCGCTTTTCCTGCACCAGACGCTGGGTATAATAAGGTGCACCTGCCAGGGCCGCTGTCAGTGCCCGCTGCAAAAGGGCGGGTTCCACCGCATCCCGCAGCGAGAACTGGTACCGGCACTGGATCTTTTCCCGACGGAAAAAGTACATGATTCCCTGAAAGTTATATTCCGTCGAGCGCTGTTGTGTTTCCATTGGTTTTTACCCCACGTTTGCTGCCAGATAATCCACCAGATCACCCATGGTGACAAAGTTGCGCAGCTCCTTTTCCGGGATGCGCAGACCAAAGGTCTCCTCAAGATCTGCCACAATGGTCAAGATTTCCATAGAGGACAGATCCAGATCGTCCATCAGGACGCTGCTTTCGGTCACATCCTCCGGCGATACCTCTGCGACATCCTCCAGAATAGCCGTGATCTGAGAAATGATTTCTGCACGTTCCATCGTATTATGCTTCCTTTCTGTTGCGTATTACTTGCGCACCAGCTTGCCCGCAGCGTTGCGGGGCAGCGGCGTTTCGCTGAACTCCACCACGCCGATGCGCTTGTACAGCGGGATGGTGCGGTTCATCCGGGTAACAAAGTCCCGCACGGTCTGCTGGTGCTCCTTTTCACAGTATACCACAACACCTATCTTTTTGCCCAGTTCTTTTACGATACATTCCTGTACGGCAGGACATTTTTCCAACATGCCCTCCAGCTCCTCGGGGCTGATGTTCTCGCCGCTGTCCAGAATGATCAGGTTCTTCTTGCGGCCGGTAATGTAGTAGTAACCATCCTCATCCACCCGGGCAAGGTCGCCGGTGTGCACCCAGCCGTCCTTGTCGATGACCTCTGCGGTGCCCTCCGGGTCCTTATAGTAGCCCATCATCACGCAGTCGCCGCGCATGCACAGCTCGCCGTCCGGCTCGATCTTGTAGTCCATCAGCTTGCTGCCCTGACCCACGGCGCCAATGTGCTTTTCGTCCTGCGCAAAGTTGATGATACCGGCACCGCAGGTCTCGGTAGCGCCGTAGCACTGGATGACGAACATCCCGTTGTGCGCCATATCCAGCAGCACCTGCGGGTCGAACATGGCAGAGGAGCCGATGGGCACCCACAGCTCGCCCAAACGGTCGCGGCGGCCGCGCATCACATCCTTGTGCAGGGAGTTCATGATCATCGGCACCACGGACATGACCTGGCTGGGCATCTTCTGGATATCGCGGTAGAAGTTGCGGATATCGTTGCCAAGGTTCAGCGGCCAGCCCATGACGGTGGTGGAGAACAGGTCGATGAAAGCACCCAGATGGAACATAGGCAGCACCATGTAGTGGCCGGGCAGGGGTTCCTTCTGGCTGATCTTATCCTCCAGCTGTGCGGAGATAGCCCACAGCACATTACCTGCACTGAACAGGTTGCGCTCGCTCATCATAACGCCCTTGCTCAGGCCGGTGGTGCCGGAGGTGAACATCAGCACCATCAGGTCGTCATGGCCAATGGGGTGCAGCTCAGCCGCCGGCTCATAGCGGCGGAAGTCGTCCATGGGGCGCAGCAGGCTGCCGTAAGCGGCCTCCAGCTGCTCCTTGTTGCCGTAATCCTCGCCGTCGGTCAGGATGGCGGCGGGCTCCACCAGCTCCAGCTCGTGGGACAGCTCTGCCCAGCTCTTGCGCTGGTTCATCGGCACCAGCACACAGCCTGCCATGATTGCGCCGAAGGTGTTTACCACATATTCGTAGCTGTTCTTGCTCAACAGGCAGACCTTTTTGCCCTTCACATCCGGGATGGTGTTCTGCAGGTAGGTGACCGTCCGGCGGACATCCTGTGCCAGCTCCTTAAAAAGGACGGTGGTCACGGTGTCGGTCTCCTCGGTATAGTAGCGGAAGGCCACGCGCTGGGGAAATTCCTTTTCCATGCCCAGCGTAATGGCATCGTACATAGTTTCCACAAATTTGCCCATTGTAGTTTTCCCTTCTGCTTTATCCCATCTGTTTTATACTCAGCGCAGCAGTTTGCCCGTGGCGTTGCGGGGCAGCGGCTCTGCACTGAACTCCACCACACCGATGCGCTTATACATCGGCAGGGTACGGTTCATCTCGGTGATATGATCCTGCACGGTCTGCTGCTTGTCCTGCGGGCAGTGCACCACAACGCCGATCTTTTTGCCCATTTCCTTCACGATGCACTCCTGCACAGCGGAGCATTTTTCCACAAGACCCTCCAGCTCCTCGGGGCTGATGTTCTCGCCGCTGTCCAGAATGATCAGGTTCTTCTTGCGGCCGGTAATGTAGTAGTAGCCGTCCTCGTCCACCCGGGCAAGGTCGCCGGTGTGGAACCAGCCATCCTTGTCGATGACCGCAGCGGTGGCTTCGGGATCCTTGTAGTAGCCCAGCATGATGCTGTCGCCCCGGATGCACAGTTCTCCGTCCGGCTCGAGCTTGTAGTCCAGATAGTCGTTGCCCTGTCCCACCGCGCCGATGTGCTTTGCATCCTGCGCGTAGTTGATGATGCCGTCGCCGCAGGTCTCGGTAGCACCGTAGGTCTGCACCACAAACATCCCGTTGGTGGCCATATCCAGCATCACCTGCGGGTCAAACATGGCAGAGGAGCAGATGGGCACCCACAATTCGCCCAGACGCTCCTTGCGGCCGCGCATCACGTCCTTGTGCAGGGAGTTCATGATCACCGGCACCACTGCCATGACCTGACTGGGCATCCGCTGGATCTCCTTATAGAAATTGCGGATATCGCCGCTGATGTTCAGCGCCCAGCCCCCGTGTGCCCAAGAGAACAGGCAGATAAATGCACCCAGATGGAACATGGGCAGCACCGTGTACTGGCTGACCACAAGCTCCGGGTCGTGCTTATACTCCATCATGTGCTCACCGATCTGCACATGGGCACGCATGACGCTGAAGAAGTTGCGCTCGCTCAGCATCACACCCTTGCTGCGGCCGGTGGTGCCGGAGGTGAACATCAGGATCATCAGGTCATCGTGGTCGATGCAGCGGGGCATCTCTGCCACCGGCTCATAAGCGCGGAAGCCGTCCATGGGGCGCAGGATGCTGCCGTAGGCGGCTTCCAGCTGCTCCTTGGTTCCGTAGTCATCGCCATCGGTCAGGATAGCGGCGGGTTCCACCAGCCCCAGCTCGTAGGACAGCTCATCCCAGCTCTTGTGCTGGTTGAGCAGTACCAGCACACCGCCCGCCAGAATGATGCCGAAGGTGTTCACGGCGTATTCGTAGCTGTTTTTATTCAGCAGACAGATCTTTTTGCCCTTGATGTCCGGGATAGTGCTCTGGAAATAGTTGACCGCCCGGCGGATATCCCGCGCGTAGTCTTTATAATGGACGGCGGTCACTGTGTCCGTCTCTTTATCATAAAACCGGAGCGCCACACGCTCCGAAAAACGCTGTTCCATATTCAGGGTGACCAGATCATACACGTTGTCCAATACCTTGATCATTGTATTTCCCTCCTGCGTTGTTATTTCATCCTGCGGCAGTGCGCCGCACTGTGCCCAGTATACAATATCTTCCAGTGCAATGCAATACTTCTGCAACATTTAATTTCCATATTTGGCAACTTTCAATTGCATATCTTAGGGCACAATCCGGCCAAATTCTACCTTTCGTTGCAATCTTCCGGTTCCTGTGCTACAATTTTTAGCGCAAAATACCAGTTCCGGTATGGCGCGGACTGCAAAACAAAATTGACAGTCTCTATAAAAAGCATTATACTAACCATATATCATGACAATGCTGTATAAAAATCGATCGTTTGCGCCGTATCCGGCTTTTTTCTTGAGGGGTATTGGCCCGGCGCAGGGAAGGAATCTTTCATGGAAACAACCAAGCCCCGCACTGTCAGCTCCATCGGGATGTTTGATATGCTCAAGGGCGCAGGGATGCTGTCCATCGTGCTGGGGCACACCGCAGAGCTTTATCCGCTCCAGCTGTCGAACGGCCTGTCGCTGACTGCCTTTTTGGGCTTTGTCTACCGCGAAACGCTGATGGCGGCCTTTTTTATCGCCAGCGGCTACGGCTTCCGTAAGCGCTCCATCGGCAAGTGCATCCACCAGCAGCTCAAAAGCCTGCTCAAGCCCTTTTGCTACACTGCGGTTTTCACCACGGTGCTGCATTTCATCATCCATTATAATACCTTTCACTATCTGCCCGGCTCCCTGACTGAGAGCATCAAGGTGGCGGGCGGTTTTCTGCTGGGGCTGCCCCACACCGCCACCTACTTCGGGCAGGAGTTCTTTTCCTGCGGGCCCATGTGGTACCTGCTGGCGCTGCTGATGGGCTGGATCGCGCTGGACGTTATCCTGAACATCTTCCCGGAGCGGTACATCCCTTGGGCGGTGGTCGGCTGCGCCCTGCTGGGCTGGGGTGCCAGCCTTGTATGGGAGCTGCCCTTCTGCCTGATCCAAGGGGCGGCGATCACACCGTACCTGTACCTTGGCTATCTTGCCAAACGTCAGCACTGGCTGGATCAGCCCTTGTCCCGCCGAATGTCCTGCATCCTGTGGGCAGCCGTGCTGCTGATCCCGGTGGCCGCCTTTGCCACCGGCAGCACCGACTGTGTGTCCACGGCAGAGTGGACCTTGGGCCCCATCAGTATCCTGCTGGACGGCCTTGCCGGGCTGCTGTTCGTCCGGCTGTTTCTGCGCTTGAATCGGCACCGGAATGCGTTTGTGAACTTTTTCGAGGCCATCGGCCGCCGCTCCCTGTACATCTTCTGCGTACATACGGTGGAACTTACCGCCATTCCGTGGTACCTGTTCGCCGCAAAATACGTTGACCGCCCTGTTTTGGGCATCTGCCTGCAATATATCCTTTCGCTGGGCTCCATCTGGCTTGTCTGCGCCCTGCTGCAGCGGCGGCGGGATCTGGTCATCAAGCTGTTCCCCGCCCGGCGGCACACCCCGCAGGTACACTACACCCCACGGCACTGATATTTTGAATGTTCCGGCTGCGGTGCAGCCGAGCTTAGAAGCTGTTTTCGCAAGCGGTGTGCAATGCTTATGAAAACGGCCGCTTAGGATAAGGAAGAGGAGGATCCCGTTATGAACCACGATGCCCCCGTGACCCCTGCTGCCCTGCAGGCGCACATTGCCGAGCTGGAGCAGCAGCTCAAGCTTTCGGACGAGGGTGTTTCCCAGCTGGCGCAGCGGTGTCTGGAGCTGGAGCAGCAGCTGCTGACCTGCCAGACCGAGCTTTCCAGGCACAGCGCCGAGGCCGAGAACATCACCCTTACCCTGCCGCAGCTGTTCTACGACACCGGCAGCGGCTTTTCGCCCCGGGAATGCCTTGTCGCCACCGAGGAGGTCTACAATGAGCTGACCCACGAGGTGTCGGTCACCTTTATTCTGCCGGAGGACGCCCGCGCCGTCCGGCTGGACCCGGGCGAACTGGCCTGCTGCATCACCGACCTTGCCATCTCGGACGAACGCATCAGCTTTCAGCCGGTCAACGGCCTTGTATTGCAGGAGGACAGCCTGCTGTTTTTAGATGTAGACCCCAACCTTTCGCTGCACTGCACCACCGGCTTTGGTGCCGGCATGAAGTTTGCGGTGAACTATCACTACTACCCGCTGGGACGTTTTCTGCACGAGCAGCCCGGCAAATCTCTGCTGCGGGCGCTGAACGACCTGAAGCTGAAAAACGCCACCGCCGCACAGGAAGCAGACGAGGTATTGCAGGCCAGCCGCGCCGAGTGTATGCGGCTGAACCAGCAGCTGCTGACCTTGCAGGGCATCCAGCACGAATATCAGGTCTCGCTGGAAACGATGCGCGCCAGCAGCAGCTGGCGGCTGACCGCCCCGCTGCGCAGGCTGCTGACCCTGCTGCGCGGCCACTGAGCCCGCCCGATATTCTGCCCGGAGGAGTTGGATCATGTACACCAGTTACAGTACCCTGCAGCGCAAGCAATTGTCCAAGCAGGTCTATACCGATACCCAGAGCACCTATCTTCTGGTCTACGCGCCGGGGCGTCACAAGGCGCTGGAAACGGCGCTGCAAAACCAGCTGCACCGCAAGTTCCGTCTGGTGACCCAGCTGGAAGGCCAGCTGACCCCCGCTGTGGCCGGGGTGCTGCTGGTAAGCGAGGATGTGGAGTGCACCCCCACCGCCCTGACCTATTTTGCCGCCGCCCTGCGGGAAGGCGCAGACCTTGCGATCTGCGATGCCTCTTTTGGCTTTGACGGCGCCACCGCCCTGTACCTGAGCACCCAGCATCTGCCCGGCAGCCGCTGCGCACTGGTATCCCGCACATTGCTGGACGAGGTACGCGCCGCCGCCCGGGGCAAAGACAGCGTTACCGAGCTGCTGCGTCTGGCCCATGCCATGGCGCAGCACAGCTGCCGCATCCCGCAGGCACTGCTGCACTTCCGGCGGGAGCTGTGCGCCGACGACGTGTTCTCCGCCAAGGGACGCCGTGCGCTGATCTTAAGCCACGAACTGACCATGACCGGCGCGCCCATCGTGCTGGTAAGCGCCGTGCCGGTGCTGCGCAGCTTGGGCTTTGAGGTGGTGGTGCTGGGACCCTCAGACGAAGGCTCGCTGCCGCTGTTTCTGGATGCCGGAGCCGCTGTGGTCACCCGCCCGGACTGCGTTACTTCCAGCGCCCTGTGGGGGCTGGCCACCAGCGCAGACCTTGTGCTGGCCAACACGGTGGTGGAAGCCCCTGTTGTGAGCACCCTGAACGGCTCCTTTGTGCCGGTGCTGTGGTGGCTGCACGATGCCTTTGCAGGCTACCCCTTCATCTCTCACAGCATCCCCAAGGCGTTGGGCAAAAATATCCACGTCTGCGCCGTAGGCTCCCACGCCACCGCCGCCATGCACTCCGTCCGGCCGGATTTTGAAATCGAGCAGCTGATCTACGGTCTGCCGGACTACGCCGCCGAGCAGTTTCCCCGCTATGACATCAGCTTTGCCGGGGGGCGTCCCCTCTTTGTGACGGTAGGCTCGCTGGAGCACCGCAAGGGCCCGGATATCCTGTGCAACGCCATCCGGCTGCTGCCCTCTGCGGTGCGGGAGAAAGCCGCCTTCCTCTTTGTGGGCAAAGCCGCCGACAAGGGGATGTACAACGCCGTGGACAGTCTGGTGCGGGACTACCCCCAGACCGTTTTCTACCGCAAGCGGCTGGAGCGCCCGGAGGTCAAATCCCTGATGGAGCAGTGCAACTGCGTGGTGTGCGCCTCCCGGGATGACCCCATGCCCACCTTCGTCACCGAGGGTCTGATCTTCGGCAAGCCCTCTATCGTATCCGAGCACACCGGCACCGCCGGGCTTGTGACCGAGGGCGTGGACGGTTTCCTCTACAAGGATGACGATCCGCAGCAGCTGGCCAATAAGCTGACTTGGGCCATCGAGCACCCGGAGGCACTGGCCGCCATGCACGACAGCTGCCGCCGCCTGTACGAGCAGCAGTTCTCCAACGAATCCTATGTGGCTACCCTGACAAGGCTGGTAAAAGAGCTGACGGACGGGGAAGAATAATGAAAAAGCAATGCCGGGCAGCTGCACGCTGCCCGGCATTGCTTTTTTCACGGGAGAGGTCTCCCCCATTTTATCAAATCCCCCAAATTGCAAAACAAAGTTCCGCTCCCGTTCACAAAGGGCGGCGGGAGATGTGCTATACTGGTTCCAGAATTTCCGGTTGTGAAAGGAGTTTTGTTTCCATGAGCCAAGCCGCCGCGCAGCAGCCCTCCCGCAAAAAGACCGTGATCTCTCTGCTTGTGCTGCTGGCACTTACCTGCATCATCGTGTTCATTTTCAAGGATCACTGGGCCGAGATCACCACGGCGCTGGCGCAGCTGTCGTTTTGGCAGGTGCTGGCAGTGCTGGCGGTCGGCATCAGCTACCCCCTGCTGGAAGGGTGCGTGGCGTGGGTCATCGTGCGCAGCCGTCTGCCGCAGTTCAAGCTGTGGCAGGGGCTGGATGTGGGCTGGTGCGGCACCTTTGGCAACGTAGTCACGCTGGGTGCCGGTGCGGTGCCGGTGCAGCTGTACTACCTGCACAAGGCCGGGCTGCCGCTGGGCCCCGGCGCGGGGCTGATGACGCTGGAATACGTTTTCCACAAGAGCACGGTGCTCCTGTACGCCACCGTGATGCTGCTGTTACAGCGCCGCTGGCTTTCCGCCAACACCACCGGTGTCATGCGGTATCTGCCCATGGCATACGCTGTGGTAGCGGTGATTATCGTGGCGCTGGTGCTGCTGTGCGTCTCGCCGCTGGTGCAGAACCTCGCCCGCTGGCTGCTGGGCTTTTTGCCCAAGACCGAAAAGTGGCAGCAGCGCCGCGCCGACTGGCTGGAACAGCTGGAAGTGCTGGGCACCGAGAGCCGCCGCCTGCTGGCAGATAAGCCCCGCTGCCTGAAAATTTTTGCCCTGCAGGCGCTCAAGCTGTTCGGTCTGTTCTGCCTGCCCTACCTGTGCATCCGGTTCATGGGGCTTTCCCCGCTGGGCTTCTGGCAGGTGCAGTTGCTCACCAGCCTGATGCTCTTCATCTCCAACGCCCTGCCCAATGTAGCCGGGATGGGCTCGATTGAAACCGCCTTTCTGCTGGTGTTCGGCAGCTTTCTGGAACGGGGCGAGGTGATGAGCGTGCTGATGCTCTACCGCATTGCCAGCTATTATGTGGTATTTGCCGCCAGTGCCGTGGGCTTCTTCATCGCCCAGCGGCATCTGGCGCAAATGGAACCGACAAAGGAGGGGTGAGCAGATGAAAAGCTTCCACATTCCCCGCACCGCTTTATTTTTTATCCTGTTTGCACTGGCAGCTTTTGCGGTGCTATACCATCCCATCGACCTGAAAGCACTGGTACGTGCCAGCTCGCAGGGCACGCTCCGCACTGAGGAAGTGGCGCATTTTGGCAGCACAAACGACATGGACTATCACCTCCTCTCCATGGACAGCGAAGAGTTCCAACAAACGGCAGAATTGCTTTCCACCGTCTCCTGCCGCAAAAAGCTGAACCAGAACTATTCTGCCTACACCCACGATACCTTCCCGGTGCAGTCAGTCACCGTCAGCTTTTATGACGATGCCGAGAACCAGAAGTTTCTGCTGACGGTATACTCTGACGGCGTGTGCATCCTGAACAGCGCCTTTGTCAGCGTAAAGTACCCCGGCGGCGGCGCAGCACAGCTGTATGAACAACTGGCGGGGCTGGGGCAGTAAAAACGATTTTGAATGCCCTCCGCTTTGCTCTGGGCATATTCAGCGGAAAGAATATTTTATAATTTGCAGTTCGGGAAAATCTGCGGATTTTCCCGAACTGCCTTTTCACGGGTGGGGTCGTAAAGGCAGATGACATATCTGTCGTTTGCCTTGCATCCCTCTCTGTGAAAGCTGGATTCAGAAACGCCCGCAGGCGTTTCTGAATCCAAAATTTAAAATGAAATTCCTTAAACTATGGCCAAAGCGCACGCGGCGGCCATTTCAAATCGTCCCTCACGGCATAGCGTGCAGAGAGAGTTTCCTCACAAACACAAAAATCGGGGCGTGCAGGTGGTCAAGCTGCACGTCCCGTTTTTGTTTTCTTTGCGTCGGCTGTGGTACCAAACACAGCCGGTGCCGCGCCGGAAGCAGCAGAGCAAACCGTGCTGCCGCTTCCCGTAGAAAAGAGAAAGGAATGGAGGAATGGAGCGGAGCGCTTGCAGACGCTCCTTTTTTCTGGTGCAACGTGGTTAGAATTAGCTAACCACCGCTGCGAGAACAGGATACCACAGTCAGTTAGTCTTGTCAACCCTTAATTTGCAAATTTTTTCGCAAAGTTGCTGCGCCGCCGGGGTTTCTGCCGTTTTTCTACATTCTGCCCAAAGAATAGCCTTTCCGCTGGAAGAAAACCCACTTGTTTTCTATTGCTTTTTAAAACGGTTCTTGCTATTATAATAACGCAAGATTTTGTGGGCAGGTTTTTATTTTTGTCTACACCTTGTATTCAGGGCTGCCGCAGACGGCAGCGCAAGACCGTTTCGCCCCCAGAAAACCGCCCAGACAGAGCGGTTTTTCAAAGGCTCATTAGTTAGAAAACGCTAACCGCGTAATGGAGCAAGGAGGTTCCAATGATCCAGTTTGAACAGTGGGAAGGCTTTGAAGGCCGCATCTGGAAGGAAGAGGTCAATGTGCGTGACTTCATCCAGAAAAACTACACCCCCTATGACGGCGACGAAAGCTTTCTGGCAGGCCCCACCGAGGCTACCGATAAGCTTTGGGGTGCTTTGCAGCAGCTGCAGAAGGCCGAGCGCGCCAAGGGCGGCGTGCTGGATATGGAGACCGAGGTGGTCAGCAGCCTGACCTCCTACGGCCCCGGCTATATTGACGAAAACCTGAAGGATCTGGAGCAGATCGTTGGCTTACAGACCGACAAGCCCCTCAAGCGCGCCTTTATGCCCTACGGCGGCATCAAGATGGCAGAGCAGGCCTGCACCACCTACGGCTACCAGCCCTCTGCCGAGCTGCACAAGATCTTTACCGACTACACCCGCACCCACAATCAGGCCGTGTTCGATGCCTACACCCCCGAGATGAAGAAGGCACGCCACACCCACATCATCACCGGTCTGCCGGACACCTACGGCCGCGGCCGCATCGTGGGCGACTACCGCCGCGTTGCTCTGTACGGCATCGATGCCCTGATCCAGTTCAAGCAGGAGGATCTTGCCAACTGCGGCGACGGCACCATGACCGACGACGTCATCCGTCTGCGCGAGGAGATCGCCCGCCAGATCAGCGCCCTGAAGGGCATGAAGAAGATGGCCGAGGCCTACGGCTACGACATCTCCCAGCCCGCCAAGGACGCCAAGGAGGCCTGCCAGTGGCTGTACTTTGGCTATCTGGCCGCCATCAAGACCCAAAACGGCGCCGCCATGAGCGTGGGCCGCATCTCCACCTTCCTTGATATCTATATCCAGCGCGATCTGGACAAGGGCATCCTGACCGAAAGTCAGGCACAGGAGCTCATCGACCACATGGTCATGAAGTTCCGCATGGTCAAGTTTGCCCGCATCCCCAGCTACAACCAGCTGTTCTCCGGCGACCCCGTGTGGGCGACCCTGGAGGTGGGCGGCATCGGCATGGACGGCCGCAGCATGGTCACCAAGAACTGCTACCGCTTCCTGCACACGCTGGAAAACATGGGCCCCGCACCGGAGCCCAACCTGACCGTGCTGTACTCCTCTGCCCTGCCCGAAGCCTTTAAGAAGTACGCCGCCAAGGTGTCCGTCAACACCAGCAGCGTCCAGTACGAGAACGACGATGTGATGAAGCCCGTCTGGGGCGACGATTACTCCATCTGCTGCTGCGTGTCTGCTACCCAGACCGGCAAGGAGATGCAGTTCTTCGGCGCACGCGCCAACCTTGCCAAGTGCCTGCTGTACGCCATCAACGGCGGTGTGGACGAGAAGAGCCACGAGCAGTGCGGCCCCAACTACGCCCCCATCACCAGCGAGTACCTGACCTATGACGAGGTGCTGCCCAAGTATGTGCAGATGCTGGACTGGCTGGCCGGGCTGTATGTCAACGTGCTGAACCTCATCCAGTATATGCACGACAAGTACTACTACGAGGAAGCCGAGATGGCACTCATCGACACCGATGTGCGCCGCACCTTTGCCACCGGCATTGCAGGCTTCTCCCATGTCATCGACTCCCTGAGCGCCATCAAGTACGCCAAGGTGAAGGTGGTGCGCGATGAAAACGGCCTTGCCACCGGCTTTGAGACCGAGGGCGACTTCCCCAAGTACGGCAACGATGACGACCGCGCCGACGAGATCGGCGTGTGGCTGCTCAAGACCTTCCTTGAGATGATCAAGAAGCGCCACACCTACCGCAACTCCGAGGCTACCACCTCTATCCTGACCATCACCTCCAACGTGGTGTACGGCAAGTACACCGGCGCTCTGCCGGACGGCCGCGCCGCCTTCACCCCGTTTGCCCCCGGCGCTACCCCCAGCTACGGTGCAGAGCAGAACGGTCTGCTGGCCTCGCTGAACTCCGTGGCAAAGCTGCCCTACCACTGGGCACTGGACGGCATCTCCAACACCCAGACCATCAACCCCGAGGCTCTGGGTCACAGCGAGGGCGAGCGCGTGGAGAATCTGGTGCAGGTACTGGATGGCTACTTCGATCAGGGCGCACACCACCTGAACGTGAATGTCTTTGGCAAGGAGAAGCTGCTGGACGCCATGGAGCACCCCGAGAAGGAAGAGTACGCCAACTTCACTATCCGCGTTTCCGGCTACGCCGTCAAGTTCATTGACCTGACCCGCGAGCAGCAGCTGGACGTGCTGGCACGCACCTGCCATGGCGTCCTGTAAGGTCCTTGGGTACGTCCACTCGCTGGAATCCTTCGGCTCGGTGGACGGCCCCGGCGTGCGCTTTGTGGTGTTTTTGCAGGGGTGTGCCCTGCGGTGCAAGTACTGCCACAACCCCGAAACATGGGCAGAGGGCGGCGAGGCGTGGACGGCGGAAGCGCTGTTCCAGCGGGTATACCGTTACCGCAACTACTGGGGCAAAAAGGGCGGCATCACGGTCAGCGGCGGCGAGCCGCTGCGCCAGATGGAGTTCCTGACGGCGTTCTTTGAGCTGGCGCGCTCCAAGGGCGTGCATACGGCTCTGGACACCGCCGGTCAGCCCTTCCGCCCCGACGATGCGGCTTATCTGGCCGATTTTGACCGGCTGATGAAGTCCACCAGCCTCGTCATCCTCGATTTGAAGGAGATCGACCCGGAGAAGCACCGCAGGCTCACCGGCAAGGACAACGCGAACATCCTTGCGATGGCGCGCCACATCTCCGACCTCGGTGTACCGCTCTGGATACGCCATGTCCTCGTCCCCGGCCTGACGGACGACGAAGACGGCCTGCGGAAGACCGCAGAGTTCATCTCGTCCCTCAAGACGGTGCAGCGGGTAGAGGTACTGCCCTACCACACGCTGGGCCTCTTCAAGTGGCAGAAGCTCGGCATCCCTTATCCCCTGCCCGATGCTGTCCCGCCCACGGCGAAACAGGTCAAGCGGGCTGAGGAGCTGCTGGAAGTCAGCAAATATACAGGCTGACGAAATCAGCCCATATAAAACAAAGAGGCGTGACCCTGCGGTCACGTCTCTTTTACTTTTTGTAATTTAACCGCCCAGATATGCGCTGCGGACACGCTCGTTGGTCAGCAGCTCAGCACCGGTGCCATCCATGACCACGCGGCCCGTCTCAAGGACGTAGGCGCGGA
>OGFV01000030.1_pt1 | contig 84774 bp, 77 predicted proteins | sample 1571131 | NCBI WGS metagenome assembly OGFV01 (sample SAMEA2582044, study PRJEB24529) | metagenome | biome: Human gut stool | place: China | collected 2011
TATCCTGGGCGGACTCATCTATCAAAAGACCCATAACAGCTGGGTGGTGGTGGAAGGAGTAGGCGTTCATCACCCCGCTGCCAAGGTCGGTCGCCCACGAAAAGGTATTGTGCGGCGCACCTGCAAAGGCGCTGTCCGGGTAGCCCGCGCCCTTGACGAAGCCGTTCATATACCGGTAAAAGCTGATCTGCTGGCTGTTAAAATCGCCGGCATAGTGGAAAAAGCCGCCGTCAAGGAGATAGAAGGGCAAAAAGAAGATAGCCGCCGTCAGGGCGCACAGCCCCACCGCCTGCCAGAATTTTTTACGGTCCTGCTCCCTTGGTGTGAGCAGCCGTGGTTTTATAAACTTTTCCATAGCGTTCCTCTTTCTCCGCGCACCGGCGCGGAAGTGGATTTGATGTCACCTTGTAGTATAGCACGGCGGCGCGCAAGAAAAAAGGGCTTGACAAGCGCACGCGGGGCGGGTATGGTGAAGAAAAGGAGGCGTATTGCCATGCTGTATCCCTTCAGCGCCCTGCTGGCGCGCATGAAGTACATTACCCGGTGGAGCCTGATGCACTCCACCCGGGCGGAATCCCTCAGCGAGCACACCTGCGACACCGCGCTGCTGGCGCATTTGCTGTGCCTTATTGCCAAGCACTACACCGGTACGCCCTGCCGCCCGGAGGCGGTGGCGGTGGCGGCGCTATACCACGACGCCCCGGAGATCATCACCGGGGATATGCCCACGCCGGTCAAGTACCATTCCCCGGCACTGCGGGACGCCTACAAGGCGCTGGAGACCGAGAGCGTGCATTCCATGGCGGCTCTGCTGCCCGCAGAGCTGGCTGCAGAGCTGACCCCCTGCATGGACGGCAGTGCCCTGACGGCAGAGTAGCATCGTCTGCTCAAGGCTGCCGACCGGCTGAGCGCCCTCATCAAATGCACCGAGGAGCAGCGCAGCGGCAACCACGAATTTGACGCTGCGCTCACGCAGCAGCGCGACGCGCTGCAAGCTATGCACTGCCCGGAGGCCGACTGGTTTTTGGAGCACTGCCTGCCCTGCTATACCCAGAATCTGGACGAGCTGACGAAGCCGTAAAAAATGCAATGCCGGGCAGCCCACAGGCCGTCCGGCATTGCTCTGCTTTGGTTCAAATTACGGAAACGGTACTTCCCGCACATCGTCGGGGTCCAGCCCGGCCTTGCGCTGCTCTTCAAATACGGCGGCGATCAGTTCGTCCAAGTCCTCTAAATGGGTCAAGGTACAGCAGTAGCGGCGCAGAGCGGCAGCGCCCTTCAGCCCCTTCATGTAGTGCATGGTCTGGGCGCGTGCCTGCGGCATAGCCACAAACTCGCCCTTCTGCTCTACCATCTCCTCCACCTGACGGCGCAGCGCGTTCATCCGCGCCTGCAGGTTCGGCTCCTTGGGGGCGGGCAGACCCTCCAGTGCAGCGTTCACCCGCTCAAACAGCCACGGGTCGCCCAGTGCGCCCCGGGCGATCATCACGCCGTCGCAGTTTGTCTCCCGCACCATGCGCAGGGCGTCCTCGGCGCAGTGGATATCGCCGTTGCCCAGCACCGGCACCTTCACCGCATCCTTTACCCGGGCGATGATCTCCGGGTCGATGCCCGGGGTGTACATCTGCTCCCGGGTGCGGGCGTGCACCGCCACCAGCGCCGCGCCCGCCTGCTCGCAGGCCTTGGCGCACTCCACGGCGGTGATGTGGTCGGCGTCCCAGCCCTTGCGCATTTTTACGGTGACGGGGCGCTTGGTGTGCGCCACCACCTGCTCCACGATGCGCCCGCAGCGGTCTGGGTCCAGCATCAGCTTGCTGCCCGCCCCGCCGGAAACGATCTTGGGGGCAGGGCAGCCCATGTTGATGTCCACAAAGTCGAATGCGTACTGCTCAATGGCGGCGGTGGCCTCGCCCATGATCTCCGGCACCTCGCCGAAGATCTGCACCCCGTAGGGTGCGCCGTTGGGCGCTGCCTTCAGCAGGCTGACGGTCTTATGGTCGCCGTACACCAGCGCCCGGCTGGATACCATCTCGCTGACGGTAAAGCCCGCACCGTGCTGCGCCATCAGGCGGCGGCAGGGGGCATCCGTAAAGCCCGCCATAGGGCCGAACACCGCCCGGTGGGGCAGGGTGATATTGCCGATCTTCAAAGGTTCCATGGGTTCTCCTTGCTGTGATTCAAAAAAGCTCCCCCGGAGGGGAGCCAGACTTTTGGGATACAAACCCTCTCAGTCACGGCTTGCGCCGTGCCAGCTCCCCCGAAAGGGGGAGCTTTTTCATCTGCCCGAAACCGGCTTCTTGCGGGTGAAGAGATCTTTTATCTTCATAGCGCATAAAGCTCGCCCTTCGGGAGAGCTGGCAAAACCGTCAGGTTTTGACTGAGAGGGTTTTCACATGTTACATCTTCTCGGGCACGTTGATCTTGAACATGGTGAGCACATTGAAGATGACGTTCTTTACGCCGATGCACAAGGCAAGGCGTGCCTGCTGCACGGCGGGGTCTGCGCCCTGAATGCGGCAGTTGCCGTAGAAGCGATGGAAGGCGCTTGCAAGGTCGATGACAAAGCGGTTGATGCGGCTGGGGTCGTATTTCTCGGCAGCCATCACGATCTCCTGCGGGAAGGCGGCCAGCATCCGGATCAGATCCATCTCGGAGGGCTCGGTGAGCAGGGTGGCGTCGATGTGCTCTGCACCGGCAAACTGCACGCCTTCGCTCTCCATCTTCTTCAGGATGGAGCAGATGCGGGCGTGGGCGTACTGCACATAGTACACCGGGTTATCGTTGTCGGTCTTGACGGCCTGATCCAGATCAAAGTCGATGCCGCTGCCTGCGTCGTGCATATTGAACAGGAAGCGTGCGCTGTCGATGGGCACTTCCTCCAGCAGGTCGGTCAGGGTGATGGCGTTGCCGGTGCGCTTGGACATACGGACAGGCTGGCCGTCCCGCATCAGGTTGACCATCTGCATCAGCACAACGTCCAGATCCTCGCCGTTCAGACCGATGGCATCCATGGCACCCTTCATGCGGGCCACATGGCCGTGGTGGTCTGCGCCCCACACGTCGATGGCCTTGGCAAAGCCGCGGGTAGCCAGCTTGTTGTAGTGGTAGGCGATATCGGCGGCAAAGTAGGTGGGGATGCCGTTGGCGCGGACGAGCACCTCGTCCTTGGCCTCCTCCTCGGTGCCGTCCTCGGTCTTTTTCTTGTTCACGGTGCCGTACTTAGCAGCGTACTGGGCACTGCGGTACATGATAGCACCGTCCTCGGCCTTGTAGCAGGCACCCAGCTCCAGCAGCTTATCCACCACAGCCAGCACTGCGCCGGACTCGTGCAGGGTGCTCTCGTGGAACCAGACATCGTAGTCGATGCGGTACTTGCCGAGATCGCGCTTCAGGGCGGCAATGTTCTTGGGCAGGGCATAGGCCACCAGAGCGTCCTTCAGGGCGGCAAAGGCCTCGCTCTCGAACAGTGCTTCCTCGTCCATACCCTTGCAGGCGGCAACGTACTTGTCGCCGTTCAGCTCAGCGAACTCACCGGCCAGCACCTTGATGTCGCCGCCCTGATAGCACTCCTTGGGCAGGGGATAGGCCTCCTCGCCGCAGAACTGCTGCAGGTAGCGCACCGCCAGACTTTTGCCGAACTTCTGGATCTGGTTACCGGCATCGTTGATATAGAACTCACGGGTCACATCGTAGCCGGACCAGTCCAGCACAGCGGCCAGACAGTCGCCCAGCGCGCCGCCGCGGGCGTTGCCCATGTGCATGGGGCCGGTGGGATTGGCAGAAACGAACTCCACGTTGTACTTTGCGCCCTTGCCGTGGTCGGTGCGGCCATACTCCTTGTTGGCGCAGGCACCCAGCACCACACCTGCCCAGAAGCTCTGGGACAGGAACAGGTTGATGAAGCCGGGACCGGCAACCTCCACCTTGGAGAACGCGCTGTTCTCAAGGGAGGGCAGATGTGCCAGCAGGGCGTCTGCGATCATCTTAGGTGCCTTGCGCCAGGTGCGTGCACCGGCCATGGCGAGGTTGGAGGCGATATCGCCGTTCTTCACGTCGGCGGGAATCTCCACGATAAAGGCGGGCAGTTCTGCTTCGGGCAGGGTGCCGTCTGCCATGGCAGCCTTGGCGGCTGCGGTCAGCAGAGCGCGTGCCTCATCCAGCGCAGCCTGCCGGGGGTTGTAGTTCTGGTAGGTCTTTTCAAAATCAGTCATGGGTCGGATTCCTTTCACAGTCTCAGGGAACTTCATCAATTCACATGGGTCACGGTAACTTCCAGCCGGTTGCGGCTCACCAGCTCGGCGCTGTCGGCATCCAGCAGGTAGGCAAACCGGGCGGTGCCGCCCTTTTCGGTCAGCTGACAGTCGATCTCGTCCGCAGTCACGCCCAAGGTCATGGAGCCAAAGCCGGTCTCGTAGTGGCACAGGTTGCGGCGGCCTTTTTCAATCAGCAGCTGGGTGCCTGCCCCGCCGCCCTTGCCGAACCGCAGCATCGCCACCCGGCTGCCGTCTGCGGCGATCTTCAGGGTGGTGGTGCAGCCCTCGTAGCCGGTGGTCTCGGTCTCGCGGTAGGTCACATAGTAGCTGCCGCCCTTCAGCACAAGGCTGCCCCGGGTCATCAGCTCCACAAATTCTTCTTTTTCTTCCTCCGCAGCCGGTTCGTCCAGCCGCTGCTCAATGCGGCTTTTGATGCGGATGATATAGTCTTCCTTCAGTGGCTTGCTCACGTTGTTTTTCCTTATCAATATTTATCAATGGCGATCTGCTCCACCGGGCCGCCCTTGTACTCGCCCAGGAACAGGTCTGCCGTCTGCACAAAGCTGTCCGGCACATCGCTGACATAAAAGTGTGCCTGCCCGTTCTCGTGGCTGGCGCGCAGCCCGCGCTCGGCGAGCATCCGCTCCAGATGATGGGCGGCGGTCATGGCGGGGTCCACCAGCGTGACGCCCGGGCCCATAAACTCCCCGATCATACTTTTCAGCAGCGGGTAGTGGGTGCAGCCCAAAATCAGGGTATCTACCCCGGCTTCGCGCACCTCGGTCAGGTATTGGGCAATGACCAGCTTCGTGATCTGCTGCTTTCCGGCTTCGCTGTGATCCACATACCCGGCCTCCACCAGCGGTACGAACAGCGGGCAGGCGCGGGCAGTGATCTCCACCCCGGGCACCAGCTGCCGCAGCAGCTTTTCGTAGCTGCGGGAGCGGATGGTGGCGGCTGTGCCAATGACGCCGATGCGGCGGTTGCGGGTGACAAAGGCTGCTTCCCGGGCGGCGGCATCCACTACGCCAAGGTAGGGCACCGGCAGCTGGGCTGCCTCCGCAGCCGGGTAGGTGCTGGACACCGTACCGCAGGCCGCCATGATGCACTTGACGTTTTTGGAAAGCAAAAAGGCCACGTCCTGCCGGGCGTACTGCAGAATGGTCTCCGGGCTGCGGCTGCCGTAGGGCACCCGGCCGGTATCGCCGAAGTAGATGATATCCTCATGGGGCAGGCGCTTGCGCAGTTCCCGCACGCCGGTCAGGCCGCCCAGACCGCTGTCGAACACACCGATGGGGCGATTATCCATGCTGCTTTTCCGTCCTTTCCACCGCCAGTGCGATCAGGCGGTCGATGAGCTGCGGCACCGGCAGACCCTCGTGCTCCATGAGCTTGGGGTACATGCTGATGGCGGTAAAGCCGGGGAAGGTGTTGATCTCGTTGATGAGCACCCGGCCGGTGTTCTTTTCCACAAAGAAATCGCACCGTGCCAGACCCTCGCAGTTCAGTGCGGTGTAGGCCATGGCGGCGTAGGTCTTTACCTCGTCCAGCTTGGCCTCCGGCAGATGTGCCGGGATGACAGTCTGGCTCACGCCGTTCTTGTACTTGTCATCATAGGTGTAGAACTCTGCACCGGCAAGGATCTCACCGGGACGGGTGGCAACAGCGGGGTCAGAACCGATGACGGCGCACTCCACTTCCTGTCCGTCCACAAAGGCTTCAAATACCACCTTGCGGTCGTTTTCCAGTGCAAGGGCGATGGCGGCCTTCAGCTCCTCCTGACTGGACACCTTGGAGATGCCCACACTGGAGCCTGCGTTGGCGGGCTTGACGAACACCGGCCAGCCCAGCTTTTGTTCTACACCGGCGCAAACGCCCTCCAGATCCTTCTCGATCTCCCAACGGTTGGCGGCTACCCACTTGGTGTGGGGCACACCGTTGGCCTCGAACAGGGCGTTGGCCACAGCCTTGTCCATGCACACAGAGCTTGCCAGCACGCCGCAGCCCACATAGGCGATGCCTGCCAGCTCCAGCAGGCCCTGCACGGTGCCGTCCTCGCCCCACAGGCCGTGGAGCACCGGGATCACCACGTCAAGGTGCATCTTTTCCACCCGGCCGTCCGGGGTAAACAGGATCATGCCGTGGTCGGCGCGGTCCGGGCTGATCACGCAGGCCATATTGCCGGGCAGCTCTTCCCAGCTGCCATCGGCCATCTGTTCCGCCGTGGCCTCGGTGTAGAGCCAGCGGCCCTCCTTGGTGATGCCCACAGTGAGCACCTCGTATTTGCTGCGGTCGATGTTGCGGACAAAGTTGCCCACAGAGACACAGCTGACCTCATGTTCGCTGGACATACCGCCAAACAACAGAGCCACGCACATTTTATTTGCAGACTGCATGATATCTCACTCCTATTTATAAAGCCCCGGTAAAGGGGCGGCTTCAAACCGGTAAAATGCCGTTTCGATTCATTATACAATATCTACGCCCGCGATGCAAGCAGAATGCAAAAAAGCCGCCTTGGGACAAAAAGGCAGCGGCTGCGAAAAAAGTTTCTCAAAATCGCTTTTTTCTGCTTGACGGATTGAAAAACGCGTGGTACAATGATATCACCTCTTTTGCGGGGTTATTAAGTGCGCCTGTTTTTACAGCTGCCACCCGCACCCGAGGGAGGTTCAAAACAACCGTTATAATGGAGGTGTCAACAAATGACCGTTAAAATCACTCTGGCCTGCACCGAGTGCAAGCAGCGCAACTACAACACCACGAAGAACAAGAAGAACAACCCCGATCGTCTCGAGATGAAGAAGTATTGCCGTTTCTGCAAGAAGCACACCGTTCATCGCGAAACCAAGTAAAAGAAAGGCGGAGCATAATGGCAGACAAAACCGAGAAAAAGCCGGGCTTTGTGGCCAAAGCTAAAGCCGCTGTCAAGGGCTTCTGCGCACGGGTCGCAAAGTTCTTCCGCGATACCAAGAGCGAGCTGAAGAAGGTGGTCTGGCCGTCCAAGCAGGACGTCAAGACCAACACCATCGTCGTGCTCGTGACCGTCGCGATCGCAGCGGTTGTGATGATCCTGCTGGATGCCATCTTTGGTGGTATTCTGGGCCAGATCATCGGCGCCTGAGAATCATCTTGAAACGGAGGGTCAACCAAAATGGAAGAATCAACCAAGCTGGTAGATGAGTCCACTGAGGCTCTTTGGTATGTTGTGCATACCTATTCCGGTTACGAGAACAAGGTCGCCAACGACCTGCAGACCATGGTGGAGAACCGTCACCTGCAGGATCTGATCTGCGACATCAAGGTTCCCGTCGAGATGGTTCCTGAGATCGACAAGAACGGCAAGCAGAAGATGGTGGAGCACAAGCTGTTCCCCGGCTACGTTCTGGTCAAAATGGTGATGAACGACGATACCTGGTATGTCGTGCGCAATACGCGCGGCTGCACCGGCTTTGTCGGCCCTGCCTCCAAGCCCGTTCCGCTGACCGCTGAGGAAGTGGAGAAGATGGGCGTGGAGAAGGCTGCACCGCTCAGCGTCGATTTTGCTGTCGGCGATACCGTGCAGATCACCGCCGGTCCTCTGGAAGGCTTTATGGGCCTTGTGGAGGCCGTTGATACCGAGAACTTCAAGGTGAAGCTCAAGGTCAATATGTTCGGCCGCGAGACCCCCGCAGAGGTGGAGATCGGTCAGGTCGAGCTGCCGTAACCAACCGGCAAGTTCCGTTTACCAAGGTAAGACCGCAGTGCGGTTCTTATAGAGCGTGTGCAGCGTGCACGCGCTCGTGGGAGGCGCAGAGACACTGCGCCGCAACTCACCACAGATTTTTGGAGGTGCATTTATCATGGCACAGAAAGTTACTGGCTACATTAAGCTGCAGATCGAGGCCGGCAAGGCGACTCCGGCTCCCCCTGTTGGCCCTGCTCTGGGTCAGAAGGGCGTCAACATCATGGCGTTCACCAAGGAGTTCAACGAGCGTACCAAGAACCAGATGGGTTATGTGATCCCCGTCGTCATCACCGTGTACGCTGACCGCTCCTTCAGCTTCATCACCAAGACTCCTCCGGCAGCTGTTCTGATCAAGAAGGCCGCTGGCATCAACACCGCTTCCGGCAAGCCCAACAAGGAAAAGGTTGCTTCTCTGACCGCCGCTCAGGTGGAAGAGATCGCCAAGACCAAGATGCCCGACCTGAACGCTGCTTCTCTGGAAGCTGCCTGCAGCATGGTTCGCGGCACCTGCCGTTCCATGGGCGTCACCATCGAGGGCTGAGACATAAACAGTGGGAGGGCATAACACTGCCCGCATGACCACACAGGAGGATATACAATGAAACATGGCAAGCACTATGTCGACGCTGCAAAGCTGGTCGATTCTACTAAGGCATACGATGTGAACGAGGCTCTGGAGCTGGCTTGCAAGACCGCTTCCGCCAAGTTCGACGAGACTGTCGAGCTGCACGTCCGTCTGGGCGTTGATGGCCGTCACGCTGACCAGCAGGTCCGCGGCGCTGTCGTTCTGCCCAACGGCACCGGCAAGACCGTCCGCGTCTGCGCTATTGCTAAGGGCCCCGCAGCTGCTGCTGCCGAGGCTGCTGGCGCTGATATCGTTGGCGATGACGAGCTGATCGCAAAGATCGCCGGCGGCTTCATGGATTTTGACGTCGTCGTGACCACCCCCGATATGATGGGCCGCGTTGGTCGTCTGGGTAAGGTTCTGGGCCCCCGTGGCCTGATGCCCAACCCCAAGGCCGGCACTGTGGCTCCCGATCTGGGCAAGGCTGTCAGCGAGGCTAAGGCTGGTAAGATCGAGTACCGTCTGGACAAGCAGAACATCATCCATGTGCCCGTGGGCAAGGCTTCTTTCGGTGCAGAGAAGCTGTACACCAACCTGGACACTGTGATGGAGGCTATTGCCAAGGCAAAGCCCGCTGCAGCAAAGGGTACCTACTTCAAGAGCGCTACCATCGCCACCACCATGGGCCCTGGCATCCGTCTGAACACCCTGAAGTACGGTGTCTAATTTAGATTTCTGATGTTTTCTGCCGTTCTGCGGAATGGCAGAAAAATTTTGTCGGAAATTGAAAAAAGTACTTGACAACGCCGCACGTTTGCGGTATTATAATCATGCTGTTTTTAAGACAGCAGGCGCTGGAGTCCAGTGTAAAGTTTGACCGCCTGCCGAGAAACGTGCGTAAAGTTGCTTTATGCCTCTCTCTCGGCGCAGTGCGCGGGAGAGAGGCTTTTTTCATTGCTCCGGCTTTCGATACAAGTTTTTGAAACGAGGTGAAACCGAATGCCCAGTGCAAAGATTCTTTCTGAAAAGCAGGCTTACGTCGCTGATCTGAAGGCAAAGTTTGAGAGTGCGGTTTCCGGCTGCGTCGTCGCTTACGGCGGCATTAACGTCGAGAACGACACCAAGCTCCGTAAGGAGCTGCGTGAGGCAGGCGTTGATTACATGGTCGTGAAGAACACCATGCTGCGTCTGGCAGTTAAGGGTACCGCTCTGGAGGGTCTGGCTGAGAACTTCAAGGGCGACACCGCTGTTGCTTTTGCTCACGAGGATGACCCCATGGCTGCTGCCCGCATCCTGTGCAAGTATCAGGATGGCGATAAGTCCAAGAAGTTCGTCGTGAAGGCTGGCTTCATGGAAGGCAAGGCTATGAACGCCGCCGAGACCAACGCTATCGCAAAGCTGCCCAACCGCGAAGGTATGCTGTCCATGTTTGCAGGCGCCCTCACCAGCACTCTGTCTGGTCTGGCCGTTGCAATGCAGGCTTATGCCGACAAGCAGGAGGAGCCCGCTGCCTAATGGCCGCGTGACCGCCGCTTAACAAAAAACTGAAACAAACTAAAACCATTGATATTGGAGGGTTATTACCATGGCTTCTGAGAAGATTACTGCCATCATCGAGTCCGTCAAGGGCCTGACCGTTCTGGAGCTGAAGGAACTGATCGACACCTACTGCGAGGAGTTCGGTGTTTCTGCTGTTGCTGCTGCTGCTCCCGCTGCTGCTGGCGCTGCTGCTGCCGCTGAGGAAGAGAAGACCGAGTTCGACGTCATCCTGGCTGAGGCTGGCGCTACCAAGATGCAGGTCATCAAGGTCGTTAAGGAGATCACCGGTCTGGGCCTGAAGGAGGCTAAGGCTATCGTTGATGGCGCTCCCAAGGCTGTCAAGGAGAAGGTCTCCCAGGCTGAGGCTGACGACATCAAGAAGAAGCTGGAAGAGGCTGGCGCTAAGGTTGAGGTTAAGTAATTTAACCCCTTCTCTTACCGTTCTTTCTTGAACATCAAGAGGTCTGCACCGCAAGGTGCAGGCCTCTTTTTGCTATACCCCCTCAGCCTCACTTCGTTCGGCAGCTCCCCCAAGGGGACGCCTGACTCCCTCAGTCAAAGCCTGACGGCTTTGCCAGCTCCCTTTTTGGGGGAATGCGCCTGAGAGGGCGAGGATGCTTGCCACTGCGACCCCTCCCATGAAAAAAGGCTGCCGCATAAACTCTATGCAGCAGCCTTTCGTATTATTCTTCCGTTGCAGCCTTGCACTCCTCCACATAGGCTGCAATCTTGTCGATCTGGATCTGTGCCACGGCACGACCGGTCTCGTATACGCGGCGCAGCTGGGCGGGATCGCGCTCCATAGAGGGAATCTCCAGCGGGATGGGCGGGCGGATGACGAATGCCCGGCCGGACTGTTCCAGCATGGAAATATAGGCCAGCGTCTCATTGTAGCGCTGGTGCCGGTCTGCCACGGCCTCCACAAAAGCGGGATAGCGCACATACCTTGCCCGGATAAGGGGCAGCATCTTGTTTTTCTGCTTTACAAAACCCTTGGGCTGGGTCAGGATGATCAGGTTGCGCTTATAGCCGATAGACTCGAAAAAGCGCACAGGAATGGAATCCGCAACACCGCCGTCCAGCAGCTGATAGTGGCCGATCTTCACAATCTTGGCCGCCAGCGGCATGGATGCCGAAGCCTGCATCCACTGGATATCCTCGGCGTCGCCGGTGCGGCACTTGTGGTAGATAGGCTCGCCGGTGCGCACATCGGTGCACACCACAAAAAAGTCCATGGGGTTCTCCCGGAAAGCCTCGGTGTCAAAGGGATCCAGCTTTTCCGGCACGGTATGGTAGCAGAACTGCTCGCTGTACAGATTACCGGTGCGCAGCAGGTTGCCAAAGCTGGCGTAGCGCTTGTCGGTGCAGTATTCCGTGTTGTAGCGGATGGTGCGCCCGATCTGGTGCGACTTGTAGTTGCAGCCGAACACTGCCCCCGCCGACACACCAACGGCACCGTCCAGCTGGATGTTATGTTCCATCAGCACATCCAGTACGCCAGCGGTGAACATTCCACGCATAGCGCCGCCTTCCAGCACAAGTCCTGTTTTCATACCATTTTCCTCCTCGTCCGGTCAAAAATCCCGGATATGACCCTTCTCCTATTAAGAATAGTATACTCGAAAACCGCGAAAGAACAAGGGAGGATAAACCAAAAATGACCCGACAACCTCACGAAGTTTCGGTATTTTTGGACAAGGTCATACTTTTAGAAAAAACGAAGAGGTTTGGTGCCGTATTTTTACGAATTTTGGCATGAAAACCCCTTGTCAAAGCGGGATGCTTCCGGTATACTAGGTGAAACATTATATCATGGGTGCGTGTGGCGCGCGCCCGGGAATGGAAAACAGGTAGGCGCTTTTCGCGGCGGGCGAGCCGGAGGCAGAAAACGCGCTTGCAAGGGTTGGAGGATATATTTTATGAAGATGCTGGAAGATCGTATCCGCAAGGACGGCATTGTGCGCGAGGGCAACGTGCTCAAGGTGGACAGCTTTATCAACCACCAGATGGACATCCCGTTGTTCCGCGAGATGGCGCGGGAGTGGAAGCGCCTGTTTGCGGGCAAGCCCATCAATAAGGTGCTCACCATCGAGGCCAGCGGCATCGGCATTGCGGCTGTGGTAGCCAGCGAGCTGAACGTGCCGGTGGTGTTTGCCAAAAAATCTATGAGCATCAATCTGGACTACGACAACTACAAGACCCAGATCCAGTCCTTCACCCACAAAAAGATCTACAACGTCATCGTCTCCAAAAAGTTCCTCACCCCGGAGGATCATGTGCTGATCATCGACGATTTTCTGGCCAACGGCTGTGCCCTGATGGGTCTGCTGGAACTGGCCGAGGAAGCCGGTGCCACCGTAGAGGGCATCGGCATTGCCGTGGAAAAGGGCTTCCAGCAGGGCGGCGAGCTGATCCGCAGCAAGGGCATCCAGCTGGAGAGCCTTGCCATCGTGGACGCTATGGACAGCACCACCGGCGAGATCACCTTCCGTCCCCAGCCGAACCAGAACTAAAAATCATTATACATTTCAGCGTAACGGAATGTCTGCGGACGTTCCGTTATTTTTTTGCGGCTGAACTCTCTCAATACCCCCTCAGCCTCACTTCGTTCGGCAGCTCCCCCAAGGGGACGCCTTTGAACTCTGCCGGAAACTTTACCGCTACCGCCAAAAGCCGTCCCCTTGGACAGACTCTCCCCGGCCGGGGAGAGATGTCGCGTTAGCGACAGAGTGGGGAGCGGGTGGCTTGACGCGCAGCGGCAAGACGGAAGGGGTTCTTCCCGCAATGCGCCCTCTTGGGCATCGCGCAGCGATGACTGAGAGGGTTTTCCCACGTTCACACTTCTTTTACCAGTCTGTTACTTTCCGTTTTAGGCGGTTTGTGGTATACTATGGTCAACATGGGTCACCATGGCAACATTGAAACAGACAGGATGTGAAATCCTCTTATGAAAGATGGTTTTTTAAAGGCAGCTGCTTTTTCGCCCGCGTTGCGGGTGGCAGACTGCACCTATAACGCACAGCAGGTGCTGGCGCAGCTGCAAGCTGCCGCGCAGCGCGGGGTAAAGCTGGCGGTTTTCCCGGAGTTTTGCCTTACCGGCTACACCTGCGGCGATTTGTTTTTGCAGCGCACCTTGCAGCAGGGCGCACTGGATGCGCTGGAGTGGCTGCTTGCGCAGACCCGCACGCTGGACACCGTGGCGCTGGTGGGCTTGCCGCTGCTGGTGCACGGCAAGCTGTACAACTGCGCCGCCGTGCTGTGCCGCGGGCAGCTGCTGGGTATCGTGCCCAAGACCTACCTGCCCAACTACGGCGAGTTTTACGAAAAGCGGCAGTTCACCCCCGGCAGCACCGAGGTGCAGACGGTGACCGTCTGCGGGCAGCAAGTGCCCTTTGGCACGTCGCTGCTGTTCCGCTGCCGCCAGATGCCCAGTTTTGTGCTGGGCGTGGAGCTGTGCGAGGATTTGTGGAGCGCCCTGCCGCCCTCCACCTTCCACGCGCTGGCGGGCGCGACCGTCATTGCAAACCTTTCTGCCAGCGATGAGACCGTGGGCAAGGCGGAGTACCGCCGCGCACTGGTGGCAAACCAGTCTGCCCGGCTGCTGTGCGGCTACCTGTACGCCTCGGCGGGGCACGGCGAAAGCACCACCGACATGGTTTTTGCCGGGCATGACCTCATCGCCGAGGACGGCAGCATCCTTGCCGAGACTGCGCCCTTTGCGGGCGACTACGCCGAGACCGAGCTGGACTGCCAGCGCATGGAGGCCGAGCGTGCCCGCAACACCAGCTTTGAGCACGCTGCCGAGGGCTACGTCACGGTGGAATTTGACCTATCACCGGAGGAAACGGTGCTCACCCGACGCATCGACCCCGCCCCCTTTGTGCCCGGCGACCCGAAGCGCCGCGCCGCCCGGTGCGAGCTGATTTTGAAGATGCAGGCTGATGGCCTTGCCAAGCGGTTGGAGCACGCCCACGCAAAAACAGCGGTCATTGGCATTTCCGGCGGCTTGGACAGCTGCCTTGCCCTGCTGGTGGCAGTGCGCGCCATGAAGCAGCTGCACCGCCCCGCCGCCGATGTGCTGGCGGTGACCATGCCCTGCTTTGGCACCACCAGGCGCACCCGCAGCAATGCCGAAATTTTGTGCGGGGAGCTGGGCGTAAGCTTTCAGGAAATTCGCATCGCCGACACTGTGCGCAGCCACTTTGCGGATATCGGGCAGGATGAGACTGTGCTGGATGTCACCTTTGAAAACGGGCAGGCGCGTGTGCGCACGCTGGAGCTGATGGACCTTGCCAACCGCACCGGCGGCCTTGTGGTGGGCACGGGCGACCTTTCGGAGCTGGCGCTGGGCTGGGCGACCTACAACGGCGACCACATGAGCATGTACGGCGTGAATGCCGGTGTGCCCAAAACGCTGGTGCGCTATCTGGTGCAGTACGAAGCTGAGACTGCTGCCACCGCTGCTTTGCACGATGTGCTGCTGGATATTCTGGCTACCCCGGTCTCGCCGGAACTGCTGCCCGCCAAGGACGGCGAAATTGCACAGATTACTGAAGATTTGGTGGGCCCCTACGAGCTGCACGATTTTTACCTGTATTATGTGCTGCGCTGCGGCTTTGGCCCGGCAAAGATCTACCGGCTGGCAAAGGCGGCCTTTGCAGGCAGGGCAGAGTACACGGACGCCGTGCTGTACAAGTGGCTGCGCAACTTCTACTGGCGCTTTTTTGCCCAGCAGTTCAAGCGCAGCTGCCTGCCGGACGGCCCCAAGGTGGGCAGTGTGACCCTTTCGCCCCGGGGCGACTGGCGGATGCCCAGCGACGCCTGTGCCACCCTTTGGCTGGCAGAGCTGGAGCAGCTCAAGCCCGGGGAGCAGTAAGTTATGAAGAACAAAAAGCTTTTGACCAATATCCTGTTTGCAGTGGTGGTGCTGGCCATCGCAGCGGTGCTGCTGGCCGTGCGCAGCCACAACGCCACCGGCGGAAAACTGACCGCCCAGCTGATTTACGGCGACAACAACGCTGTGTTGGACATTCCGCTGGAAAAGGACGAGACTTACAGTGTGGACACCGGTTATTATACGGTGCATATAGAGGTAAAGGACGGCAGAGCGCGGTTTATTGAATCGCCCTGCCCGGATCACATCTGCGAGGGCTTTGGCTGGCTGTCGGCGGAGGATCAGACCGCCACCTGCCTGCCTGCCCGCGCCGTGCTGACCATCGTTCCGGTGGGCTGAAAAAGGAGTATTTTCATGTTGGACGAAAACGAGCATTCCCGCAAGGAGGAAGGGCGTTCCCTGCACCGTCTTTTGCACAAGGCTGAGCAGCAGGACGCCACTGTGGAGGTGGACAGCGCCGCGTTTTTCTCGGAGCTGCCGCCGGAGCAATCCGCTCCACCGCCCCGCCGCCCGCAGCAAAACACCCGCCGCAACACTGCTGGCGGGGAGAATGGGGCATATCTGCCCCCGAAACGAGGGAAAATTTTGCTAATCGTACAGGCAATTTTAAGCGTTCTGGCGCTGGTGCAGCTGTGGCGCACCCAGATGCTGCCGGTGCTGTATTTGGTGGTGCTGGCGGCGCTGCTGGTGCTGCTGTGGCTGCTGGTCAAGCGCTGTCAGGAGTACAAAACTGCAGGCACGGTGTCCCGGGTGTTCTCGGTGGTGCTGTGCGCCGCCATGGCAATAGGCTGCGTGTGGGCGCAGCAAGGCCTTGCTGCGCTGGGCGATATGACCACCGGTTTTTTGAGCAACGCCGAGGCGAAAAAGATCACCAAAGAGCCTTTTGTGGTGTACCTGAGCGGCGTGGATACCCGCGGCGAGTTGACCGAAAAAGCACGCAGCGATGTGAATATCCTTGCCGCAGTGAACCCCGTTACCAAGCAGGTGGTGCTGATCAACACCCCGCGCGATTACTATGTGGACCTTGCCGGTACAAACAGCAAGGATAAGCTGACCCACGCCGGGCTTTACGGCGTGCAGACCAGCATGGACACCCTTGGCAACCTGTACGGGGTGGACGTGCAGCACTACATCCGCATCAATTTTGCAGGGTTTATCAACATCGTTGATGCGCTGGGCGGCGTGGATGTGTACTCCGATCAGGCGTTCACCTCGGTGGGCAGCCCCGGCTACTACGACCCCACCACCTTTGTGGAGGGCTGGAACCATCTGGACGGCAAGGCTGCGCTGGCTTTTGCCCGCGAGCGCCATGCCTTTAAGACCGGCGATGTGCAGCGCGGCATCAACCAGATGAAGGTGATTGATGCCATGCTGAACAAGATCAAGTCCCCGGCGCTGCTGATGGGATTTTCCAAGATCATGGATTCTGCTGCCGATTGCTTCGTCACCAGCCTTTCTCAGAACCAGATCAGCGCGCTGGTGCGGATGCAGCTGAGCGATTTTGCAGAGTGGAACATTGAAAGCTATACCGTTACCGGCTCCTCTGGCAGCAGCACCAAGTGCTACTCTGCCAAGGGGCAGAAGCTCTACGTCATGAAGCCGGATGAAAACTCTGTGGCGAAAGCCAAAGAGATGATCGCGGCTGTACTGGGTGGCGAGGGCACGGTAAGCTCCACCACTCAGACCCCGGAAAAGACGGACGTGTACACCCCCACCACTGACCCCGATGCCGCTGTCTCGGTGCCCGAGACGCCTGCTGACAGCGTGATCGTGGATGAACCTGCGGAAAGCGTGCCGGAGCAGCCTGCCGAACAACCGGCAGAGCAGCCCGCAGAGACGCCCGCCGAGCAGCCTGCTGCCACCGAGACGCCCCAGCCGGAGACCACCCCCGCCGAGGGCGGCAGCACTGAAACGCCTGCCGTCAGCCTGCCCACGCAGGAGCAGGTGGAGCAGGCCGCAGGCTCGCTGTACAGCGCTGCCTCTACCGTGCTGGACGCCATCCTTGGCGCAGGCGGGAATTGAGCAGTCCCTTTGGCGTGAAAAGGCATCCCGGGAAAATCCGCAGATTTTCCCGGGATGTAATTTAAAATAATTATTCCGCTAAATATGCCCAAAGCGCACGCGGCGGGCATTTTCAATGATCTTGTAAGCATCAAAAAGGCCGCTGCACAAATACTGTGCGGTGGCCTTTTTGCGTTACAACAACAAAAAACGCTGTCTGCACGCAGCAGACAGCGCAAAAACACAAAAGGGAAAACGAGATAGACCGTAAGCCGGGTTCTGTATTAAACGACGATCTGTCTAGGCCTGCCATTGCTGACAGGCTCGTGCCGCCTTCGGGACACGCGAGCAGCGCTGTACGTCCCATATAGGCGTTGCTTCCGGTAGGGTTTACAAAGCCGCATGGTCACCCATGCGCTGGTGAGCTCTTACCTCGCCGTTTCATCCTTACCGCATTGCTGCGGCGGTTTGTTTTCTGTTGCACTTTCCCTAAGGTCACCCTCGGCTGCCGTTAGCAGTTACCGTGCTCTGTGAGGCCCGGACTTTCCTCAGAGCGGTCAAAGCCGCCCCGCCGCCGTATGTTCCACTCGTTTTCCGTTCCTCATGATACCATAAAAAAGCAAGATTTGCAAGTGAAACGGATTTTTGTTATAATATCATTTGTGTTTTTGTGAATTTTGCAGGGGGAGGGCAGGCCATGCAGCTGTATTTTGCCGTGCCGGATACGGCCACCACCCACGATGGGGTGCTGGTGCGCAGCTTTCTGCGCCAGTGTGCCGTCTCTACGGACCTTGCCCGGGCGGTCAAGTTCCGGGGCGGCGGCTTTTTTGCAGACGGCGTGCCTGTGTTGGCAAACCGGCGCATCTTCCCCGGGCAGGTGCTTTCCTTTACCCTGCCGCCGGAGGGGGACGGCGTGACCCCGCAGCCGGAAATTCCGGTCAGGGTCGTCTACGAGGACGCCTTTGCCGTGGTGCTGGAAAAGCCGCCGCAGCTGGCGGTGCATCCCACCCTGAACTACCCCGGTGGTACGCTGGCAAACGGCTACGCCGCGTGGGCGGCAGAACACGGCCACAGCCCGGTGTTCCGTCCGGTGAACCGTATTGATAAGGACACCAGCGGCCTTGTGCTGGCAGCAAAAAACACCTACGCAGCGTCGCTGCTGGCGAGCGGGGTGGAAAAGCTGTACTATGCCATTGCGCAGGGTGCGCTGCCGCTGGGGGAGGGGGTCATCGATGCCCCTATCGGCCGCCGGGGCGACAGCATCATCGGGCGCTGCGTCACCCCCGAGGGCAAGCCCAGCCGCACCGAGTATACTATTATAAAGGAAGAAAACGGCCTTAGCCTTGCGGCCTGTGTGCCGGTGACCGGCCGCACCCATCAGATCCGGGTGCATTTTGCGTCCATCGGGCATCCGCTTGCCGGGGACGACCTTTACGGCGGCAGCCGGGAGCACATTGGCCGGCAGGCGCTGCACTGCGCGAAGCAGAGCTTTGCAGTGCCTGTATACACCCAGTTGCCGGACGGCATCCGGGTGGAAATGCCCTTGCAGCTGCGCACCGTCACGGTGGAAAGCCCGCTGCCGCCGGATATGGAAGCGCTTTTTTCGTGAAAACTGCGTGAAAAAAGTAGCCAAATTTTATGTAAGCGCTTGTTTCAAACCATGCAAAGTGTATAATAAAAAAGAGAGCGTATTGTGTACAGGCCCTGTTGGCCTTTTGAACAGGGGAACGTACACCATCTAGCTGCTGTGTTCCGGGCCGAAAAAATGCCCTGCAGCGGCGCAGGAAGGAGAAAATCCCGTTGACTGAAGATAAAACAAAGGAGCAGCAGCCCGCTGCGCAGCCGGTACGGCAGCCCCGCCGCCAGAAGCTGCGCTCGCTGTGGGCGCAGTTCCAGTGCCGGGGTGTGCTGCGGCGGCACAGGATGCGCCGCAAGCGCCAGCACCGCCGGGAAACGTTGTGGCGCAAGCTGCTGCATAACCCCGTAGCGCCCATAGTGGGCGAGACGCTGTACGCTGTAGGCTTTTCTGCCGAGTATGCCGTTGTTCGCACAGGACGCCGCTTGCAGCACGGCTTGCAGCGTCTGCTGCGGGCGGGCAAAGATTTGCTGAAAAATATCGCATCCATGGCCTTTCCCGGGGCGGCGCAGCTGCTGCGGGATCTGTTCGGCCCGGTAGTGCTTGCCCTGCGGGGCACCGGGGCGCTGCTGCGCCACGCACATCAGGTGCGCAAGGAGAAAGGCTTTGGCGCGGCGCTGCGCGCAAGCGGACACTTCCTTATCCATGGCATCGCCGATAACATCCGTCTTGTGCCCCGCATGGCTATGTATGTGCTGCCGGTGGCAGCGCTGGCCGTTATGGTGACCGTGTTCCAGACCACCATCCGCCAGCCCTACGCCTTGCAGGTGCAGGTGGATGACAAGACCGTGGGCTATGTGGCCAACGAAGAGGTGTTTAACTCTGCACTGGAGGCTGTGCAGCAGCGTATCAATTATTCCGGCGCAGAGCAGGCGCGCTTTACCGTGGAGCCTACTTATTCCGTGACCGTCGCCCATGACGTGATGGACGAAAATGACGTGGCTGACGCCATCCTCAAGAATTCCAGCGACCAGATCAGCGAGGGCACTGCCCTGTATCTGGACGGTGAGCTGATCGCCGTGTGTGCGGACGGCAACAGCCTGCAGCGATACATCAGCAGCCTGCTGGAACCCTACGAGAACCCCGATGACCCCAACACCACCGTGGGCTTCAACAAGGATGTCACGCTGGAAAACGGCATCTACTTCAACGAGAGCTTCCAGGAGGAAGCCGAGGTGGAACAGCTGCTCTCCGGCGTGCAGCAGGCGGAAAAATCCTATACGGTGCAGAGCGGCGATACCATCTGGTCTATTGCCCAGAAAAACGGCCTGACCGTGAAGGAACTGTGTGAAATGAACACCGGCTTTACCGCCAACGGCGAAAACGGCCTGACCCAGAACTCCAAGATCCTGCCCGGCGATGCACTGACCGTGGTGCGGGAGGAGGAGACGCTGGAGGTGCGCATCACCAAGGTGGAAAGCTGGGAGGAAGAGATCGCCTACACCACCGAGACCACCAAGTCCAACGAACTGAACTCCGGCACGAAGCGTGTTACCCAGAAGGGCGAGAACGGCATCCGCACCGTGACGGCACAGCGGGTGTACGATGCAAACGGCAATCAGCTTTCCCAGCAGATCCTGAGCACTGTGGTGACTAAGGAACCTGTGACTGAAAAAGTTACGGTGGGCACCAAAAAGGTTTCCTCCGGTGCATCCTATATCACCGGCAGCGGACGGTTCATCTGGCCGGTGCCCGGCTACCGGAACTGCTCCCGCTGGTACGGCGGCAGCCACAAGGGCGTGGATATCTGCGCCGCCGCAGGTACGCCCATTTACGCTTCGGCAGGCGGTACGGTGACCAAGGCCGGCTATAACCGCGCCGGTGCGGGCAACGGTTATGGCAACTCCATCATCATCAACCATGGCAACGGCTACACCACCGTGTACGCCCACTGCCTGTCGCTGGTGGTGCACGCCGGTCAGTCGGTCAAGCAGGGTCAGCTCATCGGCTATGTAGGCAGCACCGGACGTTCCAGCGGCAACCACTGCCACTTCGAGATCCGGCGCAACGGCTCTTACATCGCACCGCAGAACGTGTTCAACCGCAGCAAATATCGGTAAATAGCAGCAAGGGCTTTTCCACAGGGGAAAGCCCCTCTGCTGTATCATGAATAAAAAGGAGAGATCATCTATGTCTACCCCTCACATCAGCGCAGAAATGGGCGATTTCGCCAAGACAGTCCTTATGCCGGGTGACCCCCTGCGTGCCAAGTTTATTGCCGATACCTTTTTGCAGGATGTCCGGCAGGTGACCGGCGTGCGCGGGATGCTGGGCTTTACCGGCACCTACGAAGGCCGTCCCATCAGCGTGATGGGCAGCGGTATGGGGATGCCCTCCATCGGCATCTACTCCTACGAGCTGTTCAGCTTCTACGGCGTGGAAAACATCATCCGCATCGGCTCTGCCGGCAGCTATACCGAAAAGGCTAAGCTGTTCGACACCGTGTTGGCTACCGGTGCTGTGAGCGAGAGCAACTACGCCCGGGTGCAGAGCGGCTTTACCGGCAACATCACCCTGCCCAGTGCAGCTTTGAACGAAAAGCTGCGTGTCTCCGCTGCAAAGCAGGGCATCCCCCTGATCGAGGGCAACATCCACTCCTCGGATGTGTTCTACCGTCAGCCCTCGGACGCAAAGCCCACCTACTGGGAAAAGCTGCGGGACGAGGATGGCTGCCTGTGCGTGGAGATGGAAAGCTTTGCCCTGTTTGCCAACGCGCAGGTGCTGGGCAAGAATGCCGCCTGCCTGCTGACCATCTCGGACAGCTTTGTGGCTCCCGGCATCACCACCGCCGAGGAGCGCCAGAAGAGCTTTACCGATATGATGAAGGTCGCTCTGGGCGCAGAATACTGATCGCATAAATTTTCCAGCGCGGCTGCTGCCCCAAGGCACAGCCGCGCTGTTTTTGCCCATAAAAGGAGGAAACAGTATGACAAAACTGACCATGGAAGAAAAGCAGCAGCTGATCCGCATGGCACTGGCCGCGCGGGAAAAGGCCTATGCACCCTACAGCAATTTTATGGTGGGCGCTGCGCTGCGCGCTGCGGACGGCCGCATTTTTACCGGCTGCAATGTGGAGAACGCTGCCTTTACCCCCACCAGCTGCGCCGAGCGCACTGCCCTGTTCAAGGCGGTGGCTGAGGGTGTGACTGCGTTTACAGATATCGCCGTGGTGGGCAGCCGCCGGGGCGAAGTGAACCGGCAGATCACCTCGCCCTGCGGGGTATGCCGTCAGGCACTGTTCGAGTTTGGCGGGCCGGAGCTGAACGTCATTATGGCAAAGACCCCGGAGGATTTCATCGAGCGCAGCATGGACGAGCTGCTGCCCTTCGGCTTTGGCCCCTCCAACGTGGCGGGCAACAGCGCCGTGGAAGGGAAGTAAGTGTTCTTCTTTGAAAAACAGCGCAAGCAGGGGAAAATTGGTGAATAAGCATTACTTTTTTATAAATTATACAAGGGATTTGTAAAGAATTTGTAATCGGAAATTGCTTGCATCTGTCACATCCACCCGCTATACTTGAGCCAGTAAATGTGCCAGAGCGCACATTTCATTCTTTTGACGCAATTTTTTAAAATAAAAGGAGAGTTTCTTATGAAGATTTCTCGTCGTAACTTTCTGGCTGTGGCCGGTGCTGCTGCCGCTGCCGCTGCTCTGACCGCCTGCGGCGGTTCTTCCGCTTCCTCCACCAGCACTGCTTCCTCCGCAGCTGCCAGCTCTTCCGCCGCTTCCGGCGCAGCAGACGGCGCTGAGAAGATCGCCAAGGTCGCTCTGACCTGCGATACCGGCACGATCGATGATGAGAGCTTCAACCAGGCTTGCTGGACTGCTGTTTCCAGCTACATGGGCGACAACTGCCAGTACTATATCCCCGATTCCGATGCTTCCGATGAGGATCGCGAGACCATGATCCGTCAGGCTGTCAACGACGGCGCTGACGTTATCGTCTGCGTGGGCTACCTGTACGGTGCCTCTCTGGCATGGGCTGCTGAGCAGTACCCCGATATCAAGTTCATCGCTATCGATGTGACCCAGTTCGATATCGGCACCGACAGCATCCCCGCCAACTGCTACTGCATCACCTTCAAGGAGGAGCAGGCAGGTTATCTGGCAGGCTACGCCGTTGTTAAGGACGGCTACACCAAGCTGGGCTTCCTGGGCGGCATGGCTGTGCCCGCCGTGATCCGTTACGGCTACGGCTATGTGCAGGGCGCTGACGCTGCTGCAAAGGAGCTGGGCACCAACATTGACATCAACTACTTCTACGGCGGCCAGTTCTACGGCGATGCCAACATCACCTCCCGTATGGAGGGCTGGTATGCCAACGGCACCCAGATCGTCTTTGCCTGCGGCGGCGGCATCTACACCTCCGCTGTCGAGGCTGCCCTGAAGAACAACGGCTACGTTGTGGGCGTTGACGTTGACCAGAACTACATCGGCGCGAACGGCGTGGCAAAGGACGGCTACGCTTACAACCCGTTCATCACCTCCGCTATGAAGGGCCTGTCTGAGTCTGTCAGCACCGCTCTGGGCGACATCGAGGCCGGCGAGTGGAGCAACATCGCTGCTACCAACGGCAACTTCGGTCTGGAGGACGGCGACTATGTTGGTCTGCCCACTGCTGATGACAGCTGGAACTTCAAGACCTTCACCAAGGACGAGTACGAGACCCTGAAGACCAAGATCGCTTCCGGCGAGCTCGTTGTGGACAACAGCTCCGACGACGCTACCAAGCCCACCGTCAGCGAGTTCACCAAGGTCAACTACATCCAGTAATCGCTATCCCGGAATTACTCCCGTAATAGGGGCGGGGTGCTCATGCAGGGGCACCCCGCCCTTTTTGTATGCCTGTGTAAGAGAAACCGGTAGGAAATCGTGCAGACCGTACAAAAGTAATACTTTTACTTGTGCTTTTTGACAAAAAATAAAAAAGCCGTGTGCAAACCGCAAAAAATCAGGTATAATGGTTTGTAGTATAGAAAAGGTGTCGTTACGGCACGAAAGGAGAGTGAGCAGATTGGCAGAGGATTATGTGATTGAGATGCTCCACATTACCAAGGAATTCCCCGGTATCAAGGCAAACGATGATATCACCCTGCAGCTGCGCAAGGGCGAGGTACACGCCCTTCTGGGCGAGAACGGTGCGGGCAAAAGTACGCTGATGAGCGTGCTGTTCGGCCTGTATCAGCCGGAACAGGGCAAGATCCTGAAAAACGGCAAGGAGGTCGCCATCCGCAACCCCAATGATGCCAACGCACTGGGCATCGGCATGGTGCACCAGCACTTCAAGCTGGTGGAATGCTTCAGCGTGCTGGACAACATCATTCTGGGCGTGGAACCCAACAAGATGGGCTTTTTGCAGAAGGCCGAGGCACGCAAAAAGGTGATGGCGCTGAGCGAAAAGTACGGCCTGCGGGTGGACCCGGACGCACTCATCAGCGATATCTCGGTGGGTATGCAGCAGCGCGTAGAGATTTTGAAGATGCTGTACCGCGACAATGAGATCCTGATCTTTGACGAGCCTACCGCTGTGCTGACCCCGCAGGAGATCGACGAGCTGATGGAGATCATGCGCGGGTTCAAAAAGGAGGGCAAGTCCATCCTGTTCATCACCCATAAGCTCAACGAGATCATGGCTGTGGCCGACCGCTGCACCGTGCTGCGCAAGGGCAAATATATGGGCACGGTGGATATCAAGGGCACCACCAAGGAAGAGCTTTCCCGCCGCATGGTGGGCCGTGACGTGCAGCTGCAGGTGGAAAAGCAGCCCGCGCACCCCGGCGAGACTGTGCTGGATGTGGAGAACGTTACCATCCACAATGACCAGCGCAAGAAGGACGTGGTGAAGAATGTGTCCTTCAAGGTGCACGCAGGCGAGATCGTCTGTCTGGCGGGCATCGAGGGCAACGGTCAGACCGAGTTCATCTACGGCCTGACCGGCCTGAGCAAGCTGTCTGGCGGCAAGCTTACGCTGGACGGCAAGGATATCACCCACGAGAGCATCCGCCAGCGCTCCAAGGACGGCATGGGTCACATCCCGGAGGACCGCCACAAGCACGGTCTGGTGCTGGATTTCAGTCTGGAAAACAACATCGTGCTGCAGCGCTACTGGCAGCCGGAGTTCCAGAAGGGCGGCTTTATCCGTGCCGATAAGGTGCGCGAATACTCCGACCGGCTGATCGAGCAGTACGATGTGCGCAGCGGTCAGGGCAGTGTGACCACCGTGCGCAGTATGTCCGGCGGCAACCAGCAGAAGGCAATCATTGCCCGCGAGATCGACCGCGACCCCAAACTGCTGGTGGCAGTGCAGCCCACCCGTGGTCTGGATGTGGGTGCTATTGAGTACATCCACCGCCAGATCGTGGCCGAGCGCGACAAGGGCAAGGCCGTGCTGCTGGTCAGCCTTGAACTGGACGAGGTGATGAACCTTTCTGACCGCATCCTTGTAATGTACGAGGGCGAGATCGTGGGCGAGTTTGACCCCAAGACCACCACCGTGCAGGAGCTGGGTCTGTATATGGCAGGTGCCCGCAAGCAGGGAAAGGAGGAGCAGTAACACATGAATAAGAAAAAACTTTCCCGCAGCGGCAGCCTGCAAAGTTCTGTTACCAGCGTGCTGGCTGCGCTGCTGTGCATCCTGATTGGTTTGCTGGTGGGCTTTCTGGTGCTGATAGCCATCAACCCCGCACACGCATGGGGCGATGGCTTTGTGCGCATCCTCAAGGGCGGTTTCCACGATGCCCCCTACGGCGTGGGCAAGGAGCTTGCCAATGCCGCACCCCTGATCATGACCGGTCTGTCTGTGGCCTTTGCTTTCAAGACCGGCCTGTTCAACATCGGTGCAGCCGGTCAGTATACGCTGGGCGCTTACGGTGCGCTGTACTGCGCCATCATGCTCAAGCTGCCCTGGTTCGTCTGCCTGCTGGCAGCAGCCGTGCTGGGCGGCCTGTGGGGCGCGATCCCCGGTTTCTTCAAGGCCTACTTCAACATCAACGAGGTCATTACCTCCATTATGTTCAACTGGATCGGCCTGTATCTGGTGAATGAGCTCATCTACCAGAACGGCACAGGCCCCATGTACGATGTGCGCAACACCCGTACTTTGAACCTGAGCAAGAACGCCGACTTTGCCCAGTCCCTGATCCCGGACTTTGGTCTGAACAAGCTGTTCCAGACCAACAGCACCACCATTGCCATCTTTCTGGCGGCAGCGGTGGCCGTGCTGATCTGGGTGGTGCTGAACAAGACTACTTTCGGCTACGAGCTCAAGGCCGTTGGCCTGAACAAGAACGCCGCCCGTTACGCCGGTATCAACGAGAAGAAGAACATCATCCTCTCCATGGCCATTGCAGGTGCGCTGGCGGGCTTCGGCGCAGGCCTGTTCTATCTGTCCAACGTGTCCCAGTGGAACCCGCTGAACTCCACCAGCCTGCCGGGCATGGGCTTCAACGGTATCTCGGTGGCACTGCTGGCAAGCTCCAACCCCATCGGTACCGTGTTCTCCGCGCTGTTCATCTCCCACATCTCGGTCGGCGGCTCCTTCCTGTCCACCAAATTTTACCCCACTGAGATCTCGGATCTGATCAGCGGCATCATCATCTATCTGTGCGCATTCTCCATGCTGTTCCGGGGCAAGATCCAGAGCCTGCTGTTCCGAAATGCCGAAAAGACCAATGTGAACGCAGAGCCTGCATCTGCCGCAGAAAAGACCAAAAAGGAGGGCAAGTAATATGCTGCTTCTGATCAAATATACCCTGCTGTACGGCATCGTGCTGATGCTGGTGGCACTGGGCGGTATGTTCAGCGAACATTCCGGCATCATCAACATTGCGCTGGAGGGCATCATGGTCATCGGCGGTGTGGCCGGTGTGCTTACCCTGACCATGCTGCCTGCAAGCCTGTCGCCCTTCCTTGTGGTGCTCATCTCCATTCTGGTGGCAGCGCTGGCGGGCGTGGTTTACAGTCTGCTGCTGGCTTTTGCCTCCATCAACCTGAAGGCCGACCAGACCATCGGCGGCACGGCGCTGAACCTGCTGGCTACCGCCATTGCCGTGGTTATTTCCAAGTACTTCAGCGAGAGCGGCAGCGCCAAGCTGAACTACTCCAACAAGCCCTTCCTGTTCAGCATTGGTGGGCTGGAGCTCAGCGTGTTCGTGCCGCTGGGGCTGATCTTGCTGGTAGTCAGCTACATCGTGCTGTATAAGACCCGCTTCGGCCTGCGTCTGCGTGCCTGCGGCGAGCATCCGCAGGCTGCGGACTCGGTGGGCATCAATGTTTACAAGATGCGTTACGCCGGTGTCATCCTTTCCGGTGCGCTGGGCGCGATCGGCGGTCTGGCGTATATCGTGCCCCCGGTGCAGACCTGGAACTTTGAAGTCGGCGTGGCCGGTGCAGGCTTTCTGGCACTGGCAGTTATGATCTTTGGTCAGTGGAAGCCCTTCCACATCTTTGGCGCGGCAATGTTCTTTGCTGTGTTCAAGAGCCTTGCCAACATTGCAGACTCCACCTTCCTCGCACAGCTGCACTGGTCCAGCAACATCTATAATATGATGCCCTTCGTGGCCTCCATGGTCATTCTGGCCTTTACCTCCAAGAACAGCATGGCACCCAAAGCCGAGGGTATCCCCTACGACAAGGGCTCCCGTTAAGCGCATTCGCTAAAAATCCGCAAAATGAAGGCATCCGCAGCCGACAAGGTGCTGTGGATGCCTTTTTTTACGGGGCATGGCACATTTTATCCATCTGTTTGCCGGTAGAAAATGGCATTTCCCGCTTGTAAAATACAACGAGATATGTTATCATTATAAAGTGAATGTGTATCTATAGGAACCCGGTGTACATTTCTTGCACTGCGGAAAACAAGAAAGGTGAGTTTTTCTGTTATGGACGAAAAAACAACTATGGGACAGTCGCTTCGGAACATGGAGGATGAAGAGACCATTGATCTGATGGAGTTGGCGCGCCTGCTGTGGGCGCATATTGTGCAGATCGTGGCAGCAGCTGTTGCGGCAGCGCTGATCTGCCTGCTGGTGTGTATGTTTGCGCTTACACCCAAGTATCAGGCCTCCATCAACATGATCGTGAATACCCGGCAGGACACGACCACTACCTTCACCAGTGATAACTTCAACTCTGCCAAGAACCTGATCAGTACCTATGCGGTCATCATCAAGGGCAATACCGTGCTGAACGAGGTCATTGATGAACTGAATCTGGACATGACCTACGCCGAGCTGTACGACATGGTGGATGTTGCCGATGTGGACGCTACCCAGATCATGAAGGTCACGGTCACTGATACCGATGCAAAGCGTGCAGGCAAAATCGTCCAGACCATTGCGGACATCGTGCCTGACGTGCTGGTGGAAAAGGTAGAAGCCGGTTCCTGCAAGACGGTGAGCGATGTGGCCATCAACCCCAACAAGGTGTTCCCCCAGACCAAGAAGTACGTTGTGCTGGCCGGTCTGCTGGGTGCTGTTCTGGTGTGCGGCGTGCTGGTGCTGGCACACCTGCTGCACGATACTGTTGTGGATGACGAAGATGTTCAGAAGAAGCTCGGCCTGCCCGTGCTGGGCCTGATCCCGGAGGTGTAAGACGATGTGGAATCTGTTTGGTAAAAAGAAAAAAGAAGGTGAGCACCGCACCCTGCAGCTGATCACCGATAAGAAAATGCCCTTTGGCTATGTGGAGGCTTACAAGTCTCTGCGCACCAATCTGGACTTTATGGCAGGCTCCATGGACGTGCACACGCTGGTCGTCACCAGTACCGTGCCGGAGGAATCCAAGAGCAACGTGGCGGTCAATCTGGCAATGACGCTGGCCGAAAGCGGCAAAAAGGTGGCTCTGGTGGACTGCGACCTGCGCAAGCCGGTGCTGCACCGCTACCTGAAGGCCGGTCACAATGTAAAGGGCGTTTCCAACGTGCTGTCCAACCAGTGTACGCTGGACGAGGCTCTGCAGGAGCTGAAGGAAATGAACCTGACCTTCCTGCCTGCCGGCACCCCGCCGCCGAACCCCTCCGAGATGCTGAGCCAGCCGCAGATGCAGGCCATGGTGGATGCCCTGCGGGAAAAGTTCGATTTTGTCATCTTTGATGCCCCCCCGGTGTCCGTGGTCACCGATGCAGCCGTCATCGGCCGCTATGTGGATGGTGCAATGTTTGTAGTGCGCTCAGACTACGCCCCCGCCGATGCAGTGCGCAGTGCAGTGAAAAAGCTGCAGGATGCCGGTGTCAAGGTGCTGGGCAGCGTGCTGACCCGCTACGACATGAAGAAGGCACTCAAGGGCTCCAGCTACGCATACAGCTATGCTTACAACTACAACTATGCCTACGGCAAGCAGGATGCCACTGCCGGTAAATAATAAGGAAGCATTGTTATGACCGATCTGCATTGTCACATTCTGCCCGGCATGGATGACGGCGCAAAGGATACAGCGGTCTCGCTGGAGCTGCTGCGCAGGGAATATGAGGACGGTGTGCGCAATATCGCGTTCACCAGCCACTTCAACAGCGAACGCACCACGGTGGAAGCCTTTACGGCAAAGCGGCAGGCTGCCTTTGAACAGCTGACCGCCGCACTGGAAGGGCAGCCAATGCAGTTTGACTTCAAGCTGGGTGCGGAGGTGTTCTTCTCTCCCGGTCTGTGCGAACTGGACACCCGGGCGCTGTGCATGGGAGACACCGCCTATCTGCTGCTGGAGTTTCCCACCACCCACAAGCCGCATTTTATCCGGCAGACCCTGTACAATTTGCAGCAGCAGGGTATCGTGCCGCTGATCGCGCATATCGAGCGCTACCCCTATGTGCTGGAGGATCCCACCCTATTGTACGACTGGGTAGCCGCCGGTGCCTATGCGCAGATCAATGCCGGAGCACTGCTGGAACCCAAGCTCTGCAAAAAGCTGTGCAAGTTCATCCAGTGGGGACTAGTTCATGTCATTTCCACCGATACCCATTCCCCGGACAAGCGCCCGCCACACATGGCACAGGGAGTGCAGCAGCTGGAAAAGCTGCTGGGTAAGGAAACCGCCGCTCGCATCGTGCGCAACGGCGATGAGCTGTTCCACGATCAGGAGCTGGACGCTGCGACCCTGCATCAGCCCAAAAAGTTTTTGGGCAGATGGGTCTGATCCTAAAGTAAGGAGAAAACTGCCCGGGCGGAAGAGTGCTCTGCCCGGGCAGCGGATTTTAGTATGAAGAAAAATAAGGTCCTGAAAATCGTAATGATCGTGCTGGGCGCGCTGCTGATTCTGCTGGCAGCAGCAGCCCTTGGGGTGCTGTTCTACCTTCGCGGTATGGCAGCCGGTATTCCTGAAACCCTGCCGGATGCTTCTGCAGATAGCACACAGGTCACCTTGACGGATGATGAACTGGATAAGTTGCTCAGCGGTGATATCACATTGGAGCAGCTGACCGGCGAAACTGCTGCGTCCAGCGGCGGGGAACAGGAGGCATCAACCAGTGCTCCGCAGGAGGGAACGGATTCAGTGTCCGCTCCGGCAGGCTCCACTGCCTCCTCGGCGAGTTCTGCCTCCCGGACAGAGAGCAGCAGTACTGCTTCCTCCGGCAAACAGGAGAACACAACCAGCACATCCAGTTCCAGTACAGCAGCTGCCACAGAAAAACCGGCGTCCTCGTCCGGCAAACAGGAGGCCTCCTACGAGGCCGAGGTCAAGGCACTGCTGAAGCAGCTGTACAGCGTCAAGGCGCGCGCCGAGGCAGAACTGAACAGCTGCATTGCCGGAGCAAAGGCAGAGTTCAAATCGCTGCCGGAGTCTCAGCAGACACAGGCGCGCAAGATCTCCATCGTGCTGGCAAGAAGCGGCAGACTGTATGCGATGCAGGCGTCCTACGACAGGGAAGTGGAGAGCATCGTCAGCCAGATGCGCGCCATTCTGACCGCCAACGGCCAGAGCACCGCATTGGCAGATCAAGCGATGGCCTCCTATAAGGCGCAGAAGAGCGCCATGTACTCTCGGCTGACCGCAAAACTGTACTCCTGACCTGCAAAACGACCCATGACCACCCGCAGCACATCTCCCGGACACTGACTGTGCCGGAAAGGGGCTGCGGGTGGCTTTGTTTTGCCTTTTTGCTGTAATATGGAGAAAAATGCCAAGGACATGGAGGGATGACTCTGCGGCAGAGACGCTGCCTTTTACGCCGACAGGGGAGAACGGATTGTACGCGCCAACGAAACAATCCCCCAAAAGGCCGGAAAAGTAGCACTTTTACCTACGAGTGTACAGGAAATTTGTATAAAGTATAAGATTTCACTCATGCTTTGCTATAATGAAGTGAATTCTTTTCATGTAAATTGACAAAAATCGTGGTTGTCTTTATAATAGATAGAGTGTTTCTCGGGTATGGACGATGGTGTTTATGCGACCGCAAGATGCCATCGTTTTATTATTCGCTTTTCTGTCCGCGTGCCAAGGACAGACGTCCGTTATGTGTGAGGCTGGCGGACTGCGGGAAAGTATGGCTCGGCCTGAGAGCAAAAACAGTAATTCATTGATAGGATTGGAGTGGCATCAAACGATGGCAAAGTACATCATCAAGCGTGTCGCAATGGGTATCTTCAGTATCTTCATTGTGGCCACGGTTACCTTTTTTGTCATGAACCTGGTCCCCGGTGGCCCGTTCGTGGCAGAAAAGTCCATCAGTGCCGCTGCTCAGCAGGCTCTGGCCGAAAAGTATGGCCTTGATAAGCCGCTGGGTGTGCAGTACGTCAACTACATGAAGAGCCTTTTGCACGGCGATCTGGGTCTGAGCCTGCGTCAGCGCGGCCGTACCGTGAACCAGATCATTGCCAGCAAGCTGCCGGTGTCCTGCCGTCTGGCAGGCATTGCAGTGGTCGTGGCTCTGTGCGTGGGCATCCCGCTGGGCTGCATTTCCGCTTACAACCGCGGCAAGTGGCTGGATAACGTTATTATCGTGTTTGCTACCTGTGGCATCGCGATCCCCAGCTTTATCTCCAGTGTGCTGCTTCTGTACCAGTTTGGTATGAACATGAAGGTGCTGCCTACCGTTGGTCTGAACAGCGCAGCCGCCTATATCATGCCGGTCACCGCACTGGCCATCTATCCCTCGGCTTATATCACCCGTCTGATGCGCTCCAGCCTGCTGGACGTTATGGGTCAGGACTATATGCGCACTGCCCGCGCAAAGGGCGTGTCCCAGTTCATGATCCTGTTCAAGCACGCACTGCGCAACGCCATCCTGCCTGTCATCACCTACGTCGGCCCCATGCTGGCCGGCCTGATGACTGGTTCCTTCGTGGTGGAAAAGATCTTCTCCGTGCCCGGTCTGGGCCGCGACTTCGTGTCTGCCATCACCAACCGTGACTACACCATGATCATGGGCACCACCATCCTGCTGTCCAGCATGGTCATCATTGCAAACGTGGTCGTGGATATCCTTTATAAGATCATTGACCCGCGCATCAAGCTGCAGTAAGAGAAAGGAGCGATTTTCATGGAAAACATCAAAAAGAATCCGCTCAGCCTGCAGCTCAACGCGGAGGATTTTCTGCCCGCCAGCAATGAGGAAAAGCAGAGCCTGGTGGTCATGCGCGAAAGCGTCAACTTCTGGAAGGACGGTATCCGCCGCCTGAAGAAGAACAAGATCGCCATGGTCAGCTTTGTGTTCATCATTGCCATTGCCATCTTTGCCTACCTGCTGCCCGCCGTGTGGCCCTACAGCTACTCAGAGCAGGTGAAGGGCAGCAACAATCTGGCACCGTTCGAGTACTCTGCCTCTGAGCAGGCCCGCATCGATGCCGGCGAAAAGGTGTTCCCGCACATTCTGGGTACCGACCGTATGGGTCGTGACTTTGCGGTGCGTATCATGATGGGCACCCGCGTCAGCCTGTCCGTTGGTCTGATCGCTTCTGTGCTGGTGCTGATCATCGGCGCCACCTACGGCGCAGTTTCCGCCTTTGCCGGCGGCTGGGTGGACAATATCATGATGCGTATCACCGATATTCTGTACACCATCCCGGATATTCTGCTGATCATCCTGCTGGGCATGGCTCTGAAGGATCCTTTGGATGCGCTGTCCACCCAGCCCGGCTTCAAGTGGATGCAGACCCTTGGCCCCAACATGATCTCCATCTTCATCATCTTTGCTCTGCTGTACTGGGTCGGCATGGCGCGTATCGTCCGCAGCCAGATCCTGATTCTGAAGGAGAGCGAGTACGTTACCGCTGCCCGTGCACTGGGCGCTTCCAGCGGCCGTATCATCAAAAAGCATCTGCTCACCAACTGCATTGGTACCCTGATCGTTACCACCACCCTGCAGATCCCGGCTTCCATCTTCACCGAGAGCTACCTGAGCTTCATCGGTCTGGGTGTTGCAGCTCCGCTGCCTTCTCTGGGTTCTCTGGCTACCGATGCCGTCAAGGGCATGAACACCTACCCCCATCTGCTGATCGCCCCCGCACTGATGATCAGCGTGATGATCCTTGTGTTCAACCTGTTCGGCGATGGCCTGCGCGATGCCTTTGACCCGAAGCTGAAGAATTGATGAGGTGAACAGAAATGAGCGAGAAAATTCTTGATATCAAAGATGAACGCCTTTCTTTCTTCACCCCTGCGGGCGAAGTAAAGGCACTGAACGGCGTTTCCTTTACCATGAATCAGGGCGATGTTCTGGGCGTTGTGGGTGAGTCCGGCTCCGGTAAGTCGGTCACCGCCTACTCCGTTATGGGCCTGACCGCTTACCCCGGTAAGCTGGTGGGCGGCAAGGTGTGGTTCAACGGCCACGAGATCGAGAACATGAAGGAGAAGGACTTCCGCAAGATCCGCGGCAACGAGGTCTCCATCATCTTCCAGGACCCCATGACCAGCCTGAACCCGGTGTACACCATCGGCAACCAGATCGTGGAGGTCATCCGCCTGCACACCGATAAGAACAAGCAGGAGGCGTGGGCACGCGCCAAGGAGCTGCTGGAGCTGGTTGGCATCAACGAGCCTGAAAAGCGCCTGAAGCAGTACCCCCACGAGCTGTCCGGCGGTATGCGCCAGCGCGTGATGATCGCCATTGCACTGGCCTGTGAGCCTAAGCTGCTGATCGCCGACGAGCCTACCACTGCACTGGACGTGACCATTCAGGCACAGATCCTTGAGCTGATGCAGGATCTGCGCAAGAAGCTGGGCATGAGCATCATCATGATAACCCACGATCTGGGCGTTGTGGCTTCCATGTGCGAGAAGATCGCCGTCATGTACGCCGGCCACATCGTGGAGTACGGCACCACCGACGAGATCTTCTATCAGCCGGGTCATGAGTACACCAAGGGCCTGATCAACTCTATCCCTAAGCTGAACACCGCGGAGCACGAGCGCCTTGTGCCCATCGAGGGTACCCCTGTGGACCTGCTGAATCCGCCGGCAGGCTGCCCCTTTGCGCCCCGCTGCAAGAACTGCATGAAGATTTGTCTGAGCAAGATGCCCCCGCGCACCGAGCTCAGCGATACCCATTATACCTACTGCTGGCTGCAGCAGAAGGCTGAATTTGAGAAAGGGGAAAAGGCAGAATGAGTGAACACAAGACGCTGGTCGAAGTCCAGCACCTGCAGCAGTATTTCCCCGCCGGCGGTGTGGGCAAGAACCGCAAGTATGTTCAGGCTGTGGATGACGTAAGCTTTGCCATCCGCAAGGGCGAGACCCTTGGTCTGGTAGGCGAGTCCGGCTGTGGCAAGACCACCACCGGCCGCACCCTGCTGCGCCTGTACGAGCCCACCGGCGGTAAGATCTACTATGACGGCAACCTGCTGTTCGATAAGGAAAACAAGATCGCAGTGGATATGCTGCCCTACCGCCGCCGGATGCAGATTGTTTTCCAGGATCCCTACGCAAGTCTGGATCCCCGTATGACCATTGGCGACATCGTGGGCGAGGGCATTGATATCCATCATCTGGCTGAGAACGAAAAGGATCGCCACGATAAGATCATTGCCCTGCTGGAGCGCGTTGGCCTGAACAGCGAGCACGCAAACCGCTACTGCCACGAGTTCTCCGGCGGTCAGCGTCAGCGCGTGGGCATTGCCCGTGCACTGGCTGTGAACCCCGAGTTCATCGTTTGTGACGAGCCGGTCTCTGCGCTGGACGTTTCCATTCAGGCACAGGTCGTCAATATGTTTGAGGATCTGCAGCAGGAGATGGGTCTGACCTACCTGTTCATCGCCCATGACTTGAGCGTTGTCAAGCACATCTCCAACCGCATCGGCGTGATGTATCTGGGCAAGATGGTGGAGCTGGCCGACAGCTACGAGCTGATCGCCCACAGCATCCACCCCTACACCCGCAGCCTGATCTCCGCTATTCCGGTGGCAGACCCCATCACTGCCCGCCAGTCCAAGCGCATTGTGCTGCAGGGCGATGTGCCCAGCCCCCTGAACCCGCCGTCTGGCTGCCGTTTCCGCACACGTTGCCCCTATGCAGACGAGCAGTGCGCCAACGAGGTGCCCGAGTTCAAGGAGGTTTCCACCGGCCACTGGGCAGCCTGCCATCACCTTGACCGGGTGAAGTGAGAACACTTCACCACAGTGAAAGATGAAAACGATTCAACTTATCGCTGAAATGTTGTCACAAAATGGTTACAGTCTTGTAATCAGGCTTGTAACCGGCGTGAGAACGCATTATAATCAATCGTGTTCCTCCGGTGTACAATTTTTGCATCGGATCGAATATAGGGGCGGCTGGGGCTACCTGGCACACTCAAAATTTGATATAAGGGAAGGATAGTATTATGAAACGCATTTCTCGTCGTAATTTCCTCAAGGTTGCAGGTGTCGGCGCCGCTGCTCTGGGTCTGGCAGCCTGTGGCGGTAACAAGTCCGGTTCTACCGCAACCTCCGGCAATGCTTCTTCTGCTGGTTCTTCTACCGGCAGCATCAACACCGCTGGCTTCACCGTCCAGTATGGTTCTAACCCCGAGACTCTGGACCCCGCTCTGAACAGCGCTGTGGATGGCGGCAACACCATCATCACTGTCTTCGAGACCCTGCTGATCATCAACGAGAACAACGAGGCTGTTCCCGGTCAGGCTGAGAGCTGGACCACCAGCGAGGACGGTCTGACTTGGGTCTTCACCATGCGTGACGGCCTGAAGTGGAGCGACGGCAGCGAGCTGAACGCTAAGGACTTTGAGTACAGCTTTAAGCGTATGGCTAACCCCAATACCGCTGCTCCCTACGCAGAGACCTGCTTGGGCATGATCGACGGCTTCGAAGAAGCTGCCGGTTTCCCCGATGCAGACGGCAACCCCACCGTGGAGCCCAACCCCGATGCTCTGAACGTGAAGGCAAGCGATGACGGCAAGACCCTGACCATCGTGCTGGGTTACCCCTGCTCTTACTTTGATAAGATCGCTGCCTTTGCTGCTATGAGCCCCGTGCAGAAGGCTACTGTTGAGGCCAACGGTGATGCATGGTGCACCTCTCCCGACACCTATGTGTGCAACGGCCCTTACATGATCACCGAGTGGACCCCCTCCGAGCGTATCGTCCTGACCAAGAACCCCAACTACGTTGGCGGCTGGGACAGCTCCAAGATCGTTTCCGACAGCATCACCCTGCTGCTGCTGGAGGACTCTTCCGCTTCCTACGCTGCTTACAACAGCGGCGAGGCTGTCCTGATCAAGGACGTGCCCACCGATGAGATCCCCAGCCTGACCAAGGCAGAGGACGGCGGCGACTTCTACGTTGACACCATTCTGGGCACCTACTACGTCAGCCTGAACCTGAAGCGCGATGCCTTCAAGGATGCCAAGGTTCGTAAGGCTCTGAGCCTGGCTATCGACCGTGACTATGTTGCCAACACCATCATGCAGGGCACCTACTCCACCGCCGACAGCATCGTTGGCCCCGGCATCGTGGACGAGAAGGGCAACTTCCACGACAACGGCAACGCTCCCTACATCTCTGCTGACTACGAGGCAAACCTGGCCGAGGCTAAGAAGCTGCTGGCTGAGGCTGGCTATCCCAACGGTGAGGGCTACCCTGTCATCGAGTACAGCTGCAACGATGCCGGCTACCATGTGCCTCTGGCAGAGTACCTGCAGCAGGCTTGGGGCGATCTGGGCATCACCCTGACCATCAGCAAGATGGAGTGGTCCTCCTTCACCGCCGCTCGTCGTGCAGGCGAGTACGATGTTGCCCGTAACGGCTGGGTCATGGACTACAACGATCCCTCCAACATGCTGGATCTGTTCTGCTCCGGCAACGGCAACAACGATGGCAAGTACTCCAACCCCGAATTCGATGCTGCCATCGATGCTTCTCGTGTTGCTGATGTTTCCGAGCACTTTGCACAGCTGCACAAGGCTGAGGACATCCTCATGGAGGATACCGGCTGCCTGCCCATCGCTTACTACAACGACTACTGGCTGCAGAGCCCCTCTCTGAAGGGCATCTGGCACAACCCGTACGGCTACTGGTACTTCCAGTACGGCTACATCGAGGAGTGATTTCCTCCCTGTGCTGTGCAGCGTAAGCTGAACCGTAAACTATAAGCACTAAGCACCCCGCTGACCGGAAATGGTTGGCGGGGTGCTTTTTTGCGTTTGCCGGAGTGTGGAAAAACAAACAAAGCGGCTGCTGCACAGCATTTGGTGCAACAGCCGCTTTTGAATTTATATGAATGTTTGCCGGAGCAAAAGCCTTCCACTTTGGGGTAAGGTGGCGCACAGCGCCGGATGAGGGTGCGGGACAGCAGCAGATACAGATTATGCAAAAAAGCTATAAAAGCAGCTGTTGCTTACACCGCAGCCATGGCAGCCAAAACGCTCTGCCAGCTCTTGCTGCGTGCAGCAGGCACCGGCGCGGGGCGGGTGCGCCGTGCAGCAGGGGCACTATGACCGGTCGCAGAGGATACCGTCAGGGCAGGGGAGGGGCAAAAGAACACAGCGGTGTCCTTTGCCAGCCACTGCGCAGCCAGTGCGGCGGCCTGCGGGTCAGACTGCAACGCGCGGCGCTCGTTCCCGGCCAGAAAATCAGCCAGCCAGTACAAAATTGCGGCCAGCGGCAGGCAAGGGGAAGCGTCCTGATTCCAGTAACTCCAGCGTGCACCGCGGCCAAGGTGACTTTCCACCGTGATCTGTGCGCCGGTGCGGGCATTCTGCGGGATGGAGCCAACATAGTTCGTCCCGGCACGCTGCCCAAGCTCCTCCACAAGGCGCTGGGTGCGGGCGGCATCCAGCCGATCCTCCCGGCAGTAGGCGCGGAAGTCGGTCTGGCTCAGCAGGCTGTCGGCACTGGAGGGAAAACGCCCGGTCAGCTGACCATCGGCATTGTGGCAAAGCTGCCAGCCCTTGCGGAACAGCTGGAAATTCAGGCAACGCCGCCCCATGGTGGAGTAGCACACAAGGGCGCTCTGCTCCCCGGGCAGCTGTTTTACTTCAAGATAGGCATCGTTGCCGCAGGTGTCCTGCAAACGGACGGTAAGCAGCAACTGTGCACCGGCGTGCTGGGTGGACATGGCGTTGTGCATGGCGTCAAAATAACGGGAAGCATCCATGATTGATCTCCTTCCTGAAAGCAAACAGCGAAACGTTGTAAAAGTACCAGCCGGGTGATCGAGCCGACAGGCTGCATAAAACTTCTCTGAACGTAGTATAGCATACTTTTGGGAAAAAAACAACTGTAAGTTTTTCAAAACGACAAATTTTTGCAAAATCTTATGGCATGGAGCAAACAATAGTTCAAAGCATGGTTGTGCTTTATAATAAGCGGTTGTAAAAACGACCCCTGCGGGAGCTACCGACTAAGGCCGGAGCTACTCCCGCAGGGGTCGTTTTTTATCTTCAATCGCCAAGTTCCCGAATCTCGTTCTGGATCAGCCGTCCGGCCGTGCGGGCAAGCTGATCCATGCCGCGGATACGCGCCATATTTTTGCCGTAGATCTGCGCGGCGGCACCGGCGCTGCTGTCCTCGCCCATAAAAACGGCAGACACCCGCACTCCTTGCCGCTGTAAGGTGCGTACCTGCGCGGCGGTATCGGCTACACCGGCGGCGTCCTCGTAGGCGCAGCCAAGCGGGTTCTGCGATGTGGGCGGGATGCGGCGGCTGTCGTTGGGGCTGGCATCGGTCAGCAGGATCATCAGGTGGCGCGGGGCAGGGCCGGGGGCGTACCGGATCAGATCACCCGCTGCCCGCAGCGCCAGACCGTCTCGGTTCCAGCCCGAGGCAAAATAGCGGAAAATGTTCTGCCGGTTCTTGTCCGTAAAACTTTTCAATACCCGCAGCACCGTATAGCCCCGCAGGCTGCTGAAGGCGCTCACCCGCACCGGAATACCGCAGTTGGCCAAGCTTTCGGCCAGAATGACACCCTGCGCCGCGATCACCTCCTGACAGTGCAGGCGGGAGGCAGAGGCGTCCAGCAGCAGGTCCACCGTAAAGGCAGGGCAGTTTTCCTCCTCTGGGCACAAAAACACCCGGTTATCGTTCAGGTAAGGGGCGCGCCACACCCGCCCGGCGCACAGGTCACCGCTGCGTGCCACCCGTTGGTCGGGCTGCTGATGCACCAGAATACAGTTGCGGATCTGCTCGGTAAGGCGCAGTACCACGCTGCGGTGCAGCTCCTGGTTTTTGGCGTAGTAGGCGCGGTTGCGCTCGGCCTGCAATTCTGCCTGCTGTGCCAGCTGCCGCGCTTCCGGGGTGGGCGCCTGCGCCGGGCTGGGCACACCGGCGCTGAACCACAAGTGACAGCCCAGATGCACTCCGGTGCACAGCTCCTGCTCGGCCTTGCGCAGCTGCTCCGGCGGATAGAAGCAGCGCCCGAAGCAGCTTTCAATGTAGGCACGATCCTGTGCGGCGCGTTGCTTCAGGGTAATGTTTGCCCGGCGCTTGTCCACCGCCAGTCCGCTGCCTGTGGCATCCACCGCACCGGAATGCTCCACCGTCACCCGGTCGGTCTTGATCATCTGGGTGGGCATGGTTTTGGTGGCAAGCTTTGCCCAAAAGCCTTGCAGCCGCAGATGCAGCGCGGGCTTCTGACGTACCTTGCCGTCAAACAGGGCAAACTTTGCAAATAACGCCAGCAGGCTGTTTTTGAGCTGTGCTGGTTCCGGTACGGCCTCCGGTTCCAGCGCGGCAGCAAGGCTGCTCTCGTAAGGGGTCATGACCGGGGCGGTGCGTCCCAGCACCTTGCGCCAGCGTGCAGCCTGCATGGTGTACACCAGCTGGTTTTTCGCCATCCACTCCTGCCGCGAAAGCTTGTACTGGATGGCAAAAAAGTAGTCCGCGTGGGCAAACCGCAGCGCCTCCAGCACCGGGCGGCGGGGCAGCTCCAGCCGGTAGGCTGCGTTTTCTAAGTACAGCCACGCCATATCGTCCAGCATGGGCTGGCGTGTGTCGCCCTCCCAAGCGGAAAAAATGTCCTGGATCAGCGCGTCACCGTAGTATTTGTGCACCAACCCGACGATGCAATTCATGTAAAAATCAATGGTGCCGTCCGTGTTGCGGGCCAGAAACAGCGGCTCAAAGCCGTAGGCTCCGGCGGCGGCCCAGACCTGATTGGCCGCGCGCCGCTCCTGCGCGGTGTAGCTTTGGGCGTCCATCAGGCAAACAGCTTTCCGGCATCCAGCTTGGCCGGAATGCGCGCGGCGATCACGTCCCGGATCAGCCCCTGCTCGTAGGAGTCAAAGGCCTTGTTGGTGATGCCCATATCCAGCGCCGCCCCGGCCGGGATGCCCCTGCGGATCAGCCGCAGCGCGTCCAGCATACCGCGCAGATCCAGCGCTTTGGTAGAAATTTCTGCACTGTCGCATTTTTTCTGCAGGTCCAGAAACAGCAGCGCAAACTGATGCACATATTTTGCGGTAAGATCCGGGAACTGCGCCCGCAGCAGCTTTTCCAGATTATCTTGGGTGATGGTAGGCATCTGCACCACCGCAAAGCGAGAGGTCAGCGCCTCGTTCAGCTCCCGGGTGCCCGCGTAGCCGTAGTTCATGGTGGCAATAAAGCGGGTCTCCTCGGCCAGCGGGATGCGGTCGTAACCGGGTACGTCGATGGCGCGGCGGAAGTCCAGCACCGCGTGCAGCACTGCCAGCGCCTCGTTTTTGGCCATGTTGATCTCGTCCAGCACGCCAAAGCCGCCGCACTGTGCGCAGCGGTACACCGGCCCGGGACGGAACACCACCTGCCCGCCCGCAAAGGTATCCATGCCGATGAGGGAGGCGGCGTCCATGTTTACATGAAAGGAGATGTCCCACGCGGGGCGGCCAAAGGCGGCGGCAAGGTTTTCGGCCAGCACGTTTTTGCCGGTGGCCTTGCCGCCGGCCAGCAGCAGGTTTTCGCCGCAGAGGATGGCTGCCAGCGCCTGCTCCCACACCTCTTTGCCGTAGTAGGTAAAGGCAGGGGCAGGGATGCGCGGGCGCAGCGCCTCGCTGAGCGGATGGGCGGCGCGGTATTCCTGCACTGCCGTAAGCAGGGCGGGGTCCACCCCTTCCTGCCGTAAGGTATCCAGAATATCCGACATTTGTACAAACACCTCGATCTCTGACCGGGCGGGAATAAACTGCCCGGTTTCACGCTTATCATAGCACAATCGCGGGCATTTGTGTAGGGGGCGTGCGGGGTAAAAAAGCAAAGAGGGGCAGCTCCATTTGGGGCTGCCCCTCTTCACATGAAAAAGAAGAAAAGAAGAAACGCTTAGAGTATGCCGGAGAACTGCGCTTTATCAGGCGTTTTCCAGACCGGCCATCTGCTTGACGGATTTGATGGCAAAGGTCAGGGTGCGGCCACAAGCGGTGCCGCCCATGACGCAGGGGTAGTTGTTCTGGAAGAAGCTGCCGGACATATCGCCGGTAACGTACAGGCCGGGAATGGGCTCGTTGTTGCTATCCTTCGCCTGGCAGTTTTCAGTGATGGAAATACCCTGCATACTGCACAGCAGAGAGGCACCCAGCCAGCAGCCGTAGAAGGGCGCGGTGCGGATGGCGCTCAGGCGGCTTGCAGGCTTGCCGAAGTCCTCGTCGTTCTGCTTGTCGTACAGCTCGTTGTAGCGGGCAACGGTGGCTACAAAGTTGTCCTTGTCAGCACCGGTAAAGCCCATCTTGTCGGCAAGCTCTTCAATGGTGTCCGCCTTCATGATCAGGCCCTCACCCTCGTACTGCTCCAACTGACCTTCCATCATGCCGGGGATGTAACGGGTCAGTGCAGAGCAACCGATGGTGTGGAAGCGATCTACGTCGCTGCGGAAGTTTGCATCGTGGATCATGGCATAAACGTGCCCCGGCTGCTGGAAAGAAGCATGGGAGGCATTGTCGTATTCCTGACTTTCGTTCATAAAACGCTCGCCATGGCGGTTGACCTTCAGGAAGGGCTGGCTGCCGGGGTTGTACTGGCCCACAGTGCCGGGGAAGGCCTTGCCGCCAAAGGCAGAGCCATTGTCCACATAACCGGCATCCACACCGGGTGCCACCAGACCGCGATCGAACAGCACGGGAGCAGGCTCTGCATCCAGATGTGCACCTGCCCAGATAGCGGCACGGATACCATAGCCCTTGTCAGCAGGGGTATAGGAGCAGGCAGTGGTCACGCTGGTGCCCAACGGGTCCAGCTGCTCCATCATGTAGGGATTGCCTGCATAGCCGCCACAGGCCAGCAGCACGCCCTTGGCTGCGTTGATGCGAATGAAGTGGTCGTCGGCAGTGCTCTGGGCGATAACGCCGGTGATGCGGCCGTCGGCATCCTTTTCCAGCTTGGCAAGGCCGGTGTTAAAGTCGATGCTGTAGCCCTTGCTCTCGATATACTCCTGAAATACCACGTTGCGGGGCTTTTCGGCGCTGCTGTAGTCGACTTGCTGCACAGGGAACATCAGCTTGCTCTGGCTCACCTGCGTATCATCCGGCCATTTGGCTTCATCGCCGGAGGTCAGGTTGCATACATAGTTGTAGGGCTCGCTTTCCAGAATGCCGGAAACAAAATCGTGCATGGCGGCAGACTCATTGATCCAGGTCTTAACTACGCGCTGGTCGCAGCGACCGCCCATGGAGCGGGAGATCTCGCTCAGCAGCTCGGCGCGGTCAACAGGAGCGATGCCCTTTTTCTTTGCTTCGCTGCTGTCGATGGTGCCGTACCAGTGGCGGGTATCCATAACGGCAGAATTCTGCTCGATGATACGGAAGTTCAGTCCGTTCTGTGCAGCATAAGCGGCTGCGCACATACCACCGTTGCCAGCGCCCACAATGACGATATCGGTATCCCATGTCTCGGTGATGGAAGCCTCGTCGATGTCAGGCTCTTTGCCCAGCCAGTCGTTCTCATCGCCGGTGGGCAGCTGCACGCTGGAGACCACGGCCTCGCCCTTTGCCTGTGCGTAGCAGCTCTTGGCGGCCTTCATCACGGCATCGGAGGTGATGGTAGAGCCGGAAACGCCGTCGATCTCGGCAGAACCGGCAGCCATCAGCTGCTCGCGCAGCTCATCGGCAGCGGCAGCGCCGTAGGAAGCAGTCTCGCCGGAGGTGTCCACTACCACATCGGTGACAGCGCTGTCGGAGAAGGTCATGGTGACCTTGACGGTGGAGGAGATACCCTCGGCGGTGCCCTCATAGGTGCCGGGGATGTACTGGCCGGCAGCACCGGAAGTGGAAGCGGAAGCAGAGCCGGAGGCGGCATTGCAGGCAGCCAGAGCACCGGCGGTCACACCGCTCATGGCGGCGGCAGCGGCGATCTTGATAAAGCCCTTACGGGAAATCTTGTTCATAGGTACGCTCTCTTTCTTTTTGTTCCTTCTTATTGTGCAGCAAGGTGAAGGCCACTTTGCTGAATCCTTAACAATTGTAGCGTAGAAGGGTGCTGTTTACAATTCAAGTTTATTATATTATAATTAAGGAAAACCTAATGTATTGCAGGAGGAAGGAAAGCATGAACCAGAGCGCGCTGGCGGGCTTTATAAAGATCGTGGAACTGAACAGCTTTTCTGCGGCGGCAGAGGCACTGTATCTTTCCCAGTCGGCACTTTCGCAGCAGATCCGCACGCTGGAAGGGCAATTGCAGTTTGAACTGTTCCAGCATGTGCCGCGCCGTGTGGTGCTGACCCCGGCGGGATGGGATTTTTACCCCAAGGCAAAGCAGCTGCTGGAATTGTACGATGAGGCGGTGCATCATGCGCAGGCAGTAAAGCTGAATGCAAATCCACCCAAACGGCATCTACTGATCGGACATCAGAATATGCCGCTGCAAATGCTGGGCTTTGACCTGTTTGCCGCTACAGGGGAGTTGAGCAACCGCTTTTCTCCTATAATGCACCGCTGTGCCAGCATAAAGGATGTCTGGAGGGCGTTGCTGAATGATGAGATCGATCTTTCATTGCAGATCGAGTGTGCAGAGATCGCGGCGCGAGGCTTGCACTTTTATCCGGCAGTGTATATGCCGGAGATCGGCGTCCCATTTCATACGCCGCCGGAGGTGCCCCGTGGATATATTACGCTGGAACAGGCGGTGCAGTATCGGTGGATGTTTGCAGAAACACCAGAGCAGTCACTGTATGAGACCGCATTGCTGCACGAGGCTGCGAGACGGCAGGCAGAAGTCATTCGCAGCGTAAAAAGTGTACAGTATGAACTGCCCAGCCTGATGCTGACCCCGGCAGTGTACTACCGCAGACCGGATCCTTCACAGGTGTTTATTCTGGATTGGAACAAGGGAATGCGGTTTGGTATTGTTACGAAAGCAGAGCTGGATCCGGTGGTGGAAGAATATGTGCAGCTGCTGCAGCAACAGCTGCCGTCCCTCTCAGAAAGGCTGTTCGGCCTGAAGCTGGAACCGGTGGAGGAATCATAAAGAAAAGATGGAAACCCTCTCAGGCGCTTTCGCGCCAGTTTTCCCGAAGGGAGAGCTCTATTGCAGCTTACCGGCAGATGCTGAAAAGCTCCCCCTCTCGGGGGAGCTGGCATCGCGCAGCGATGACTGAGAGGGGAATGCAAAGAGCACCTATTGCCCTAAAAAGGCAACAGGTGCTCTTTTTGCAGTTATATTGCGATAACAGGTGCTTTAATCCACAACATCCTCGAACTGGCTGTTGTACAGATCGGCGTAGAAGCCGCCGGCCTCGATCAGCTGGTCGTGGGTGCCCTGCTCCACAATGTCGCCGTCCCGCATGACAAGGATGAGGTCGGCATCCCGGATGGTGGAAAGGCGGTGGGCGATGACAAAGCTGGTGCGCCCCTCCATCAGGCGGTCCATAGCGGTCTGGATGCGCTGCTCGGTGCGGGTATCCACGCTGCTGGTGGCCTCGTCCAAAATCAGGATGCGGTTGTCCGCCAGAATGGTGCGGGCGATGGTAAGCAGCTGCTTCTGTCCCTGACTGACGTTGGAGGCGTCCTCGTTCAGCTCCATCTGGTAGCCGCCGGGCAGGGTGCGGATAAAGTGGTCGGCGTTGGCTGCCTTTGCGGCGGCAATCACCTCTTCATCGGTGGCGTCCAGCCGACCGTAACGGATGTTCTCCATGATGGTGCCCTTGAACAGCCATGTGTCCTGCAGCACCATGCCAAAGCCCTCGCGCAGGGCACTGCGGTCAAAGTCCCGCACATCGTGGCCGTTCAGGGTGATGAAACCGGCGTCTACATCGTAAAAGCGCATCAGCAGCTTGACCATAGTGGTCTTGCCCGCACCGGTGGGGCCTACAATGGCCACCTTCTGGCCGGGCTGCACCGTGCAGCTGAAGTCATGGATAACAGTCTTGTCCGGGGTGTAGCCGAAGCGCACGTGGTCAAAGGTGACCTGTCCGTCAATGTCGGCGGGGTCGGCACGGCGGGCGGGGTCGGCCAACTGCGCCTCCTCCGGCTCGTTCAAAAACTCGAACACCCGCTCGGCAGCAGCAGCCATGCTCTGCAGCATATTGGACACCTGCGAAAGCTGCTGGATGGGCTGGGTAAAGTTTTTGACATACTGGATAAAAGCCTGAATATCACCAATGGTGATAACGCCGTTTGCAGCAAAAATGCTGCCCACGATGGCCACCGCCACATAGCCCAGGTTGCCCACAAAGTTCATGATGGGCATCATCAGGCCGGAGAGGAACTGGCTTTTCCATGCGGATTCGTACAGCTTATCGTTGGCGGCGTTGAAGTCAGCCAGCACCACGGCCTCCCGGTTAAACGCCTTGACCACGTTGTGGCCGGCGTAGACCTCCTCGACCTGACCGTTGACCACGCCCAGCGTGGCCTGCTGTGCCTTGAAGTACTTCTGGCTGAACTTGACCACCACCAGCACCAGCGCCAGCGATACCGGTAAGATCAGCAGGGCAATCAGGGTCATGCGGGGGCTGATGGAAAGCATCATCACCAGCACACCGATCATGGTGGTCACGCTGGTGATCAGCTGGGTGATGCTCTGGTTCAGGCTTTGACCCAGCGTGTCCACATCGTTGGTGATGCGGGAGAGCACCTCGCCCACGGTGCGCTTTTCAAAGTACGCCAGCGGCAGGTGGTTGATCTTTTCACTGATCTGGCGGCGGAAGTCGTAGCAGACCTTCTGAGAAAGGCCGGTCATCAGCCAGCCCTGAATAAAGCTGAAAGCGCTGCTCAGCAGGTACATCCCCAGCAAAAACAGCAGAATGCGGCCGATATACACAAAATCGATGCTGCCGGTGCCGCGCAGCCGGGCGATCCAGCCGGTGGCAAGGGCGGTGGTGGCCTTTGACAGCACCTTGGGGCCTGCAATGTTGAAGATGGTAGAAAGAATTGCAAACAGCATGGCTGCCGCAAGGGGCAGCTTGTAGTGGCTCATAGTGCGGATGAGCTGCCGCAGCGTGCCTTTAAAGTCCTTGGCGCGCTCGGTGGTGGGACGTCCGGGTCTGGGCATATCACTCACCCTCCTTTTCTGTATTCAGGGTATCCAGCGCCAGCTCCTTCTGGCTCAGCTGGCTGCGGGCGATCTCCTGATATTCCGGGCAGCTGACCATCAGCTGGGCATGGGTGCCCTTGCCCACCAGTCTGCCTTCGTCCAGTACAAGGATCTGGTTTGCGTGCAGCACAGTGGAAATGCGCTGTGCCACAATGATCACAGTGGCGTTGTCGGTCTGTGCTTTTAAAGCGCGGCGCAGCGTTACATCGGTCTTGTAGTCCAGCGCCGAGAAGCTGTCGTCAAACAGGTAGACCTTGGGATTTTTGGCAATTGCCCGGGCAATGGAAAGCCGCTGCTTCTGGCCGCCGGATACGTTGGAGCCGCCCTGTGCAATGGGGCTTTGGTAGCCCTCGGGCTTTGCCTCGATAAAATCAGTGGCCTGTGCAATGGCGGCGGCTTTGTGCACCTGTGCGTCGGTGATATCCTCGCCGCCGAATTTCAGATTGCTGTCAATGGTGCCGCTGAACAGCACACCCTTCTGGGGCACATAGCCCAGCAGGTCGTGCAGCTGTGCCTGCGGCATCTCGCGCACGTCAATGCCGTCCACGGTCACCTTGCCGCCGGTCACATCGTAAAAGCGGGGGATCAGGTTGAGCAGGGTGGATTTGCCGCAGCCGGTGGAGCCGATGATGGCGGTGGTCTCGCCGGGTTTTGCGGTAAAGCTGATGTGTTCCAGCGCATCGCTGTCCGCACCGGGGTAGCGGAAGCTCACATCCTCGAACTGCACCACGCCCTGCCAGTTGGTGTGCGCCTGTGCAGCTTTTGCGGTGGCTTTGTCCGGGTCGTGGATGGTGGCTTTGGTGCGGATGACCTCATCGATACGATCCGCGGCCACACCGGCGCGGGGCAGCATGACAGCCACCATGGCCAGCATCAGGAAGGACATGACGATCTGCATGGTGTAGGTGATAAAGGCGATCATCTCGCCCACCTGCATGGTACCGGCGTCCATGGCCTTGCCGCCGAACCAGACGATGAGCAGGCTGGTGCCGTTCATGATCAGGGTCATAAAGGGCATCATGGCCACCATGGCGCGGTTTGTGAACAGCTGGGTGCCCATCAGCTCCCGGTTGGCCTTATCAAAACGCTGCTCCTCAAACTTTTCGCGGCTGAAGGCGCGCACCGGCATGATGCCGGTCAAGATCTCGCGGCTGACCAGATTCAGCCGGTCCACCAGCTGCTGCATCACCTTGAATTTGGGCATGGCAACGCTCATCAGGAAGAACAGCAGCAACAAAAGCAGTGCCACGTCCAGCACCACGATCCAGGAAAGGCCGCTGCTGCTGCCCACAACGTGCAATACGCCGCCAATGCCCAGAATGGGCGCATAGGCCACCATGCGCAGCAGGATGACGCAGACGAACTGCACCTGCTGGATATCGTTGGTGGTACGAGTAATGAGGGAGGCGGTGGAGAAATTCTCGATCTCTGCATTGGAGAAGCCGATGACACTGGAGAAGGTTTCCCGGCGCAGGTCACGACCGATGGCGGCGGATACCCGGGAGGCAAGGAAGCCCACGGCCACAGCCACGGCCACCATCAGCAGGGTAAGCGCCAGCATCTGGCCGCCCACCCGGAAGAGGTAACCCATCTGCACATCCTGCGCAACGCCCTGCGCCTCGTATTCCAGCTGCACCAGCAGCAGGGACTGGCTTTTCAGGTTTTCCAGCAGGGTGCTGTCCAGCTGGCTCATGGCACCGTCCAGCTGCTTTTGCAGCATACTGCGGTCAAAACCGGGCATCTGGCTCATGGCGGCAAACTGGCTGCAAACGGTGTCCAGATCTGCTGCCGTGGGGGTGACGGTCTCAGTGTCCGCGTCCGCAGCGGCAGAGGGCGTCTCGGCAAGGCCGGTCATGCCCATGCTGTTTTGCCCGGCAGGGGTGTTGGCGGCCTGTGCGGCGGCCATATACAGCACGATGTCCGGGGTGGTCACGGCATCTTCCAGTGCGGTGCGCTCGTCCTCGGTCAGGTCGGAGCGCAGCTGCAACACGCCATCGTCCTGCAGATAGTACTGGTAGGCATTTTGCAGCTTCTGCGCGTCCTCTTCGCTCATCAGCAGGCTCAGCGCGTCCAGCGTACTCTGGCGCACCGTCTGGGGCAGAGGGCTTTCAATGCCGCCCTGCTGGATGCCGGTGTCCACGATCTTGCTGGTGTAGTCCGGCAGGGCAAGGTCGCAGTACGCCTGCACGAACAGCAGTGCGAACACCACAAGGCAGACTGCCCAGTGCCGGGCCAGCTGCTTAAAGATCTTTGTCATGGTTCGTTTCTCCCTTCGGGTCAATGTTGCGCGCGGCATTTTCCGCAAGAATGGCATCCATCAGCGCGCCGCGCAGCGCGTCCATCTGGGCTGCCTGCTCCGGCTCTAACCGTGCCAGCACGCTGGCAAAGTAGTCGCGCAGAGCCTGCTCACACTGGTGGCACAACTCGTACCCCTTGGGGGTGATGCGCACCAGCGTTTTGCGGCGGTCGGCGGGGTCCGGCTCCCGCACCACGGTGCCGTCCTGCTCCATCAGCCGCAGCCCGCGCGAGACCGCCGGCAGCGGCTGACGGATCTCCCGGGCAAGGTCGGAGACATAAATGGCACCGTCCTTTCCGTGACAGTTGATGGCGTGCAGCAGGCCTTCCAGCATATTAAAGTGGCATTTGGGGCAATCGGCCAGCGCCGCCCGTATCCCGGCCTTGGATGCCTTGCTCAGCTGCCCGATATAGTGGCACATCCCCTGAAAGCTGGGGGTGCTTGGCTCGGACACGACAGTCCCTCCTCGTTTGCATTTTTCAAATACTTAACAGCTGTTAAGTATTAACGCCTGATAAGCATATTCCTTTTGTAGCCGGATTGCAAGAGAATAGGGAAATATTAAACAAAAATTCACAAAAAACTTGTAGGCTTTGTCAATGCGCAAACCGGCTCTCGCTGCATAGAAATAAAGGACAGGCAGAAACGGAGGGTGCGGATGGAGCAGGGATTCCAAGTGCTGTTACAGGTATTCGGCGGATTGGCGCTGTTTTTATACGGGACGGACAGCCTGTGTCGGGCGGTGCAGCAGGGAGCGGGCAGGCGGCTGCGCAGCCTGTTGGCGCGGTGCACCGCAAACCCGGTGGCAGGGCTGCTGACCGGGGCGGCGGTCACGGCAGTGCTGCAAAGCAGCTCAGCGGTCACGGTTATGGTCATTGCCTTTCTGGCGGCGGGGCTGTTGCAGCTGCGGCAGGCGGTTCCGGTAGTGTTCGGGGCGAACATCGGCACAACAGTCACGGCACAGCTGCTGGCGTTTCAGGTGGAAGGCTGGCGGTATCTGCTGCTGTTTGGCGGGGTGCTGCTTTGTCTGGCCTGCAAGGGCTGGCGGGGCCGCTGCGTGGGCGAGGCAGTGTTCGGCTTCGGACTGCTGTTTGAGGGCGTTACGGTGATGCGCAGCGCCATGGAACCGCTGCTGCAAAGTCCGCTGCTCCGGCTGGAGCTTGCCCGGGTGCAGCAAAGCCCCTTACACGGCCTGCTGGCGGGCGTCTGCATGACCTTAACGGTGCAAAGCAGCTCTGCCACAGTGGCGTTGCTGCAAAGCATGGCGGCGCAGCCCGGGGCAGACGGCGTGCACAGCCTGCTGGGGCTGGCGGCTGCCATTCCCATTCTGCTGGGGGATAACATCGGCACCACCATCACAGCGGTGCTTGCCGCCATCGGGCAGGGAAGAGACGCCAAGCGGGTGGCGGCAGCCCACGCCATCTTCAACCTGAGCGGCGCGGCGGTGTGCTGCGCACTCTTGCAGCCCTTTGCGGCGCTGGTGCGGCTGTGCTCGCCCACAGGGACGGAGTGCGCGGTGATCGCCCGGCAGATCGCCAACGCGCATACCCTGTTCAACGGGCTGTGTGCACTGGTGTGGCTGCCCCTGACCAGGCAAATGGTGCGGCTGGTCTGCGCGCTGCTGCCTGATAAAAATCGCCCGGAAGAACGGTTGTAAACCGGAGCGGGGAATGATATACTGAAGCAGATGATACTATTATATATAAAGGATGGAATGCAATGAAACGGAAAATCGGCAGGCTGTGCATGATGCTGGGTGCGGTGCTGATCTTATGCGCCGCCGGGCTGCTGGGCTACAACCGGTGGGATGCAGCCCGGGCAGAAAAGGCCTCGCAGGAAGTATTGGGTGAGCTGGAGCAGACCATGCAAAAGACCATCACGGAGCACCGGCAGGAAAACGAGACCCCGCAGCCTGTGCTGGACCCAGCACAGGAGATGACCACCGTGGAGGTGGAAGGGCAGGACTACATCGGGGTGCTTTCCATCCCGGCGGCGAGGCTGGAACTGCCGGTGATGGCACAGTGGAGCTACGCCGGGCTGAAGGTCGCTCCCGGGCGGTACAGCGGCACCACCTATGCCGATGATCTTGTGCTCTGCGGCCACAACTACGCAAAGCATTTCAGCCCCATCAAGTGGCTGGCTATCGGCAGCCCGGTGTACTTTACGGATGCGGACGGTCTGCGCTGGAGCTACGAGGTGGAGAGCGTGGAAACTTTGCATCCCACCCAGATCGAGGAGATGACCACCGCCACCGAGACGGACAACTGGGATCTGACCCTGTTCACCTGCACCTCCGGCGGCAACGCCCGGTATGCCGTGCGCTGTGTGCGGACGGGCTACCCCGTCCGGGTGACGGATGCGGCAGAATAATGCTGGCGCATAGGGACGATTTGGAATGCCCGCCGCTTATCGGGTTGCGGCACCCAGCATCCGCATCGTGCCTTGGGCGGCACGCGCGTCTTGCTGGCCGCTGCCCCAACAACTCCTCCCTGTTTCCGCCGCTGGCGGCGGTCGTCGTCGTTGCACTTTGGGCATAGTCAGAGGAAAATATATTTTTAATTCGGGATAACGGAGCGTCTGCGGACGCTCCGCTATCCCATTTTCACGGGAGGGGGCGTGACGGAAAACGGCAGCTCCGGAACCTGTTTCCTGCGGAAACGCGGCGCTGGGAGAGGATTTATTCTCAAGGAAAGCAGTTTTGACGGAAGGATGAAGGCTGCGGGGACTGCCAAAGCCCCCATCTCCGAGAAGGATAGGGATCATACGCTGTTTTTTACGCAAAAAGTCCGCAAAAACCTTTGAAAGTCCTTTTTATGGTATCCTAATTATGCGATACTGTGTTTGCCGGGGAAGTCCCGGGTACAAAACAGATACACAGGAGGGAAACACCATGAAGGATTTTGAGTTGCGTTATGTGGGCAGTCATGTGGAGGTATACACCGGCAGTGGTGTGTTCCTGTTTTCGGCCGATACAGTGCGCGAGGCTATGGAGGAGCTGGCAGAGTAAGCGGGGATATCCTGCGCCCCGAGAAGGCATAATGTAAAATGTATGTAAAATAAAAGAAAGCTTTTGGTTTTACACCCGAAAATATGTTGCGAAATGTGTGGAAAAAGTAACTTTCATGTAAAATAAACCTTGTTGAGACGCCCCCTTTGATGGTATAATAAAAATAAGCGGCTTCCGGAACAGTGCGGCGCTGTGCGTACGTAAGGTTCCGATGGCTGTGTGCTGTAAAGGATAAAAAGGGAAGTTTCATATTAGGAGTATCGTTATGGATATCACACACATTACCTCTCTGCTGGGCGGCGTTGCGCTGTTCCTGTACGGCATGTCCATCATGGGCGCCGGACTGGAAAAGCTGGCAGGCGGCAAGATGCAGGGCGTATTGCAAAAGCTTACCTCCTCTACCATCAAAGGCGTGATCTTCGGCACACTGATCACCGGCGTCATTCAGTCGTCGGCTGGTACGGTGGTTATTTGTGTCGGCCTCGTCAACTCTGGTATCATGACACTGACGCAGTCGGTAGGCGTGATCATGGGTGCAAATATTGGTACTACGGTAACAGGTCAGTTGATCCGCATGGCGGATATCTCAGGCGACAGCCTGTGGCTGACCTTGATCCAGCCCAAGACCTTTGCCCCCGTGGTGGCGTTTATTGGCTGCATTTTTTATGTGTTCCTGCGCAATGCCAAAAAGAAGAATATCGGCCAGATCATGCTTGGCTTCGGTATCCTGTTTACCGGCATGAGCCTGATGGATACCGGCGTGGCACCCCTGCGGGAGAGCGCCGTCTTTCAGAATCTGTTCGTCACCATGACCAACCCCATTCTGGGTGTTCTGGTGGGCGTGGTGGTCACCGTGATCATCCAGTCCTCCTCCGCTTCGGTGGGTATTTTGCAGGCACTGTCCAGCACAGGGCTTGTCACCTTCAGTTCTGCCATCCCCATCATTCTGGGTGCACATATCGGTACGGCGTTCACCCCGCTGCTCACCATCGGCGGCTCTTCCAAGGATGGTAAGCGGGCAGCACTCATCCACCTGTATTTTAACGTCATCGGCAGCGTGATCCTGCTGGCACTGATCTATGCGGTGCAGTTCACCATCGGCATCCCCATGTGGGGCGATGTGATGAACAAGAGCTCCATTGCAAACATCCATACCTTGTCCAGCGTGTGCGCCATGCTGCTGTTCCTGCCTTGCAGCGGGGTGCTGAGCCGCTTGGCGATGCTCACGGTGCCCAGCAGCGTGGAGGAAGCACAGGAGCTGAGCATGCCGGTGCTGGACGAGCGTCTGTACAAGAGCCCGGCTGTGGCTTTGCAGCAGGCTAAGAACGCGGTGATCAAGATGTCCCGCCGTGCCGCCCGCAACGTGGGTCTGGCTGCGCCGCTGCTTTTGAAGATGGACGAGGAGACTGTGAGTGCCATCAAGGTGCGCGAGAACCTGATCGACCGCATGGAGGTGGAGATCACCAACTACCTGATCAAGCTGACAGATCAGGAGCTGGGCGACGACGAGAGCCACGCGGTGACCGAACTGCTGAATTTTGTCACCGAGTTCGAGCGCATTGGCGACTATGCCGTGAATATCATGGAAAAGGCCGAGGAACTGTACGACAAGGAAGCCAGCTTCAGCGAGAGCGCCCAAAAGGAACTGCAATTGCTGGATGCCGCATTGGAACGCATTCTGGTTCTGACGGACGAGGCCTTTGAAAACGATGATGTTCAGAAGGCAGCACAGGTGGAGCCGCTGGAAGAGATCATTGATGTGATGGTGGAGCGCTTGCGCGACCAGCACATCCGCCGCCTGAAGGACGGCATTTGCTCCATCGACACCGGCGTGGTGTTCCTTGATGTGCTGAACAACGCTGAGCGTATCTCCGACCACTGCTCCAACATTGCAGTGCGCATGGTGGGCATGGAAGCCGGCGAGGACTACGACTCCCACACCCTGAAAAGCATTATGCACCACAACCCAAGCAAGGACTATATGCTGGAGTACGAGCAGTGCCGCAAGGAGTACCTTGTGCCGCTGGAAGAAATGGAAGCGTAAAATGCGTTTTGACGGTGCATTGACGTTTTGACATGACGTTATATCACACAAAAGTAAAAGCGTCTATAACAATTTCGTCTGGATTCTGGAAGTTCAGCGAAGTTTTGTTGTAGACGTTTTTTAGTGCCCTGAACCCTCTCAGGCGCTGACGCGCCAGCTCCCCCGAAGGGGGAGCTTTTTGCAGCTTTCGGTAAAGGCAAATCGAGCTCCCCCCTCGGGGGAGCTGGCAAAGCCGCAAGGCTTTGACTGAGAGGGTTTTGTGTCTGCATTTACTCCCCCAGATCCTCCAGCAGCAAGTCCAGCTCCCGGGGGCTGTTGACCACAAGCCCGCGCTTGATGCGCAGGGCATCATTTTCCGGCAGAAGATTGGTGTAGATGCCGGTCACGCGGATCAAAGTGCCCGGGGTGCCGTCGGCGCGGCAGGTGTACACCGCCACCCGCCCGCCGCTGTCTTGCAGGCAGTAGCGGGCGGTGTCCGTCTGGGGCACTGCCTGCGCGGCAAGGCTCAGGGGAGAGGCGGGGTCGGTCTCGGACCCGGCGGGGCTTTGAGACAGCGGCAGCTTTGGCAGCGCCATCCAGAACAGACTGAATACAATGGTGAATACACAAAGCCCGTAGAACAGGCAGACAGACAGCTTGCGCATAAAAAACACTCCCTTCCCCCGTAAGTATGCCCCATTTTTGCGGATAGCAGACAATTTTCACACGCAGATACTGTACTTTCCACAAGAGAGTGTGTTATACTATTTATATCTGCTCAGCGCGCAAAGATTGGTTCTTGCCCGGCTGGGGCGTGCGTGCTATAATATGGTATTGCAGTTTGAAGTTTCGTGTCACAAACGATGTGGATAAAGCCCGGTGCAGCTATGCCCGGCAACAGTCTTGAAATGTCAGGAGGCGATCCCTATCTCCAACAATGAGATGAGAAAGATCCATCGGGGCGGCGAGGAGCAGCCAGCCCGCCCGGTGGGACGTAAGGTCAATGTTTCCCAGAGCCGCCGCGAGGCACGCCCCGCAGCGGAAAACCGTACCCGCGCACCCAAGGCACCCAAAAGCCCCAAGCCGCCGAAGGAAAAGAGCAAACACCCCATCCTGCGGTTCATCGGCCGCACCGTCGCTACGGTGCTCTGCCTTGGCATCATGCTGGGCAGCGTGGTGGCCGTGGGCATGGTGTTCTATGTGGTGCAGGCTACCGCCAACGACGGCGACCTGCTGGACTTGGACAACATCCAGTTGAGCCAGTCCAGTATGGTGGTGGCTACCGACCCGGATACCGGCGCACAGGTGGAGTATGCCACCCTGCGCTCCTCCAACAGCCACCGCGTGTGGGCAGACCTTGAACAGATCCCTTCCAACTTGCAGTATGCCTTCATCTGCACCGAGGATAAGGACTTCTACTCAGAGCCCGGTGTTAACTTCAAGCGTACCATCGGCGCAATGATCAATGAGTATCTGCTGCCCATTTACAGCTCCAAGCAGGGCGCATCCACGCTGGAGCAGCAGCTCATCAAGAACCTGACCGATGACAACAGCGCCAGCGGCATCAATGGTGCACTGCGCAAGGTGCGCGAGATCTACCGCGCCCTCTGCCTGAGCCGCAGCTACTCCAAGGAGACCATTCTGGAAGCCTATCTGAATACCATCAGCTTTACCGGCACTATTCAGGGTGTGCAGACGGCGGCCAACGAGTACTTCAACAAGGACGTCAGCCAGCTGAGCCTGTGGGAGTGCGCTACCATTGCCTCTATTACCAAAAACCCCACCAATTATAACCCCTATACGAACCCCGAAAATCTGATCCACCGCCGCAACTTCATCATGTACAATATGTGGCAGCAGGGTGTGATCAGCGAGGAGGACTACCGCAACGGCGCTGCACAGCCCCTTGTGCTGGCCGAAGAAGACAGCGGCAAAAAGCCCAGCACCGTCACCTCCTACTTCACCGATGCACTGTTCAATGAGGTCGTGCAGGACATCATGACCAAGGAGGGCATCAGCGAGTCCGAGGCGCAGAAGCTGCTCTACACCGGCGGCTTTACCATCGAAGCAACAGTCAACACCAAGCTGCAGTCCCAGATGGAGAACTTGATGCTGAACACCGATGATGCCTACTTTCCGGCGGGCTGGCATGAGGAAGAGGTCACCTCCATTTCGGACGATGATGTGCAGGTAATGAATGCGGACGGCACCCCCAAGACCCGCACCGGCGAGGATGGCACCGTCTACTATTACCGCAACGTGCGCACGCAGGCTGCCATGGTCACACTGGACTATGACGGCAATGTGCTGGCTATTGTGGGCGGCTTGGGCGAAAAGACCAAGAGCCTTTCCCTGAACCGTGCTTACAACGTGGAGCGGCAGACAGGCTCTACCATCAAACCCATCGGCGCCTATGCACTGGGCATCGAGTACGGTCTGGTCAACTGGTCCACCATGCTCAACAACTCCCCCCTGTACCAGAAGCAGGATATGATCATCCGGGACGAGGACTACTGCCGCAAGAACGGCCTGATGGGCCTCTCCGACAAGCAGCTCCGCGCTTACCCCAACGCATGGCGCAGCTGGCCGCGCAACTACGGCGGCAACTACGGCGACGGCAGCGATCTCCCGCTGTGGAACGGCCTTGCCCGCTCGCTGAATACCATCGCAGTCCGCGTGGGCGACCTTGTGGGCGCAAGCAATATCTTCAACTTCGTCTATAACACCTTGCAGCTGAACACGCTGGACCCCACCAACGACGTGGGTCTGGCGCAGATGGTCATGGGCAGCCAGACCAAGGGCGTTACCCCCATGGCACTGGCCGCAGCCTTCCAGATCTTCTATGATGGCGAGTACACCACCCCGCACCTGTACACCCGTGTGCTGGACCGGGACGGCAACATCTATCTGGAAAACAACGCCACCAGCTATCAGGCACTGACCCCCGATACCGCTTACGTCATGAACCGCCTGCTGAAGAACGTTCTGTTCTCCAGTGTGGGTACTGCCAGCGGCCGCTACCCCAACTCCAACGGCATGGAGGCCTTTGGTAAGACCGGTACTGCCAGCGACGAAAAGGATCTGTGGTTCGTGGGCGGCACGCCCTACTATGTCACCGCTGTGTGGTGGGGCTACGATGCACCTTACGATATGACCAAGACTCTGTCCAAGCAGCAGGCCAAGACCCGTACCTGTGTGACTGCGTGGAAGGCGCTGATGGAGCAGGCACAGGCAGACCTGCCCTATAAGGCATTCCCCACCTCCGCAGGCGTGGTGGAGCGCCGCTACTGCACCCAGAGCGGATTGCTGGCCGGTGCAGGCTGCCCGAGCACTGCCGTGGGCTACTACCGTGCCGATGACCTGCCCGATACCTGCACCTATTCCCACGCTGCACCGCAGGCTGCTGCCCCTACCGAGAACACAGACAATGCTGTGCCCACCCAACCGGTCATCCCCACCGATACCGGTGCGTTAGACACGGAATAAGGGCAAAAATCGTACTTTTTCGCCCCTTTGCTGAAAAATCCGGCAAGGACAGGGCGCACTTTACAAGACAAAACTGGACAAAGTGACAAAATAGCATCCGGGCTCTTGCATTGCAGGGGTTCGGATGCTATTATATTTTCTGCAAGAACACTTGTGTTTGAGAGGTGAACAAGTTGGAACGCCGTTTTTATCTGGTGGATGCGCAGGTGCTGCCGGAGGTCTTTCTCAAGGTGGTACGCGCCAAGGAGCTGCTGGCCAGCGGGGAAGCCCGCAGCATTTCGGCTGCGACCCGTGCCGTAGAGCTTTCGCGCAGCGCGTTTTATAAATATAAGGATTGTATCTTTGATTCCGAGAACGGCCGTGAGGTCATTACGGTCATGGCCACCCTGCGGGACGAGACCGGCGCGCTGCAAAGCCTTCTGGCAGGCATCAGCGCCGCAGGTGCCAGCATCGTGACCATCAACCAGTCCACCCCGGAGAATGGGGCTGCGCTGGTAGCGGTCACCATCCGCACCGATACCATGCAGATGTCCCCCGAGGAGCTGACCGAAAAGCTTTCACGCCAGCGCATGGTCGTGGGTGTGCGCTGTGGGTATAACCTGTAACAAAACAGGAAACGAGGGAAAGAGAGTATGGCTAAAATTGCAATTCTGGGCTTTGGCACGGTGGGCAGCGGCGTATACGAGGTGCTGTGCCACAATGCTGCAAGCGTCTCCCGCCGGGCCGGCGAACCGGTGGAGGTAAAGTACATTCTGGACCCGAAGGATTTTACCGGCAACCCGGTGGAGCCTTTGGTGGTCAAGAGCATTGACGTGATCCTGCAGGACCCGGAGATCCGGGTGGTGGTGGAGACCATCGGCGGCACCCGCTTTGCCTACCCCTACGTCAAGGCGTGTCTGGAGAGCGGCCGCAGCGTGTGCACCTCCAACAAGGAGATGGTGGCAACCTACGGCGCAGAGCTGCTGGCACTGGCCAAGGAGCACGACTGTGCCTTCCTGTTCGAGGCCTCTGTGGGCGGCGGTACGCCCATCATCACCCCCATGCACCAGTGCCTGGCGGCTAACGTCATCACCGAGGTGGAGGGCATCGTGAACGGTACCACCAACTTCATGCTCACCAAGATGGTACGGGAGGGCCTTGACTTTGAGGATGCGCTGCACATTGCGCAGGAGCTGGGCTACGCCGAGACCAAGGACCCCAGCGATGACGTGGACGGCCGCGATGCCTGCCGCAAGATCGCCATTCTGTCCTCTATGGTGTGCGGTCATCAGATCTACCCCCAGAACATCCCCACCCGGGGCATCCGCGCCATTACCGCCGCCGATGTGGCCAGTGCCGAAAAGCTGGGCTGCGTCATCAAGCTGATCGCATGGATGAAGCTTGGCAAGGACGGCAGCGTGGCCGCCGGTGTAGAGCCGTGTCTGGTACCCAAGGCAAACCAGCTGGCCAGCGTGGACGATGTTTTTAACGCGGTGCTGGTCAAGGGCGATATGCTGGGCGATGTGGTGTTCTACGGCAAGGGCGCAGGCAAGCTGCCTACCGCCAGCGCTGTGGTGGCAGACGTGGTGGATGCACTGAAAAACGGCGCACAGGTGCACGACAGCCTGTTCTGGCAGCCTGCGGACCCGGTGGACGGTATGCTCACCGACCCGGCTCCTGCTGCATATTATGTGCGTGTGGCGGGCATTGCACCCGCTGTGGTGGAGGCCATCTACGGCTACGGCAAGGTGGTGGATGAGCGGTACGAGGGCTGCGCCTACTTTGTGAAGCGCGCCGATGAGCGTGCGCTGGCAGAAGCCGCGCGCAAGGTGGAGGCCGTGGGCGGCAGCGTGAAGCTGGTGCTCAAGCGCCTGCCCGAGGAAGTGTAACGGAAAGGAACTGCGGCAATGAAGATCAAGGTTTCGGTTCCTGCCACCAGCGCCAACGTGGGCTCCGGCTTCGATGCGCTGGGTCTGGCAGTTACCCTGTACAATACGGTCACCTTTGAGGACAGCGAGGTGCTGGAGATCTCGGCATCGGACGGCACCCGCATCCCCCGGGGCGAGTCGAATCTCGTGTACCGCTCCGCCAAGGGTCTGTTCGAAAAAGTTGGCAAGCAGATCCCGCCCCTCAAGATCACCCAGACGAACCCCATCCCCATGGCGAGGGGTCTGGGCTCCTCTTCGGCCTGCATCATTGCGGGTCTGCTGGGCGCCAACCGGATGCTGGGCGATGTGCTCAACACGCAGGAGCTGCTCACGCTGGCAACTGCCATTGAGGGACATCCCGATAACGTGGCGCCGGCACTGCTGGGCGGCCTGACCAGCAGCGTGTTTGAGGACGGCAAGGTGTATTCGGTCAAGCGGAATGTGGACGAAAGTCTCTGCTTTGCCGCCATCGTGCCGGACTACAAGCTGCTGACCGAGGCGGCCCGCGCTGCCCTGCCCAAGGAGGTATCCCATAAGGACGCGGTGTATAACCTGTCCCGTGCGGCGCTGGTGCCCGCAGCCTTTTGCGAGGGGCGGCATGACCTGCTGGCCATTGCCACCGAGGATAAGCTGCACCAGCAGTACCGGATGCCCCTGATGCCCGGCTCCCGCGAGGTATTCGATATGGCGCGGCTTTGCGGCGCAAAGGCCGTGTATGTCTCTGGCGCAGGCAGCACGGTCATGGCAGTGGCAGAAAAGGCCGAGGCCGAAAAGTTCTATTCCAAGCTGGAAAAGGGTCTGGAGCTGCTGGAAGGTCTGGACGGATGTGAAGCATTTACACTGTTGCAGCTGGATGCCGATAACACCGGCGCGACTGTGGAATGATAAACGGGTAAGGGAAGTGCAAGAACGCTTCCGCCCGGCAAGCCCCCGCAAACGCGGGGCGTAAAGAGGAGAGTGACAAGATATGGCGTTGATCGTACAGAAATTCGGCGGTTCTTCCGTAAAGGACCGTGACCGTATCTTCAACGTTGCGCGGATCGTGGCCAACACCCACAACGCGGGCAATGACGTAGTGGTGGTAGTTTCCGCACAGGGCGACACCACCGATGACCTGATCGCCAAGGCAGGGGAGATCACCCATAACCCCTCGGCGCGTGAGATGGATATGCTGCTGGCCTCCGGCGAGCAGATCAGCATCGCACTGCTGGCCATGGCACTGAACGAGCTGGGCTGCCATGCCATCAGCCTGACCGGCTGGCAGGCGGGCTTCCGCACCGACCGTGCCTACACCAAGGCGCGCATCACCCGGCTGGAGACCGAGCGGATCTCCTCGGAGCTGGAGCGCAACCGCGTGGTGGTGGTGGCAGGCTTCCAGGGACTGAACAAGCTGGACGATATCACCACCTTGGGACGCGGCGGCTCCGATACCAGCGCTGTGGCCATTGCTGCTGCACTGCACGCTGACCGCTGCCAGATCTACACGGATGTGGAGGGCGTTTACACCGCCGACCCGCGCAAGGTGCGCAACACCCGCAGGCTGGAGGAAATCACCTTTGACGAGATGCTGGAGCTGGCATCTCTGGGCGCACAGGTGCTGAACAACCGCAGTGTGGAACTGGCCAAAAAGTACAATGTGGAGCTGGAGGTGCTCTCCAGCCTGAACCCCATCCCGGGTACGGTGGTTAAGGAGGTTACAAAGGACATGGAAGGTATGCTGATCAAGGGTGTTGCCAAGGACACCGATGTTGCTGTTATCACGATTCTCGACGTTCCCGATGAGCCGGGCATGAGCTTTAAGATCTTTGGTCTGCTGGCACAGAAGAATATCAACGTGGACATCATCCTGCAGTCCACCGGCCGCGACGGCAAGAAGGACATCAGCTTTACCTGTGCCGAGGGCGAAGCCGAGCTGGCCATGCGTGTGCTGAAGGACAGCGCACATTTCAGCAATGTCAGCGTGGACACTACCTGCGCCAAGGTCTCCATCGTGGGTGCCGGTATGCAGAGCCACAGCGGCGTTGCTTCCAAGATGTTCGAGGCACTGTCCAACAACAATATCAACATCAAGATGATCTCCACCAGCGAGATCAAGATCTCCTGCATCATCGACCGTGCAGACGCCGACAAGGCCGTCAGCGCTATCCACGATATGCTGTTTGACTGATCTGCGTAAAATTTTTAATTGTGGCCTGTCTGCTCCCTGCTGGGGGGCGGGCGGGTCATAATTTTTTTACACACGGCGGCGTTTACACAAATTGCAAAGGGGTGTATAATATAGTTTGAATCTGTGCGGCGCACCGGCGCTGCAACAACGCCGAAAAGGAGCCCCGCCGCATGAGTGAACCCACCCGTACCTCCAGAGCGCCTGCCGATAAGCGCCTGACCTATCAACAATGGAAACGCCGCAAAATGCTGCGGCTGGCCCGCAACTGGGTGCTGTTTTTGGCCGGCTGCGCGGCAGTGGTAGCGCTGCTGACCGGCGGCATTCTGTGGCTTCTGCCCAAGGTGCACGGCCTGCTGGCCGGGCCAAAGGTATTCGCAGCCAGCGTGTACGACGGCACAGACTATGTGTTCAACGCCGCAGACGCCCGGCTTACACTGGTGAACGCCAACCTGCCCTATGCCGCCGAGCCCGCTCCGCTGCTGGATACCGCCGACGAAGCTACCGGCCAGCAGCTGGAGGCCGAAGCGGCCATGCAGTACCGCAGCATGGCTGCCGCCGCGCAGGCAGATGGCATCAGCCTGACCCTGATTGCCGGTTATCAGGACGCCGACACCCGTCAGGCCGCCTACGAGGCCCGGGTGCAGACCTACCGCGATAAGCGCAAGTCCGAAGAGGAAGCTGCCCGTCTGGCGGCTACCATTCAGCCCGCCGCCAACGCCAACGAGCACGGCACCGGCTACGCGGCAGATATCCTCAGCGCGGACAATCCGCAGCAGAACACCAGTTTTGCCGAGACCCGCGCCTACGAGTGGCTTACGGCCTACGCGGCGGAATACGGCTTTATCCTGCGCTACCCGCAGGACCGGCAGGCTGCCACCGGCATCGTGTTCGAGCCGTGGCACTGGCGCTATGTAGGGGTGGAAAACGCCCTTGCCATCCGCGCCAGCGGCCTGAGCCTGGAAGAGTTCATCGCCCTGCAGAGGGCAGACTGAATCAAATGCTCTGTGCTGCGGCACAGAGAGAAGGGAATAACCATTGGAACGTACTCTCATTGCACCGGGTGTGCATCTTTCCTGCGACCCGGCTTCTAAATTCAACCGCTGCCGCATCAGCATCCACTTTGCCTTTCCGGCCCAGCGTAAAACGGCCACTGCTCACGCGCTTTTGCCGCTGGTGATGGAGCGCGGCTATGCGGACTGCCCGGATATGACCCGGCTGACCAAAAAGCTGGCAAAGCTCTACGGCGCAGACCTGACCGTGGACGCCCGCCCTATGGGCTGCAACCACAACCTCTGCGTCAGTGTGACCGGCATCAAGGATGCCTTTGCGCTGGAAGGCGAGGCGCTGACCGCCGAGTATACCAAAATCGCGCTGGGTGCGGCCTTTCACCCGTATTTTGTGGACGGCTGCTTTGACCCGCAGGCCGTCAGCATTGAAAAGCAGATGCTGAAAAAGGGCCTTGAGGATGAAATCAACGATAAACGTATCTACTGCCTGCATCAGGCCAACCGGGAGTTTTTTGGTGACAGCCCGGCAGGCGTGCGGCAGGAGGGCTATCTGGAAGAGGTGGACGGCCTTACCCCGGCTATGCTGACCGCCGCTTATCAGCAGATGCTGCGTACCGCCAACATCGAGCTGCTGGTGCTGGGCTGCGATGCCGCCCAGACCGCCACCATCCGGGATGCTTTGCTGGCAGAGCTTGCCTGCATCGACCGCGCCCCGCTGCCGCTGGTGGAAAACATGGCCATGCCCGCCATTGCACCGGTGCACAAGACCGAAAACTACGATATGGTGCAGGCAAAGCTGTGTATGCTCTTTACACTGGGGCAGCCCATGCAGCCGCAGCAGCTGGCAGCGGTGCGCCTTGCCATGGCGCTGTACGGCGGCAGCGTGACCAGCCGCCTGTTCCTCAACGTGCGGGAGCGGGACCATCTGTGCTACTACTGCTCCTCCTCCTTCCAAAGCTTTACCGGCAGCATGGCGGTGAACAGCGGTGTGGAGCACGCCGACGCCGCCCGCGCAGAGCAGGCGATTTTAAAAGAGCTTGCAGATCTGTGCACCGGCCCCATTACCGATGAGGAATTTGAGGACTGCCGCCGGGGCTTGCTCAGCGGCATGAACGGCGTAGAGGACAGCCTTGGCGGCATCGAGAGCTGGTATTACATCGAGGTGCTGCGCGCCGGTGCCAACAGCGCTGCGCCCATCCAGAGCCCGGAGCAGGCACGGAATGCCCTGCGCACCGTGACCAAGGACGAGGTGCGGGATATCCTGCGCCGACTGACCCTCTCGGTCAGCTATCTGCTTACAAAGGAGGATGCTGCCCATGCCGCAGAATAACCAGACCCTGCTGGAAAAGACCGTGGCCGACCAGTGGCAGACCCTGCCCTCCGGCCTGACGGTGCTGGTGCGCCCCATGCCGGGCTATTCCAGCACCCATGTGATCTATGCTACCAAGTTCGGTTCTATCGACCGGGATTTCTGCCTGAACGGCCAAACGGTGCATCTGCCGGCCGGTGTAGCACATTTTTTGGAGCACAAGATGTTCGAGGACGAGGACGGTGACGCCTTTGCCAAGTACGCAAAGACCGGTGCCAACGCCAACGCCTTTACCAGCTTTGACCGCACCTGCTACCTGTTCACCGCTACCCAGCAGCTGGACGAAAGCTTGGACGTGCTGCTGGGCATGGTAGGCCACCCCTACTTTACCGAGCAGACCATCGCCAAGGAGCAGGGTATCATCGGACAGGAGATCAAAATGTACGACGACAGCCCGGACTGGCGGCTCATCACCGGCCTGTTCGAGTGCCTGTACCACAGCCACCCCATCCGCAGCGATATCGCGGGTACGGTGGAGAGCATTGCCGAGATCACGCCCGCCATGCTGTACGACAGCTGCAAGGCTTTTTATGCCCCGGGCAATATGGTGCTGGCTGCTGCCGGCAACACCACCATGGAGCAGATCCTTGCCGCCTGTGCACGGCACGGCCTGATGGAGCCGCGCCCGGCACAGAAGGTGCAGCGGCTGTGGGCTTTGGAGCCCATGACCCTTGCCGCCACGGAAAAAACGCTGACCATGCCGGTCTCCAAGCCCTGCTTCGGCGTGGGCTTTAAGGAAGAACCGCTGCCTGCGGGCGACCTGCGCACCGAGGCGCTGTATGACCTTGTGCTCAGCTGCATCGTGGGCGGGATGTCGCCGCTGTACCGCCGCCTGTATGACGAAGGCCTTGTGAATCCCGGCTTTGGCGGCGAGGTGCTGCGGGTGGACGGCTGCTGCTGCATCCTGTTCACTGGCGAAAGCGATGTGCCGGACACCGTGCGCCAGCTGCTGCTGGACGAGATCGCCCGGGTGCGCGCCGCCGGTGTGGACAGGGAAGTGTTTACCCTGTGCAAGAACGAAAAATACGGCCAGCTGATCGAAAATCTGGAAAACGTGGAGGATTCCGCCAGCCAGATGGCAGACTTTGCCCTCAGCGGCCAGACAGTGGCACAGCAGATCTCCATGCTGGCCGGGTTGACCGCAGAGGATGCGGACGCTGCCCTGCAGCACATCCTGTGCACCGACCGCATGGCCACCATGTACATCCAGCCGGATGGCACGGCGCAGGCGGCAGAAGAGGACGAGGAGGAAGAAGAATGACAAATCTGGTACAGTTCCCGGGTCTGGGACTGAGCTTTCAGCTGAACCGCGTGGCCTTTACCATCGGCGGGGTCAGCATCTACTGGTACGGCGTGTGCATTGCGGTGGGTCTGTGTCTGGCACTGATCTTTGCCTTCCGGCACAGTCTGGAATTTGGCGTAGACCCGGACAGCATGGTGGATGTGATCCTCATCGGTGTGGTGCTGGGTATCATCAGCGCCCGCGCCTATTATGTGGCTATGGCACCCTTTAAATACGAGAGCATCTGGGAGATGATCGCCATCCGCGATGGCGGCCTTGCCATCTACGGCGGCATCATCGGCGGCTTTTTGTTCGGCGGCCTGGCCTGTAAGTGGCGGGGCGTTCCGGTGCTGCCCATGTTCGACCTGACTGCTATGGGCTTTCTCCTTGGGCAGGGCTGCGGCCGCTGGGGCAACTTTTTCAATCAGGAGGCCTTTGGCTGCAACACCACCCTGCCGTGGGGAATGTACAGCGAGGCCACCCGCGCTTACCTGATGAGCAGCACGGTCACGGTGCCTAAGGGTGTGGTCATCGACCCCAACCTGCCGGTGCACCCCACCTTTTTGTACGAGAGCATCTGGTGCTTTGTGGGCTTTTTCCTGCTGTTCCGCTACATCAAAAAACGCAAGTTCAACGGCGATATCACCCTGCGGTATCTGGTGTGGTACGGTGCAGGCCGTTTCTGGATCGAGGGTCTGCGCACCGACAGTCTGATGCTGGTGCCCTCCATCGGGCTGCGGGCATCCCAGCTGGTGGCAGGCATCGCCGTGGTGGCGGGCATTGCGGCAGAGGTGTACTTTACCCGCAAGCTCAAGGACGAGCCCCTGTTTGTGCCGCTGGCGCTGAACGCCGAGAATAAGGCAGCTCAAAAGAAGCTGGACGGTCCCATCTCCTTTGCAGGTAAGGACACCCAGCTGCTGGCTTCCAGCCCGCGCAAGCTGTTTTTGGAAAAGACCGAGGCCTATAATGCGCAGGTAAAAGCCGCCATAGAGCAGGCCGGGCAGAAAAAAGCGTAAAAATCTGCGCAAAAAGGGAAATTTCCTCTTGCAATCCGGTTTGGTTTTTGCTATAATATTCTAGCCGCATGGTGTGGGCGCCTGAAATGGCCCGCAGTAAGGGTCTGCCTTTACGACCAGCGAGTACAACGAAAAGGAATGAACAAAATGTACGCAATCATTGTTACCGGCGGTAAGCAGTACCGCGTGGAGCAGGGCGATATCGTCTACATCGAAAAGCTGGACGTTGAGGCCGACTCCGAAGTGAAGTTTGATCAGGTTCTCGCTATTGGCGAGGAGGGTTCTGTGAAGGTTGGCGCTCCTGTTGTTGAGGGTGCTACCGTTTCTGCCAAGGTCATCAAGAATGGCAAGGGCAAGAAGCTGAACATCATCACCTATCGCGCAAAGAAGCACAGTGCTCGCCGTATGGGCCATCGTCAGCCCTACACCAAGGTTGAGATCACTGCGATCAACGGCTAAGGAGGTAAATTACAATGGCACATAAAAAGGGCGTAGGCAGCACCAAGAACGGCCGCGATTCCGCAGCACAGCGTCTGGGCACCAAGCGTGCAGACGGTCAGTTCGTTCTGGCCGGCAACATCCTGGTTCGTCAGCGTGGCACCCACATCATGCCGGGTGAGAACGTTGGCAAGGGCAGCGATGATACCCTGTTTGCTCTGGTAGACGGCACCGTCCGTTTCGAGCGCGTGGGCAAGAGCGGCAAGAAGTGCAGCGTTAAGCAGTAACTTCTTTCTGAATAACTGCAATCGTAGAGCCGGACCCTCGTGGCCCGGCTCTTTTTGATGAAATAAGGCTATGCGTTCGTGTAGCGCTGTTTGCAAGCCTTCCCCCGGTCGGGGGAAGGTGGCACGAAGTGCCGGATGAGGGCGCTGAAACGCAAAGGCCTATAAAGCTAAGGAGGGGCTGTATGGCAGCACAGACTAACTTTATCGACATCGCCACGATATGGCTCCATGCGGGCAAGGGCGGCGATGGTGCGGTGAGCTTCCACCGCGAAAAATTCGTGGCCGCGGGCGGCCCGGACGGCGGCGACGGCGGCCGGGGCGGCGACATCATCTTTGTGGCGGACGATCATCTGTCCACCCTGATGGATTTCCGCTATAAACGCAAGTATGTGGCCCCGGAGGGCGGCAAGGGCGGCGCAAGCCTTTGCCACGGCAAAAATGCCGAAAATCTGGTCATCAAGGTGCCGCTGGGCACCGTGATCAAGGATGCAGAGAGCGGCCTTGTCATCGCAGATCTGTCCGACCACACCCCGGTCACCATTGCTAAGGGCGGCCGCGGCGGCTACGGCAACGCACACTTTGCCACCCCCACCCGCCAGATCCCCAAATTTGCAAAGCCCGGTATGCCCGGCGAGGATCTTCAGGTGATGCTGGAACTGAAGCTGATCGCAGACGTGGGTCTGATCGGCTTCCCCAATGTGGGTAAGTCCACCCTCATCTCCACCATCAGTGCGGCAAAGCCCAAGATCGCAAACTACCACTTTACCACCCTTGTGCCCACGCTGGGTGTTGTGTCGGTGGGTGAGGGCGCAAGCTTTGTCTGCGCCGACATCCCCGGCCTGATCGAGGGTGCCAGCGAGGGCGTTGGTCTGGGCCACGATTTCCTGCGCCATGTGGAGCGCTGTCGCCTGCTGCTGCACATCGTTGACGTTTCCGGCAGCGAGTGCCGCGACCCCATCGAGGATTTTGAAAAGATCAACGAGGAACTGGCAAAGTTCAGCCCCGTGCTGGCCGAGCGCCCGCAGATCGTGGTTGGCAACAAGTGTGACCTTGCCACCGAGGAGCAGATCGAGACCTTCCGCCAGTATGTGGAGGGCAAAGGCCTGACCTTCGTACCCATCTCTGCCGCCACCATGCAGGGCGTCAAGCAGCTTCCGGGGCTCGTGTACAACCGCCTCAAGGAGATCCCGCAGGTGCCGGTGTTCACCCCCGAGTACAAAAAGCCGGAGCCCAAGAAGAACGGCCGCGACTTCACCATCCAGCGCATGGAAGCCCATGTGTGGAGCGTGGATGCCCCGTGGCTGGAGTATATTCTGGCCGGCAGCAACGTGGACGACTACGAGAGCCTGCAGTTCTTCCAGCGTCAGCTGGGCGAGAGCGGCATTCTGGACGCGCTGGTGCAGAAGGGCGTGGAAGAGAACGATACCATCCTCATCGGCGAGTATCAGTTCGACTATATCTTCTAAGGATAAAGCAGCATGAACGAATCAGAAAAAATCGACCCGCGGGAGCTCAGCCCGCTTGCGCTGGCCTTTGTAGGGGACAGCGTGCTGGAGCTGTTGGTGCGTCAGCGTCTGGTGGAGCACCACCGCCTTTCTGCCGGAAAGCTGAACGCCGAAAAGGTCAAGTATGTCTCTGCCAAGGCGCAGTTCAGAGAGGAGCAGCTGCTGGAGCCGCTGTTCACTGAGGACGAGCTGGCCGTGTTCAAGCGCGGGCGCAATGCCAGCAAGGCCAGCGTTGCCAAGCACGCCTCCCCGGAGGAATACCGTGCCTCCACCGGCTTCGAGTGCCTGTTGGGCTGGCTGTACCTGAACGGACAGCTGGAGCGTGTGCACCAGCTGTTCGAGGTGCTGTGGCAGCAGTTTGACCCTGACCAGAAATAAGAATGCGAAAGCCCGCTGCTTTCCACACTGGAAACCAGTGGTGGAGGGCAGCGGGCTTTGCTTGTTGGCATCTGTGGTCCGTCAGATGCTGCTTACGCCATCAGCGGCTGTTTTTTGCGTTGCTGGAACGGCTGTTGGTGGAGTTCTTGGCGCTCTCGTCATCGGCACCCTTGGTGTACTGGTTGGGGTGCTTGTGCTCGTTGGTTGCGCTGTTGGTGGTCTTGCTGCTGGTACGGTTAGAGGTCTGGTTCTTGCAATTGGTACTGCGGTTCTCACTGCGGTTTTCCATGGTGTGAATGCTCCTTTCGGTCGTTGCTGTGAGGGCGGCCCCGCCCTCACAGTCCATAGTGTGGCCGCAGCCGGCGGCTTTATACATCCCATGGGAGGAAAAGAATATGCCTACGGAATATTTTGAGCAGCGGGAACGTGCCCTGCTGGGCCAGCGGTACGAGCAGCTGTATGCCGCCCCGCAGCAGACGGCAGAGCGCGGGGTTACCGTGTCGGCGCTGCGCACCACGCCGGAGCAGTTTGCGCAGAGGGCAGATTTTCCGCTGGAACCCTCGCCCTTTTGCAAGGCGGCTTTTGTGGTGCATCAGCCGGACTTTAAGCCCGGACGGCATCCGTACCACCATGCGGGGGTGTTCTATTCGCAGGAGCCCTCGGCTTCTTCGGCAGCGCCGCTGCTGGGGGTACAGCCGGGGATGCGGGTGCTGGATCTGTGCGCCGCACCCGGCGGCAAAAGCAGCCAGCTGGCGGCGGCATTGCAGGGGCGCGGTGTGCTGGTGAGCAACGAGTATGTGGCCGCGCGCGCCGAAATTTTAAAAAGCAACCTTGAACGCATGGGCGTTTCCAACGCCGTAGTGCTCAACGAGACCCCCGCCCGCATTGCCGAGGCGCTGCCGGAGTTTTTCGACCGGGTGCTGGTAGACGCGCCCTGCTCCGGCGAGGGAATGTTCCGCAAGGAGCCGGTAGCGCTGCAGCAGCACTGCGAGGCACTGGTAAAGCAGTGCGCAGAGCTGGGTGCGCAGATTCTGGACTGCGCCGCAGCGGCACTGGCTCCCGGCGGGCAGCTGGTGTACTCCACCTGTACCTTTGCGCCGGAGGAGGACGAAGGACAGGTGGCGGCCTTTTTGCAGCGCCACCCGGAGTTTGCACTGGCAGATGTGCTGGGCAATGTGGACTACACTTTTGGTAGCGTAGGCGAAGAGAACCGCACCGGCGGTCTGCCGCTGGATGTGAGCAAGGTGCGCCGCATCTGGCCCTGTCAGGGCGGCGAGGGGCACTTTATGGCCCGGCTGGTCAAGGCCGGTACGCCCCGCACCCTGCTGCCGGAGGGAGAATACACCCCGGAGGAGCAGCTCTGGCTTGCCGCCGCTGCCGAGGCGGGCAAAAAGGGCAAGGGCAAGGCAAAGCCTGCCAAGACCGCAGATGCCCGCAGCACCCGCCGCGCGGACAGTCGCGCCTGCCGGGACGCCGTGCAGGGCACGAGCCGCCGCACCCGGGACACCGGGGCAGGGGAGGCCACCCCGGCGCAGAGCCTTGCTGCATGGCAGGAGTTTGCCCGGCAGTATTTCCCCGCGCTGGCGCAGCGCCCGGCCGTGGTGCACGGCGGCGGTGTGTTGCTGCCGGTTGCCTTTCCGCAGACGGGACTTCATGTGCTGCGGGCGGGGGTGTTCGTGGGCAGTGTGCAGAAAGGACGCTTTGTGCCGGAGCATCATCTGTTTACGGCCTTTGGCAGCCTGTGCACGAACTGCGAGCAGCTGACCCTTGCCGACTGCCGCTGCACCGAGTACCTCTCCGGCCGCGAGGTGGAAGCCCGCACTGCAGCGGACGGCTGGTGCTGCGTGACCGTGGACGGCTGGCCGCTGGGCGGCGGCAAGGTGTCCGGCGGGCGGGTGAAAAACCACTACCCCAAGGCGCTGCGGCTGCTGTAAACCGCAGATTCACACGCATCCGGGCGAAAATCGGGCTTTTCAGGCTTGAACGCGCCGGTGGATTGTGATAAAATAATAGAGTTAGATTTTGTGTGCTGCCACAAGCGGGCGACCACAGCCCGTCTGCCCGCAGGCGGAGATACCGATAAATTTAGGAGGCTCTTTCCCATGTCTGGACATAGCAAATGGAACAACATTAAGCGCAAGAAGGAAAAGACTGACGGCGCCCGCGCAAAGGTCTTTACCAAGATCGGCCGCGAGATCAGCGTTGCCGTCCGTGACGGCGGCCCCAACCCGGCTTCCAACAGCAAACTGGCAGACCTGATCGCCAAGGCAAAGCGCATGAGCGTGCCCAACGATAACATCCAGCGTATCATCAAGAAGGCCGAGGGCGGCGACAAGACCGAGTTCGAGGCCATCACCTACGAGGGCTACGGCCCCGGCGGCGTGGCAGTCATGGTGGAGACCCTGACCGACAACCGCAACCGTACCGCTGCCGACCTGCGCCACTACTTCGATAAGAACGGCGGCAATCTGGGCGCTATGGGCTGCGTGGCTTTCCTGTTCAACCAGAAGGGCGTCATCGACATCTCTCTGGAGGATAAGGACGCCGACGAGGCCATGATGGACGCTTTGGATGCCGGTGCCGAGGACTTTGATGCCAGCGAGGACGCAGCCGAGGTCACCACTGATCCCGAGAACTACTCCGCTGTGGTCAAGGCTCTGGAGGAGAAGGGCTACGAGATCCTGTCCGACGATCTGGCCATGGTGCCCATGACCACCACCCGCCTGACCGACCCCGATCAGCTGAAGCAGATGGGCAAGCTGCTGGATTCTCTGGAAGATAACGATGACGTCCAGAACGTCTGGCACTCTCTGGAGAACGAAGAGGATCTGCCGGAATAAGCTTTCGCAAGGTTCTTTGCTCCTGAAATAAGACGATAAAAAGCCGCTTTTTGTGCTGTTTGGCACGAAAGGCGGCTTTTGCTTGTTATTTTTGTATGTCGTGCGGATAAGGATTCCTTCTGGCATCAGAAAAATCGTACTCTGCACGCATATCCTCATCATAGGATGGATTTTCCGAAGAAGTGCTATTAGATTTATCGTTCATAGTGCGTCCACAGACTGAGGATCTTAACGGTCTGCTCTTTTTCATAGACCTGATAAACAAGGCGGTGCTGGACGTTGATGCGGCGGCTGTATGCACCGTTCAGATCACCCACCAGCTTTTCGTACGGGGGCGGGTTTTGGAAAGGATCAACACGGATGATTTCAATGAGTGCCTTTGCCTTTTCGTCCAGATGGGCAGACTTCAGTTTTGGCACGTCCTTTGCGGCGGTTTTGGTGTAAACGACCTTGTACATTTACCACTCCACCGCCGTTTCGTCTACACAGTCCTCAAGCGGCGTGGCGATTCCGTCCATGATCTTTTCGCGCATACCCGGTGCAGAGACCAGATACAGCGTTTCCATGATGCCGCTGTAATCTTCTTCAGACAGCAGCACGGCATTGCCGTCCTTGGTGGTGATGTTGATGGGCTGGTTGTATTTAATGGTCTGCTCTACATAGTCGAAGGCATTCTTACGGAAATTCGTGATATTTGTAGTGGTCATCGTAGAATCACTCCTTTCGTGTACAGTATAGCGTACGCTTGTAAAAATGTCAATATGCGACCGGCAATCGAAACATGACACACGGTCACCCCTGTGCCAGCGCCTTACCTTTTGCGTAGTAGCGCTGCATTTCTTCCCGGGGGACCATATTCCCGCCGGTGGCCCAGACCAGATGGGTGGCGTTTGCCAGCGCACCGGCGGGCAGGGCAGTTTCGGTGTAAGCGCCAAGCAGCTGCCCGGGCTGGGTGAGCACCGGGCCGTACATTCCCGCCAGAGCGCTGGGCTCAAGGTAAAGATCTTCGGCGTCTGCCAGCTGCGCCAGAAGGGTGTACATCCGCTCGTCCTGCAGGGTGTAGCAGCCGCTCATAAAGGGACGCATCAGCCCGCCCACAAAGCCGGAAGCGCGCCCCACGGCAAGACCATCGGCGGCGGTGCGGTTGTCGATGCCAAAGTCCTGCACGCAAATGCTGTTGTTTTCGCCGGTGGCCATGCCCAGCATCATGCAGGGGGAGTGGGTGGGCTCGGCGAAGAAGCAGTGTGCGGCATCGCCGAACAGCATCTTCAGGCCAAAGGCCACGCCGCCGGGGCCACCGCCCACGCCGCAGGGCAGATAGGCGAAGAGGGGATGCTCCGCATCCACGGTGACGCCCTGCGCGTCCAGCTGCTTTTTCAGCCGCAGTGCAGCCACAGCATAGCCCAGAAAGAGGGTCTTGGAGTTTTCGTCATCCACAAAGTGGCAGTAGGGGTCGCCCGCCGCCAGCTTACGCCCCTCGGTCACGGCGATGCTGTAATCAGAGGCGTACTCCACCACCTTGACGCCCCGGCTGCGGAGCAGGTCTTTTTTCCACTGCCGCGCATCGGCAGACATGTGCACGGTGACCTGAAAACCCAGCTTTGCGCTCATGATGCCGATGGAAAGCCCCAGATTGCCGGTGGAGCCCACCGCAATGGAATACTGCGAGAACAGCTTGCGGAAGCGCTCTTCTGCCAGAACGGCGTAGTTGTCGGTCAGATGCAGCATTCCGCTGTGCAGGGCAATGTCCTCGGCGGTTTTCAGCACCTCGTAAATGCTGCCCCGCGCCTTGATGGAGCCTGAAATGGGCAGATGACTGTCCAACTTGACCCATACCTGCCCGGCGATGGGGGTGCCGCTGCGCTCCTTCAGCACCTTCTGCATCCGGGGGATGGGCTGAACAGGGGACTCGATGATGCCGCCCGCCGCAGCGGTCTCGGGAAAGACGGCGGCAAGATAGGGCGCAAACCGCTCCAGCCGTGCGGCGGCGTCCTCAATGTCGGAAAGGGTCAGCGGGCAGGCAGCCGCAGCCTGTGCAAAGGGCAGCTTGTCGGGGTTTACCCATGCAGTCTCCTTCAGGGCACAGAGGTCGGAGACCACGGGATATGCCGCGATCCAATCGGCAACGGAACGCCCGGCGATGCACTTGGCAGGTGAAACCATAGCGGATCCTCCTTTATATATAAAAGTAAAAGCAGATGGCGCGCCCGGCGGTTTTGCGGAGCGCTGCGTGTCTTGAATATAAAGGTTTTTACAGGAATTGTCAACCGGCTGCGCTTTGCGCCGGGCGGGTCAGAGCGCCACGATCTCGGTGGTCACCAGCTGCTGCTCTGCGCCGTAGTTCAGCTTCATGGCGTAGTCGGTCAGGGCACAGAATTCCTCAGCCTCCTTCCGGGTGGCAAAATAATTCTCGGTAAGTACCTCGGAGCTGCCGCGGGCGTGGAAGATGGTCTTTACCACAAAGTTGCTTTCGTTCATAGTGTGCCTCTCTTTTCCAGTAGATGAGGGAGACGCTGCCGTCCCTCGGTGTAATTGCAGTATAACAGGGCAAATGTACTACAGAACGGACTTTTAACGGAAGCAGGACATATTTTTTCGCAAACCGGTCAAAAAGCCGCACCAGCCGGAGGAACAGGAAAAGATTGGAAGGAAAGCAGCACACTGCCCAAAAACCTTGTTAAAAAACTGGCATTTTGCCGTTTTTGTATAAAGTATACAAGAATAAACACAAAAAAATGGCATTGTGCGTATTGCTATTTTAAAACTGATATATTAGAATATAAGCAAGAAGAGCGTGCAGGCATTCTGCGCGTGCCATAAGATAAATAACGACAGGAGGAACTTCTCTATGCCTATGAAAATGGGTTGGCGCTGGTATGGCGAGGGCAACGATCCCGTCACTCTGAGCGACATCAAGCAGATCCCCGGCGTGACCAGCATCGTCTGGGCACTGCACAACAAGATGCCCGGCGAGATCTGGGAAATCGACGAGATCCAGAAGGTTGCAGACCAGATCCACGCCTACGGCTTTGATATGGATGTTGTCGAGTCCGTCAACGTGCACGATGATATCAAGATCGGTCTGCCCACCCGCGACCAGTATATCGAGAACTACAAGCAGTGCATCCGCAACCTGTCCAAGTTCGGCGTCAAGGTCATCTGCTACAACTTCATGCCCATCTTCGACTGGACCCGTACCGACCTGTTCCACCCGGTAGGCGATGGCTCCACCGCACTGTTCTACGAGAAGGACAAGATCAAGGGCGATTACAAGGCCATGGCTGAGTATATCATGTCCTTCACCGAAAAGTACAACATGACCTTCCCCGGCTGGGAGCCGGAGCGCATGGCAAAGCTGGACGAGCTGTTCAAGGCCTACGCCCCTGTCACCAAGGAAAAGCTGTGGGAGAACCTGAAGTACTTCCTGGAAGCTCTGATGCCCACCTGCCACGAGTGCGACATCAAGATGGCCATCCACATGGACGATCCTCCTTGGGATATCTTCGGCCTGCCCCGCCTGCTGGTGGACGAGCCCAGCATCGACCGCTTCCTGAAGATGGTGGACGATCCGTACAACTGCCTGACCCTGTGCACCGGCAGCCTGAACGCAAACCCCAACAATAACTGTGCCGAGATCATCCGCAAGCACTGCGACCGCATTGCCTTCGGCCACGTCCGCAATATCCATCACTTCCCCAACGGCGATTTCTCCGAGGCTGCGCACCGCGACTGCTGCGGCGAGACCGGCATCATTGAGGTGATGCGCGCTTACCATGACTGCGGCTTTGAGGGCTACATCCGTCCCGACCACGGCCGTCAGCTGTGGGAGGAAGGCCCCGGTGTCTGCCGCCCCGGCTATGGCAAGTATGACCGTGCTCTGGGCATCCAGTATATGCTGGGTATCTGGGATCTGCTGGACCGTCTGGATGAAGAAAAGAAGGGCTGATGATTATGAAGCTGTCTGATATCAAAAACGGCAATCTGTCCGCCGAGTGGGCAGAAAAGGGCTACGAGCTGCCCAAATTCGACATTGAGGCTGTCAAGGCCAAGACCCACGCCGAGCCCACTTGGGTGCACTTCGGCGCAGGCAACATCTTCCGCGCTTTCCCCGCTGCCGTGCTGAATGACGCACTGAACAGCGGCAAGTACGACCGCGGTGTCATCGTGGCTGAGAGCTTCGACTACGAGATCATCGACAAGGCTTACCAGCCCTACGATAATCTGAGCCTGCTGGTCTGCCTGAAGTCCACCGGCGAGATCGAGAAGAAGGTCATTGCCTCTGTCACCGAGAGCCTGAAGGCTGACTACTCCTTCGGCGCCGACTGGGCACGTCTGGTGGAGATCTTCCAGAACCCCAGCCTGCAGATGATCTCCTTCACCATCACCGAGAAGGGCTACGGCGTTGCTCCCGCTGACTTGGAGCGCGGCCTGACCCCCGTGCTGGCCATGGGCAAGGTCACCGCTCTGCTGTACGAGCGCTTCAAGGCCGGCAAGCTGCCCCTGACCGTGCAGAGCATGGATAACTGCTCTCACAACGGCGATAAGGTCAAGACTGCCGTCCACGCCTACGCCGCAAAGTGGGTGGAGCAGGGTTTGGTGCCCGCAGAGTTCCTGGCCTATGTGCAGGACGAGACCAAGATCACCTTCCCCTGGAGCATGATCGATAAGATCACCCCGCGCCCGGACGCAAAGGTGCAGGAGATGCTGGCAAAGGACGGCTTTGAGGATAACTACACCATCGTGACCGAGAAGCACACCTTCACCGCTCCCTTCGTCAACGCCGAGGAGACCCAGTACCTGTGCATCGAGGACCACTACACCAATGGCCGTCCTCCGCTGGAACTGGGCGGTGTGCTGTACTGCGACCGCGAGACCGTGGACAAGATCGAGAAGATGAAGGTCTGCACCTGCCTGAACCCCCTGCACACTGCCATGTCCATCTATGGCTGCATGCTGGGCTACACCCTCATCTCTGCCGAGATGGCAGACGAGGATCTGCGCTCCTTCATCCAGAAGATCGGCTATATCGAGGCTATGCCTGTGGTCGTCGATCCCGGTGTTCTGAACCCCTACGAGTTCATCGGCGCTGTCATCAACCGCCGTCTGCCCAACCCCTTCATGCCCGATGCTCCGCAGCGTATCGCTACCGATACCTCTCAGAAGCTGGCCATCCGCTTCGGCGAGACCATCAAGGCTTACGAGGAGCGCGGTCTGGACAAGTCCAACCTCGTGCTGATCCCGCTGGTGCTGGCAGGCTATGCCCGCTACCTGAAGGGTATCGATGACAACGGCCAGCCCTTCGAGATCTCTCCCGATCCGCTGCTGACTGAGCTGCAGGCCATCGTCAACCCCTTGGAGGTCAAGGAAGGCGAGCAGGACTTCAGCTGCCTGAAGGCTCTGTACAGCCGTGCCGACGTGTTCGGTGTGGACCTGTATGCCGTCGGTCTGGGCGAAAAGATCGAGGGCATGGTCAAGGAGCTGTACGCTGGTAACGGCGCAGTGCGCAAGACCCTGCACAAGTACACTCTGGCCCGCTAAAACTTTATAACGCTATTTCCGTACCCACGCTGCGCTTTTGCTTTGCCGCAGCGTGGGTTTTTGTTTTGTGAAAATTGTTATGTAAAAATAGAATCCCGGAGCGTACGCAGACGTTCCGGGAATTCAAAAAAACATAATTGTTCCGCTATTCATGCGCAGAGCAAAGCGGAGCGCATGAAAAATCGTTCCGGTGCCCTTACTTCCGGCAGTCGTGCAGGCTGGCGGCGGGCAGGGCGCTGCTCAGCAGGCTCCATGCGGCATCCATGCTCTCGTTCAGCAGATAGGCCTGATTCTTCTGGACGTAGATGTACACCGCCTCTTTGGTGCGGTAGGCGCAGTACACGGTGTTCCAAGTGTAGCGGTTGGTGGGCTCGGTCTTGTTCTGCTCACCGGCCATCCAGACCGAAAGCCCGGCGGCGTCCAGTTCCAGCCGGTAGAAGGGGCGGGGCAGACCCAGCTTTTTGATCTGCTTGGAGAGGTTGGCAAAGAAGGTACCGAAGTATACGGCAGGCAGACCGATGGCTACGATGGCCAGCACGGCGGTCAGCAGTCCGGCACCCTCCCGCTTGCCGATCTGGCTCAGGCAGATGCCGGCACACACCAGCAGAATGGCGGTGAACACCGCCGGACGCTGCCAGCCCTTGTTGTGGCGCAGCAGGTCAAAAGATGCAAAATCGTGAAAGCTTTTTTCGTCCATCTGAACGGAAACGCAAACATTCTGGGTCATAAAGTTACCCTCCTTTTTGGGCATAGTACCACATTTACCGGCAAGAAGCAAGCAAAAGATGCATCGGCGGCGGTGCATCCGGCTTGCAAACCGCCCGCAAGGCGTGGTAAAATAAGATATTATCCAACGGATATTATCTGACGAAAAAGGGGGAAGCTTTGCATGGAAAAGCGCAACTGGAAGCACAGCGTTACGCTCAAGCAGCGCATGGTGCTGTGCCTGGCAGCCTTTTTTGCCGCCTTTGCATTGCAGCTTGCCCTGAACGGCTATCAGGCACGGGCGGTGCAGCAGGTACAGGACGACCAGATGAGCAACTTTAATGCTATCAGCCGCTTTCAGGGCGGCGTGGAAAGCTCCATCAGCATTCTGGAAGCGTACCGCTGGGAAAACGGCGAGACCGAGGAATTGCTGGAAAAGCTTCAGGCATCCTGCTCCACCAGCAACGCATGGCTGTGGCGCATCCGATCCAATATGGACGGCTTGCAGAACGTCAGCGATGAGCAGTGGGTGCTGTACGGCGCGGTAGAGACCACCTACGGCAGCTACAACACCCTGCTGGAAGAGCTGGAGAGCTATCTTTCCAGTGGGCAGGAAGCAAAGGCTTCCCAGCTGTATTACAATAAGGTTTCGGTCTGCGGCGGGTATCTGAGCCAGTACACCATGCAGCTGCTGAAAGCCTCGATCCTGGACGCTCAGACTACTTACACAGAGATCTCGGAGCTGGGCGAACGGATCGCCCTGATGCAGATCGTGGTGGTAGCACTGTGCGTGGCGCTGGGCTGCGCCTCCGGTTTGATGGTCCTGCAGCTGCTGACCCCGGTGTCTCAGATGATCGAGGCCTCTCGCGCCATCAGTCGCAGCCAGCTCGATACCCCGGACATCCCGCTGCCCAAGCAGCCGGAGATCGGCCAGCTGGCAGAGTCCTTCAACCGTATGAAGCACTCCATGGCGCAGCAGGTGAGCACCTTACAGGAGAAAAACGAAATCGAGCGGGAGCTTCACCGCCAAAAGACTGAGGCGCTGGAACTGCAGAACCGCATGGAGCGCAGTCGGTTGCAGCAGCTGCGCAGCCAGATCGACCCGCATTTTTTGTTCAACACCCTGAACGTCATCCAGCAGATGGCGGGCACAGAGTCCGCCTACCGCACGCAGGCGCTCATCATGGCGCTTTCCCATCTGCTGCGTTACAGCCTGATGAGCAACGATGAGCAGGTGCCCCTCTCCCGGGAGGTGCGCGTTGTGGACGAGTACTATTCCATCTACCATGTGCGCTTTGGCGACCGGGTGCAGATGGAGTGGGCGTTCTCGGACTCGCTGGACCTGACCGAGACTATGGTGCCGTCCTTTATCTTGCAGCCCATCGTGGAAAACGCCTTTAAGCACGGCATCTGCCCCAAGGAAGAGGGCGGCGTTGTGCGCATCCGCATGGTGCCCCTGCGGGAAAAAGGTCTGCTGTGCATCCGGGTGCTGGACAACGGCGTGGGGATTGAGCCGGAGCAGTTACAGCAGCTGCGCATGGCATTGGAGCAGCCCGCACCCCGCTGGGAACATATCGGTATTTATAACGTGGCCGCCCGCCTGCGGCTGCTGGATGCCCGCTGCCGGGTGGTGGTGCGCTCCCGGCCGGGGCGGGGAACTGCGGTGATCCTGTATCTGCCGCTGGTGGAGAATGAGGAGGAATTTGAGGAATGATTCGTCTGTTGATCGCGGATGACGAAAGGATGGAGCGGGAGGCGCTGGCGGATATCGTCATGCGCCGGTTCGAGCATGAGGTGACGGTGGAGATGGCGGAAAATGGCCGCAAAGCCGCCGACACCGCCGTGCTCTGGGAAGCAGACCTGATTTTGATGGACATCGAGATGCCGGGCATGAACGGCTTGGATGCCGCCCGCGCGGTGCTGGAACAGCGCCCGGAGTGCAAGGTGATCTTTATCACGGCATACAGCCTGTTCCAGTACGCCCACGAGGCGGTGCATCTGGGCGCCTGCGACTATCTGCTGAAGCCGGTGGACCCGGACGAGACCGAGGCCGCCATCCGCCGCGCTATCCGGCAAATTGAAGCCGGACGCCGTCTGGCCGAGCTGGCGGCGGTAGAACCGGAAGCCGCTTCGGAGCAGGAGACTGACCCCGCCGGGGAAGGGGAGATCGACCGCAACGCACTGGTGATGGACCATGTGCGCAAGTATATGGAAGATAACTATATGGCCGACCTCTCGCTGGACAGCGTGAGCGAAATTTTGCACATCAGCCCGGCGTATCTTTCGGCACAGTTCAAAAAGTACCAGAGGATGAACTTTCTGGACTGCCTGACCGAGCTGCGCATCAACGCCGCCAAGGAGCTGCTGGCCGACCCCTTCCGCTCCGCAGCGGAGGTGGCCTCCATGGTGGGCTACGAGGACGCCAGCTACTTTGCCCGTGCCTTTAAAAAGCGCACCGGCATGACCCCCACCCAGTACCGAAAGGAAGCGGCAAAGGCAGCCCGGGAGGCGCGGCTGTGACCCGCCGTCAGCTGCTGCGGCTGCTGACGGCAGCCCCGGCGCTGGCAATTACAGGCTGCACGGCGCAGTCTGCTTCTTCGCAGCAGGAGAAGCCGCTCATCCTGCGCTATGCGGAGAACCAGCCGGAGGACTACCCTACCAGCAAGGCAGCAAGAGCCTTTGCCGAGCTTGTGGCGCAGCGTACGGATGGTCGGGTGAAGGTGCTGGTTTACAGCGGGGCGGAACTGGGAGCAGAGCAGAGCGTCATCCAGCAGATGCAGTTCGGCGGGGTGGATTTTTCCCGCGTGTCCCTGAGCCAGCTGGCAGAGTACGAGCCGGAGCTCAGCGTATTGCAGCTGCCCTACCTGTACAGCGATGCCCAGCAGATGTGGCGGGTGCTGGACGGCAGCATCGGGGACGAGTTTCTGGCCATACTGGATGGGATGGACTTAGTGGGGCTTTCGTGGTTCGACGCCGGTGTGCGCAGCTTTTACACCCGGGAAAAGGTGACCGGGCTGGATGATTTGCAGGGGCTGACCATCCGGGTGCAGGAGTCGGACATGATGAGCGACATGATCATCGCACTGGGCGCAAAGCCGGCGCAGGTGGTGTACAGCAAGGTATATGCCGCCCTGCATAACGCCGAGATCGACGGGGCAGAGAACAACTGGCCCAGCTACGAGGTAATGGGACACTACGAGGTAGCGCCCTTTTTCCTGAAGGACGAGCACACCCGGGTGCCGGAGGTGCAGCTGGCCAGCCCGGCGGTGATGGAAAAGCTTGCTGCATTGGATGAAAGCTTCCCGGAGGTGATCCGCGCCTGCGCCCGGGAGAGCGCACAGACAGAGCGGGAGCTTTGGGCACGGCGGGAGGCGAACGCAGAGCAGAATATGCGCAAGCGGGGCATCTGCGTCACCGAGCTGGACGATGCCGAAAAAGCCCGCTTCCGCGCAGCGGTGCAGCCCATGTACGACCGGTTCCGCAGCCACGCCAAACTCATCCAGCGGATCCGGGAGAGCTGAAGAGCAAAATATACGAAATAACTCGTCTCTATGTGATATATCAGTTTGGGGACGAGTTTTTTTGCGAACATTTTTCGGCAAGCTCGACAATATCTCCCAGGGACACTTGTTGAATATGCACAGATATATTTTCACTTTTTTGCAAAAAACAGGACATTTTATCAGTCCTCTTGATAGCTAAAATCTTTTGCGTTAGAATGAGGTCACCGAGCAATCAGGCCATGCAAAAACGCCTAAATGTACCCTATCAAGATTCAGATTGTGCAATGCAAAAAAGGAGGAAATTTGGTTATGTTTTCCAAAAAGATCTCGCGCCGCAGCTTTCTGAAGGTCAGTGCTGTGACCACCGCCATGGCCGCCATGGGCCTGCCTGCCTTTGCCGCAGAGGACACGGCAGAGGAGAACTGCTTCCAGACCCTGAACATCCCCCGGGCCACCGGCAGCACCGTGGACAAAAGCGTCCTGCTGAACGAGAGCCGCCTGTACCTCATCACGGATTTTGGGGCTGTGTCGGAGGGAGACCCCATCCAGAACACCAAGGCCATCAACGATGCCATCCAGGCAGCCAGCAAGGCTGGCGGCGGCACCGTGGTGGTGCCGGCAGGTGATTTTAAGAGCTACACCATCCGTCTCCAGAGCGGCGTCAACCTCCGCATCGACGCCAACGGCATCATCCGGGCTGCCCGTGCAGACCTGTACGACTGGTATGGCAACCAGACCATGGTGGGCGAGGGCGGAAACTACGATGAGCCGGAAGTGAACCTCTATGCCGGGCTCCAGGACCACGGCCACACCTACTTTGCCAACAGTCTGTTCTACGCCGCTGACAAGCACGATATCATGATCTACGGCGAGGGTCTCATCGACGGCAGCTACATGGACGACACCGGTACCCTCATCAATGTGCTGTCCGGCAGCGACCCCTCCAACCCCAAAAACCGCACCGACCGGGGCTACAGCTCCACCTGGTACGGCAACAAGGCCATTGCACTGGTGCGCTGCGAAAACGTGGTGCTGGACGGCATCCGCATCCTGAACGGCGGCCACTTTGCCATTATTGCCGAGGGCACCCGGAACATGACGGTCAACGACCTGATTGTGGACACCAACCGGGACGCCTACAATATCGACTGCAGCCAGGACGTTACCGTCAGCAACAGCCACTTCAACTCCCTTACGGACGACGCCATCGTCATGAAGGCCTCCTACGGTGCCGGCGTGTTCATGCCCACCCAGAACGTCTTGATCGAGGACTGTGTGGTCAGCGGCTACGATGCCGGTTCTGTGATTACCGGAGCCTGCACCACCGATAAGATCGTGGCCACCGACGCCTGCGGTCCCACCGCCCGTGTCAAGTTTGGCACCGAGTCCACCTGCGGCTACCACACCGTCACCATCACCCGGGTCCGGTTCGAGCGTTCCCGTGGCTTCTGCATGGAGGCCGTTGACGGCAGCTCCCTCACCAACATCGTGATGACCGACTGCACCATGGACACCGTTTCCTCCTCTCCCATCTTTATTCGGGTAGGCGATCGTGCCCGGTACCCCGTCACCGGCCACACCACTGAGCAGGCTATCAACGCCGCCAACGATGTGCGTCTGGACAATTCCGGCTGGGTGCTGCCCAACCGTGCCGAGTATCAGCTGTACCCCGTGGCCCGCTACAGCCCCTCTTATAATAAGAGCAAGACCGTCTCCATCGACGGCGTCTCCTCCTTTAAGGTGGTAGACCCTGCCAACCCCACCCGGATCAACAACGCCAACCTAGCAGAGATCGACGGCAAGCTGTACCTCTACCGCTGGGATGATGCCCAGCACCAGTATGTGCCGGATATGACCCGGGAGATCAGCCGGAAAGACGCTGTCTACTACGCCAACGCCACCGCTGCCAAGGACCTGGCCAGCGTCAGCAATGTGGAGATCAGCAACATCCGCATCACCAACGTAGATCCCCGGTACCCCATCCTGCTGGAGGGCCTGGTGGACAGCAAGGTGAAGAACGTGATCCTGCGGAACATCTCGGTGCAGTACCGGGGCGGCCTGTCCCTCCAGGAGGCTGTGGAACAGCGGCAGCTGGGCACCTACTGGGTCTACTCCCAGAGCGGCTCTGCCCCCACCGTGCAGAAACTGCCCTGGCTGGTGAACACCTTCTTCAGCAAGTGCGAGGGCCTGCTGCCCCGTGTGGCCTGGAAGAACGGCACCTGGGTAGACGACCCCTACAACGTACCGGAGATGGTAGCCGAGTACCCGGAGCCCTCCATCTTGGGCATCCTGCCGGCCTACGGCATCTACGCTCGTCACGTAGATGGTCTGGTGCTGCAGAATGTGGCCCTGAACTATGTGATCCAGGATAAGCGTCCGGCTATCGTGCTGGATGACGTTTCCAACGCCGACCTGCGTACCGTGGCCGCCAAGACCGCTCTGGGCGTCAAGGCTGTAGTCACCGTGACCAACCACTACAAGCGTCATGTGGGCAACGAGTATGTGCCTGAGGAGCCCTATTTCACCACCACCTGCGAGAACCTGAAGCTGGGCCTGCTGAGCCGTGAACAGGTCACCGTGGATACCCCGGCACCCGGCACCCCGGCAGACAGCCTCTATGGCGACATCCGCCTGCCCATCCCGGAAAACGGCTATCAGTTCGCCATTAAAACCCAGGACTATCCCCTGCCTCTGACGGTGCACCGCCCCTACTTCAGCCACATCGGGGACCAGACCCTCCAGCTGGGCCAGACCCTGACCCTGACTGTCTCGGGCCGGAACCCGGCCAACGGCGTCCGCACCACTCAGCCCCAGCCTGCTGCCGTCATCGAGGCTCTGGACGGCGGCCTGACCTACGGCACCGCCGGTCTGCTGCCTCTGGGCGCATCCTTTGACGCCGGTTCTCACACCCTCACCTTTACCCCCAAGGCCAAGGGCACCTACAAGGTCACCTTTACCTTGGACGATGGCGTTATCCCCGTAAGAAAGACCGTTAAGATCACCGTGGCGTGATCCTGTCGGTTTTCTGCCTGCTCATAGGCCCCGGCTGGTTTCTCCCACAGCAGACCGGCCGGGGCCAGAGCAGTTCCGGAGCCACTTGGACCGCAAGTTGTATCCATCTGTACGTTAGTGTTGCACAAATGCAGTTTGAAGTCTTTGTGCATTATAACAAAAACAATCTTGACATTCTTTCGAAAAACAGGACATTTTTCGAAAGGCCTTGTTTCATTTCGGAAAATTTGCTAAAGTGTGTACAGTCAATGAACGAATGCTCCGGCACCTGTGCGCCCGGAGAAGTTCACAATTATTTTAAGGAGGACGATTCCTATGAAAATGATCTCTCGTCGTAGCTTTATGGCTGTTGCCGGTGCAGCTACCGCTGCTGTTGCTCTGACCGCCTGCGGTGGTTCCAAGAGCGGCTCTACTTCTACCGCTGCTTCCACCTCTACCGCAGCTTCTTCTGCTGCTGCCGGTGATGCAGCAGCTGCTGCCAACGACCCCAAGGTGACTCTGGTCTACGCCGAGGTCAACCCGCTGGATACCATCGTTGGCCAGA
>OGFV01000052.1_pt1 | contig 62819 bp, 50 predicted proteins | sample 1571131 | NCBI WGS metagenome assembly OGFV01 (sample SAMEA2582044, study PRJEB24529) | metagenome | biome: Human gut stool | place: China | collected 2011
GAGAGCTGGCGCGGGAGCGCCTGAGAGGGTTCGCTCCCGGGGAGCTGTCGCGCAGCGACTGAGGGGGGTACAATAAGGATTTCAGCTCGTCCCGGTTGCAATTCCGCTGCAAAAGTTCTACAATAGAGGCACATTATAGAATATGGAGGGAAAACCTATGGCTTGCACTACCATTCTGGTCGGCAAAGCAGCATCGTACGATGGCTCTACCATGATCGCCCGCAACGATGACTCCGGCTCCGGCCATTTCACCGCGAAAAAATTCACCGTGATCCACCCGGAGGACCTTCCCAAGACCTACCGCAGCGTCCTCTCCCATGTGGAGATCCCTCTGCCGGAGGGCGCACTGCGGTTTACCGCCATGCCCAACGCCGTGGAGGGCAAGGGCATCTGGGCAGCCTCCGGCGTCAATGCCGCCAACGTGGGCATGACCGCCACCGAGACCATCACCTCCAACCCCCGCGTGCTGGGCGCAGACCCGCTGGTGGAGTATCAGCCCGCCAAGGGTGAAAAGCCCGAGGTGCCCGGCGGCATTGGCGAGGAGGATATCGTCTATCTGGTGCTGCCCTATATCCACTCTGCCCGTGAGGGCGTGCTGCGTCTGGGCAGCCTGCTGGAACAGTACGGTACTTACGAGATGAACGGCATCGCTTTTCAGGACGTAAACGAGATCTGGTGGCTGGAGACCATCGGCGGTCACCACTGGATCGCACGCCGCGTGCCGGACGATGTGTATGTGGTCATGCCCAACCAGCTGGGCATCGACACCTTTGATCTGGAAGATGCCTTCGGCGCACAGGAAAACTACCTCTGCTCTGCCGATCTGCGGGAGTTCATTGCCCAAAACCACCTCGACCTCTCTTTGGACGGCGCACTGAACCCCCGGGACGCCTTTGGCAGTCATGATGACGCCGACCACGTTTACAACACCCCCCGCGCATGGTATATGCTGCGCTATCTCAACCCCCGCACATGGGTGTGGGAGGGTGCTGACGCCGACTACACCCCCATGTCCGACGACCTGCCGTGGTGCATGGTGCCGGAGCGCAAGGTGACCCCGGAGGACATCAAGTATATGCTGTCCAGCCACTATCAGGGTACCCCCTACGACCCCTACCTGAGCTACGGCGACAAGTCCGCAAAGGGGGCATATCGCTCCATCGGCATCAACCGCAACGACTTTATGGCGCTTTTGCAGATGCGTCCCGACCAGCCGGAGGAGTCCCGTGCTGTGGAGTGGGTGGCCTATGCCTCCAACGCCTTCAACACCATGGTTCCCTTCTACGCCAACGTGGAGCGCACTCCGGAGTATCTGGCCAACACCACCGGCACCGTGTCCACCGATAACTTCTACTGGACCAGCCGTCTGATTGCCGCCATGGCAGACGCCTCCTATAATAAATCCCTGTTCCACCTCGAGCGCTACGAGGAAGCCGTACTCTCTGCTGCCCGCGCACTGGTGAACGGGTACGACGCAAAGCTTGCTGCCGAGCCGGACGCTGCCCGCCGCGCCGCCCTGCGGGAGGAAGCCAACACCGCTATTGCCGCCATGCTGCAGGAAAAGGCTGCCGACACGCTGGACAAGGTGCTGTTTGAGCTGAGCAGCCAGATGAAGAATGCTTATTCCCGCTCGGATGCCTGATGTAAACCAGCCGGAGCACCAAAACCGGTCACGACCGGTCACATAAACGCAGAAAAGACCACCGCATACACAAGTGCGGTGGTCTTTTTGCGTGCAAAAAAGCTCTTGTATCCAAGGCGTTGGAAACTCTGCACAAAAATGATGAAAATTCTTTGTGAGCGAAAATGACTGAAACTGATTGATTTTGACAAGATTTTTGCTATAATAAAGATGCAAACAACCAAAACGCGCCAATACCACGCAGAAACGGTCAGGCGTGGGAAGGAAAGAAGGGGAGAGACACTATGCTGGCAGAGGAACGTTTTGCGCTGATCCTAGAGCAGCTGAACGAGCAGCGCACCGTGACGGTGCAGCAGCTGTGCGAGGCGCTGCACACCAGCGAATCCACCATTCGGCGTGACCTGACCGAGCTGGACCGGCAGGGCAGGCTGACCAAGGTACACGGAGGGGCCACCCTGCCGGACAGCCGCTTTCTGGCAGACGAGCCCACCATGGAGGCTAAGGAGACGCTGGCGGTAGCCGAAAAGCGCAGCATTGCCGCAGCCGCCGCAGCGCTCATCGCCGCCGAGGATTTTGTGTTCATTGATGCAGGCACCACCACGCTGGAGCTGGTGCGGGCGCTGACGGGTGTGGCGCTCAAAGCCACCTATGTGACCAACGGCGTGGCGCACGCCCGGCTGCTGGCGCAAAAGGGCTGCCGGGTGTATCTGCCCGGCGGGCTGCTGCGCCCCCAGACCGAAGCCATCGTGGGCGCTCCGGCAGTTAGCAGCATCCAGCAGTATAACTTCACCAAAGCATTCATGGGTGCCAACGGCGTGGCGCTGGAAGCGGGCTTTACCACACCGGACCCCGAGGAAGCAGCCGTAAAGGCCGCAGCCGTCCGCCGTGCAAGAGAGAGCTGGTTCCTTGTGGACGACGCCAAGTTTGCAAAGATCTACCCGGCGGTCATCACGGATCTGCACGGCAGTGCCATCCTGACCAACCGCTGTCCGAACCCCAAGTATAAGCAGCAAACATTTGTAAAGGAGACAGAAGTATGATCTACACTGTTACTTTTAATCCGGCCATCGACTACGTTGTGCGTCTGGACGCACCGCTGGAGGTGGGCGCAGTGAACCGCGCCCAAGGCGAGGATTGCGTGCTGGGCGGCAAGGGTATCAACGTGTCCGGCGTGCTGGCGCAGCTGGGCTGCGAGAGCGTGGCGCTGGGCTTTGTGGCCGGTGAGACCGGCGCATGGCTGGAGCGCGGTCTGGCTGCACAGGGGCTCAAGACCGACTTTGTGCATCTGGAAAACGGCATGACCCGCATCAATGTCAAGATCAAGGCAGGGCAGGAGACCGAGCTGAACGGTGCAGGCCCGGCCATTCCGGAAAGTGCCTTGCAGCAGCTGGAAGCCCAGCTGGATAAGCTGACCGAGGGGGATATCCTCATTCTGGCGGGCAGCATCCCGGCAAGCCTGCCGCAGAGCGTCTACGAGCGGCTGCTGGCGCGGCTGCAGGGCAGGGGCGTGCGCGCGGTGGTAGATGCCACCCGCGACCTGCTGGTGAACGTGCTGCCCTACCACCCCTTCCTCATCAAGCCCAACAACCATGAGCTGGGCGAGATCGTGGGCAAGGTGCTGACCAGTGACGCCGAGATCGTGGCCGCTGCCCGTACTTTGCAGGAAAAGGGCGCCCGCAACGTGCTGGTGAGCATGGCCGGAGACGGAGCGCTGCTGCTGGACGAGCAGGGACAGGTGCACCGCATCGGCTGCCCCAAGGGCAAGGTGGTCAACAGCGTGGGCGCAGGCGACAGCATGGTGGCCGGTTTTGTGGCCGGGTATCTGCAAAGCCGCAGCTACGCGCAGGCGCTGCGTCTGGGCACCGCCTGCGGCAGCGCCACGGCTTTCAGCCTTGGGCTTGCCACAAAGGAGAAGATCGACGAGCTGCTGGCGCAGCTTTGATAGGATAAAAGGAACAAAGGAGGAAAATCTATGCGCATTACCGAGTTATTCACCGCACAGTCCATTGCGCTGGACGAGGCGCTGCAGACGCAGGAGGAGATTTTGAGCCGTCTGGTGGAGCTGCAGGCTACCCACGGCAACATCACCGACAAGGACGCCTACAAAAAGGCGCTCTACGCCCGCGAGGCCGAGGGCTCTACCTATGTGGACAACGGCATCACCGTGCCCCACGCCAAGACCAATGTGGTCACCCGCCCCAGCCTTGCCGCCCTGCGGCTGAGCACCCCGGTGCAGTACAACGCCGAGGATGACGGCACCACCGACCTGCTGTTTGCCATTGCCGCACCGGAAAACGGCAGTCTGCATGTGGATATGCTGGCACGCATGATGCAGATGCTGATGAATGAGGACTTTGTGGAAAAGCTTAAAGCCGCAAAGAGCCCCAAGGAGTTTCTGGAGTGCATCGACGCGCAGGAGGAAGCACAGTTCGGCGCAGAAAGCTTTACCCAGCAGACCATCCCGCAGGACGGCTACCGCATTCTGGCGGTGACCGCCTGCGTCAACGGCATTGCCCACACCTACATGGCGGCAGAAGCACTGACCAAGGCCGGCGACAAGCTGGGTCTGCCCACCAAGGCGGAGACCAACGGCTCGGACGGCGCAAAGAACATCCTGACCCGCGCCGAGATCGCCGCCTGTGACGGTATTATCGTAGCAGCGGAGAAAAAGGTGGACACCGCCCGCTTCGATGGCAAGCCGGTGCTGTTCACCCGCGTAGATGACGGCATCCATAAGCCGGAGGAGCTCATTAAGAAAATCGCCCACGGCGAGGTGCCTGTGTACCATGCCGAGGGCGGCGCAGCAGCCGAGGATGACACCGCCGGTAAGGACAGCTTCGGCCGCAGCCTGTACAAGAATTTGATGAACGGCGTTTCCCACATGCTGCCCTTCGTGGTGGGCGGCGGCATCATGATCGCGCTGGCCTTCCTATTGGATGATTACAGCATCAACCCCGCAAACTTCGGCATGAACACCCCCGTTGCCGCCTTCTTCAAGACGGTGGGCGGCGCAGCCTTTGGCTATATGCTGCCCATTCTGGCAGGCTTCATCGCCATGTCCATCGCCGACCGTCCGGGCCTTGCCGTAGGCTTTGCCGGCGGCGTGCTGGCCATGAACGGCACCAACTTCACCGACCTTGCCGCAGGCAGCACCACCGGCATCTCCGGCGGCTTCCTTGCAGCGCTGCTGGCCGGTTTTGCAGCGGGCTACATCGTGCAGTTCCTTAAAAAGATCACCGAAAAGCTGCCCGCCAGCCTGAACGGTATCCGGCCCATGCTCATTTACCCGCTGGGCGGCATTCTCATCGTAGGTGCGATGATGTGCGCCGTGAACCCGGTAATGGGCATGATCAACACCGCCATGACCGACTGGCTGAACGCACTGGGCGGCAGCTCCAAGGTGCTGCTGGGTGCTATCGTGGCCGGTATGATGAGCGTGGATATGGGCGGCCCGGTCAACAAGGCAGCCTACGTCTTTGGCACCGCAGCTCTTGCCTCCGGCAACTACGAGGTGATGGCCGCCGTCATGGTGGGCGGCATGGTGCCTCCCATCGTTATTGCCCTGTCCACCACCTTCTGCCCCCGCAAGTGGACGCTTGACGAGCGCCGCAACGGCATCGTGAACTACGTCATGGGTCTGTGCTTCGTGTCCGAGGGTGCTATTCCCTATGCAGCAGCCGACCCGCTGCGCGTTCTGCCCAGCTGCGTTGTCGGCTCTGCGGTCGCCGGTGCGCTCTCCATGACCTTTGGCTGCGCACTGCGCGCACCCCACGGCGGCATCTTCGTATTCCCGGTGGTGGATCACGCCGTGATGTACTGCGTGGCGCTGGCTGTGGGCAGTGCACTGGGCGCAGTGATCCTGAGCCTTGTCAAAAAGACCCAGCCTGCTGAGGCAAAGTAACAAGCCATTCTCTTCTCCATACGGATAGTTCTTCATAAGAGCAAAGGGGACTGCCGCACACCGCGGCGGTCCCTTTTGCATTTTCCGACCGTCTGCGGTAAAAAGATGTTTTTTGCACCGGACAGTTCCCCGGCAGTGGAAAATGTGCTATCATAGAAATGATAAGAATGTGTAAGACCCCGCACTTGCGGGGAGAAAGGAAACGATCCGTTCCATGCGCAGACAAAGCTTCTGGAGCCACCGGTTCACCCGCACCCGGATCAAAAGCGAGAAGGTCCAGCTGCCGGAGATGCTCTTTGGCTATATTCTGGGGCCTATGGGTGCTTCGATTTCGGGCAGTATTTTCGGCAGCATCCTGCAAAGCTACTTCACCGATGTGCTCCGGCTGGATCTGCGGTTCCTCAGCCGGCTGCAGCTGGTGTCCACTGTGCTCATCGTGGCGGCAAACCTTCTGGTAGGGCAGCTGATCGAGCGCACCCGTGCCACAGCAGGCAAGGCAAGGCCGTGGCTGTTGCTTTCGGTGTTTACCTTTTCCTCTGCCAGCGTGCTCATGTTCATCGTGCCATTTCATGGCATTGCGCGCATGGTGTGGATCGCTGTGGCGTACAACCTGTACTACTCTTTCGCATCCCCCATTTACAGCACAGCCAGCAGCATCATGATCTCGGTGTCCACCCGGGACAGCCGTCAGCGCGGGCTGCTGGCCTCCATCAACAGTATGGTGGGTCTGGGCGTGATGGGTACTTGCAGCATGGTGTTCCCTATGCTGGTGTCCTTTTTCCTCCGGGAAAATATCCACCGCTGGTTTTTTACCATGCTGGGGGTGGCGGTGTTCACCGGGCTTACCATCTATTTACAGTTCGCCTTTACTCGGGAGCGTGTCACCGAGGAGCGCCGCATTCTGGAAGGCCTGTACGGGCCGGAGGATGAATTTGAAGCCGCCCGGCAGGCAGAAGCTCCCCCGCCGGAACCTGTACCGGTGCAGCGGGTCTCGCTGCGCCGCCAGCTGCGGGCGGTGGCTGCCGACCCCATGTGGTGGCTCATCATGGGTGTATGTGTTTTGTTCCAGTGGAGCGGCTCTTTAAAAAACAGCACCATGACTTACTATTGTAAGTGGGTGGTGGACAACACCTTTTTGGGCAGTGCCGGTGCATGGGGCGCGTCTCAATCCCTGCTGACCATGATGGGGGCGCTGCCCATGGCGCTGGCCTCGGTGCTGCTGGTGCCGCTGACCGACCGGTTCGGCAAGCGCAAGGTATGCGGCTGGTTTTTGCTGCTGGGCGCAGCGGGCGGCGTCCTCGCGGGGCTGGGGCAGGGCAGATTGATCCCTGTTGCCATCGGCGTTGCGCTCAAGTGCTTTGGCTCTGCGCCTACCTGCTGTCTGCTCCTTGCCATGGTGACCGATGTGGTAGACCATGTGGAGATGCGCAGCGGCATCCGCACGGACGGGCTTACCATGTCGGTGTACAGCTCCCAGTCCGTGGCGGGCGGCTCGGTGATGAGTGCACTGTTCAACGGGGTACTGGCGCGCACCGGCTATGACCAGTGTGCCAGTACGGCGCTGGGCACTGCTGCCCAGAATGCCGCTGTGCGCCATGTGATCGCAGGCGGCTATATCTGGGTGGAAACGCTAAGCTATGTGGCGGCGGGGCTTCTGCTGCTGGCCTTCTGGAAGGTGGAAAAAGACCTTGCCGCCCGGCAAAAAAATTGACCCAAAACGGCATCTGCAACAAAAAACAGAACTCTGCACCGCCCAAAACGGCCTATCCTGCCGGAATTGCAATTTGCGCGTTGTTTTGCATTGCGCCCCACCCCGGGCTGTGGTATACTTATATTTGTGATTTTTTAGTCCGGGTATGGTGTGCCCGGCCACCAGAGAGGAAACGAACGATGAAAATAGGATTTGACAACGACAAATATCTTGCGATGCAGTCTGAGCATATCCGCGAGCGCATCAAGAAGTTTGACAATAAGCTGTATCTGGAATTCGGCGGCAAGCTGTTCGACGATTACCACGCTTCCCGCGTGCTGCCCGGCTTTCAGCCGGACTCCAAGCTGCAGATGCTGCTGCAGCTCAAGGAGCAGGCCGAGATCGTCATCGTCATCAGCGCCGAGGACATCATCAGCAGCAAGGTGCGCGGCGACTACGGCATCACCTACGATCTGGACGTGCTGCGTCTCATCGACGCTTTTCAGGAGATGGGGCTGTATGTGGGCAGTGTGTGCGTGACCAAGTACACCGCCGCCGCCGAGGTGGAAGCCTTTGAAAAGCGGCTGAACAGTCTGGGCATCCGCACCTTCCGCCACTACAAGATCCCCGGCTACCCCAACGATGTGGCACGCATTGTCAGCGACGAGGGCTACGGCCGCAACGAGTACATTGAGACCGAGCGCCCGCTGGTGGTCATCACCGCGCCCGGCCCCGGCAGCGGAAAAATGGCCGTCTGCCTGTCCCAGCTGTATCATGAATATAAGCGGGGCGTCAAGGCCGGTTACGCCAAGTTCGAGACCTTCCCCATCTGGAACATTCCCCTGAAGCACCCGGTCAATCTGGCCTACGAGGCTGCTACCGCCGACCTGAACGATGTGAACATGATCGACCCCTTCCATCTGGAAGCCTACGGCGTGACCACCGTGAACTACAACCGCGACATCGAGATCTTCCCGGTGGTGAACGCGATGTTCGAGTTGATCGCAGGCCAGAGCCCCTATAAGTCCCCCACGGACATGGGCGTGAACATGGCCGGAAACTGCATCGTGGACGATGCAGTCTGCTGCGAAGCCTCCCGCAAGGAGATCGTGCGCCGGTACTACAAGTGCCTGTGCGAGCAGAAGATCACCGGCACCGCCAAGGAGAGCGAGCGCTACAAGCTGGAACTGCTGATGAATCAGGCCGGGCTGACCATGGGCGCACGGGAAGTGGAAAAGCAGGCGCACGCCCGCAGCGAGGCCACCGGCGGCGCACCGGCTGCTGCCATTGAGCTGAGCGACGGCACTGTCATCACCGGCAAGACCGGTCCGCTGCTGGGTGCTACCGCAAGCGCCCTGATCAATGCGCTCAAGTATCTGGCGGGCATCCCGCAGGAGACGGATCTGGTCAGCGCTGCTGCCATCGAGCCTATCCAGACCCTCAAGACCAACTATCTGGGCGGCAAAAACCCCCGTCTGCATACCGACGAGATCCTGATCGCCCTGTCCAGCTCTGCCGCTTCCAGCGAGCTTGCCGCAGCAGCCATGCACCAGCTGCCCAACCTCAAGGGCTGCGACGTGCATTCTACCGTGCTGCTTTCCAGCGTGGACAGCAGCACCCTGAACCGTCTGGGCATGTACCTGACCTGCGACCCCGTCTACGAGGAAGAGGACCGCAAGTACCATAAGCTGTAAAAAATAGCAATGCGAAAACTCCCCTGTTAAAGCCGTCTGGCTTTGGCAGGGGAGTTTTGGCTATTGCCTTGCTACTTATCCGCAGATATGGTACACTTGTTCTGCTTATTTTTTAAAGCGGATAAGAAAAGAGGATTAACAATATGGAACAACAACACAAACGCAGTGCATTCTCCGGTAAGATCGGGTTCGTGCTGTCGGCCGCAGGCGCTTCGGTGGGTCTGGGCAACATCTGGCGCTTCCCGTATCTGGCAGCCAAATACGGCGGCGGCATTTTTCTGCTGGTATACATTCTGCTGGCAGTCACCTTTGGCTATACCATGATCGTGGCCGAGACCGCGCTGGGCCGTATGACCCACAAAAGCCCGGTCAGCGCCTACGCCCACTTTGGCAAGGGGAAAGGCATCCGCTTCGGTGGTTGGATCAACGCCATCATCCCCATTTTGATCGTGCCGTATTATTCGGTCATCGGCGGCTGGGTCATCCACTATCTGGCCGAGTATCTGTGCGGCCGCGGCAGCAATCTGGCGGCAGACGGCTACTTCTCCGCCTTTATCACCAACGGCTTGCAGGCCGAACTGGCCTTTTTGCTGTTCAGCCTGTTCACGCTGGGCATTATCTTTGCCGGTGTGCGAAACGGCGTGGAGCGCGTCTCCAAGGTGATGATGCCGGTGCTGGTGGTGCTGTCACTGGTCATTGCGGGCTACTCTGTCACCCGCCCCGGCGCACTGGCGGGTGTGAAGTACTTTCTGGTGCCCAACCCCAAAAACTTCTCCTGGATGACCGTGGTCACCGCCATGGGGCAGATGTTCTATTCTCTGTCCATCGCCATGGGCATTCTGGTCACCTTCGGCTCTTACATGAAGAAGGATGTTTCCATCGAGGAGTCCACTGAGAACGTGGAGGTGTTCGATACCGCCATTGCCATCATGGCAGGCCTGATGATCATCCCGGCGGTGTTCGCCTTCTCCGGCGGCGACCCGGACACCCTGCAGGCCGGCCCTGCACTGATGTTCATCACCATCCCCAAGGTGTTTGCCAGCATGGGTCTGGGCACTGTGGTGGGTGTGCTGTTCTTTGTGCTGGTGCTGTTTGCAGCCATTACCAGCTCCATCGCTCTGACCGAGAGCGCCGTCTCTACCTTTGAAGATGAACTGGGCTGGGACCGCACCCGCTCCACCGTGCTCATCGGTGCCATCATGGTGGCGCTGGGCAGCCTGTCGGCACTGGGCTACGGCCCGCTGGCCGGGGTGACGGTGTTCGGGATGCAGTTTTTAGACTTCTTCGACTTTTTGACCAACTCGGTCATGATGCCTATTGCAGCCATTGCCACCTGCCTGCTGGTGTCCCGCGTCATCGGCGTGGAGCAGATCGCGCAGGAGGTGGAGCAGGACGGTCAGCGGTTCCGCCGCAAGCCGGTGTTCAATTTTATGATCCGCTGGCTGTGCCCCATTTTTGCAGCCATCATTCTGGCAAGCTCGGTGGCAAACGCCTTGGGCTGGATCGCCATGTAACCAAAGAAAAACAGGTCTTTCAAGCAGCAGAACGCAGGCTTTATAACAGGACAAGGGGGCCCTTATGAAAATGGAAACCTTGAAGCAGCAGATCCTGACAGCAAAGGGTGACGTGCGGGCAGAGCTTGTGCTGAAAAACGCCCGGGTCATCAACGTGTTCACAAACGAGATCGAGCAGGCCGATGTAGCCATCCGTCAGGGGGTCATCCTTGGCGTGGGACACTATACCGGCGAGACTGAGCTGGACTTGCAGGGCAAGTATGTCTGCCCGGGGCTTGTGGATGGCCACATCCATATTGAAAGTTCCATGCTCTGCGGCCCGGCCTTTGAACAGGCGGTGCTGCCCCACGGCACTACGGCGGTGGTCACCGACCCGCACGAGATCTCCAACGTGGCCGGTACGGCGGGGCTGGACTTTATGCTGGAGACCACCAAAGATCTGGTGCTTTCGGTCTACTTTATGCTGCCCTCCTGCGTGCCTGCCACCGGGCTGGACGAGTCCGGCGCGGTGCTGGAAGCGGAGCAGCTGCGCCCCTACTATCAGCAGCCCCGGGTACTGGGGCTGGCAGAGTTGATGAACTCCTACGGCACGGTGCGCGCGGACGAAAAGATCCTGCAGAAGATCTGCGACTGCACCGCTGCGGGTAAACGCATCGACGGGCACGCACCCTTCCTCAGCGGGGAGGAGCTGAACGCCTATATCGCCGCCGGGGTGCAGTCCGACCATGAGTGCTCTGACATCCATGAAGCCATGGAAAAGCTGCGGCGCGGACAGTACATCATGGTGCGGGAGGGTACCGCAGCCCAGAACATGGAAAGCCTGCTGCCCCTGTTCCGGGAGCCTTATTGCAGCCGCTGTATGCTGGTGACCGACGATAAGCACCCCGGAGACCTGTTGCAGGGCGGGCACATCGACTATATCATCCGCAAGGCCATTGCCGCCGGGGTAGATCCGGTGGTGGCGGTGCGGATGGGCACCCTTGTCCCGTGTCAGTATTTCGGTCTTGTGCACAGCGGTGCGGTAGCTCCCGGTTACACCGCTGACCTGATCGTACTGTCGGATCTGGAACAGTTCACGGTGGAGCAGGTGTACAAAAAGGGTAGACTGGTGGCGCAGCAGGGCAGAATGCTGCACCCCGCCGCCCTTACTGTGGACAAGGCACGCTTTGCGCGGGTGTTCGATTCCTTCAACATGGATGAGATCACCCCGGAGCAATTGCAGCTGAAGCAGACCGGCACCCGGCAGCGGGTGATCTGCCTGACTCCGCACGCCCTGCTGACCACCGAAAAGATCGTTCCATTCTGCCAGCACCCGGGCACAGCGCCCGGCGTGGATGTGGCGCAGAAAATCGTCAAACTGGCGGTGTTCGAGCGGCATCACCGCTCCGGTCATGTGGGCTTGGGCTTTTTGGGCAACTACGGCCTGCAATGCGGCGCGGTGGCTTCCAGCATCGCCCACGACTCTCACAACCTCATCGTGGCGGGCACCAACGATGCCGACATGGTGCTGGCGGGCAACACGGTGCGCAAAAATAAGGGCGGCCTTGCCTTTGCACTGAACGGACAGGTGGTAGGGGAACTGCCGCTGCCGGTGGCAGGACTTATGAGCACCGAGAGCGCCGAGACTGTGGAGGAAAAGCTGCAAACGCTCAAGGCAGCGCTGAAATCCCACGGCATCTCGGAGGATATCGACGCCTTTATGACCCTTGCCTTCGTCAGCCTGCCGGTCATCCCGAAGCTGCGGCTGAACACCTACGGCATCGTGGATGTGGATGCCCAGCGAATCGTCCCGGCCGTGTTCTGAGAACACGGTCTGAGAGGAACAGCCTTTAAACCTGACGTTTTGATTGCAATGCCGGACAGTCTGCGGGCTGTCCGGCATTGCGTTTTACGGCAAGAGGACTCTTGACTTTTTGCCACAGAACCGGTATGTTGATACTGTCCGTCTGACACACAGCATTGCATTTATAATACAAGGAAACTTTATGGAAAAACGCAGTACACCCTCTTTGCAGATCACCGACCGCTTTGGCGCACAGGCGGCCTTTGCCAGCCTGCGTCTGCCGGACGGCACCGAAGCCACCGTACCGGCAGAGCACGCCGCCGCTATCTATGTAAACGAGCAGCCCGCCTTCCGGGTGGTATGCACCCCGGCGCTGCTGCCGCAGCTGGCCTTGGGACGGCTGCTCACCGAAGGATGGATCGCGTCTGCGGACGAGGTGGAGCAGATCGCCGTCTGTGCCGAGGGCGCAAAGGTGCAGGTATATCTGCGCCACCCGCTGCCCACTCGCCGCGCCGCCGCGCAGGAGGTTGCCAGCTGCTGCACCGATAATATCGCGCTGGGCAGCCCGGTGGAACTGCAGCCCCTGCGCCCCGTGCCCGGGCTGGATTTGCAGCCGGAATGGGTGGAGCGCCTGACCGCCGCCATGCACGCCGGGCTGCCGCTGTACCGCGCCACTCGGGCGGTGCACAGCTGCTTTGTGCTGCACAAAGGGAAAATTGTTTTTGCCTGTGAGGATCTGGGGCGGCACAACGCGCTGGATAAGGCGGTGGGCTGCGCGGTGCTGGCAGGACTGCCGCTGGCGGAATGCGTGCTGTACACCAGCGGCCGGGTGCCGCTGGATATGGTGCGCAAGGCCATCCGCGCCGGAGTGCCGGTGCTGGTAAGCAAAAGCATGCCCACCGTGCAATCCGCAGAGCTTGCAGCAGAATACGGCCTGCAGCTGGTGTGCGGACGCAAATTCCCTAAAGTTTAAACAAATATTACAAAAAACAATAGTTACAAAACGGAAAAGCCTGTCTGTTTCTGTTGACATACTCCGCGCACGCATGTTAATATATTATCGAAGAGACCGCTCCGCTGTTGCAGCAGCCAGAGCGGCCTCAATTGCTGTCCGGGGTTACCCGGCAAAATAAAAAACAGGCAGGTGATAACATGAAGCAGGCAACCAACCCGTTTGCGCCCGTACCGCTGTGGCGCAAGCGGCTGCCGGGCTATGCAGCCATGGGCGTTGCGACCATCGCCTTGGCGGTCGGTCTGACCACCTTGCAAAGCGCACGCACCACGGTTGCCGGTACCCTGCTGCCGGTGTCGGAGGCGGATGCAGCCGCCTACGGCATCAGCGCAGTGTACCAGCTCGACGATGGCAGCTACCGCGTGGAGGGCTCTCAGAAGGGCTTCCAGAGCGATGTGCAGGCTGCCGTGACCATTGACGCCGAGGGCAATGTTTCCGCAGTAGAGATCCTCTCTCAGGACGAAACGGAAAGCCTTGGCGGCCAGTGCGTCAACCCGGAGTTCACGTCCCAGTATCAGGGCGCAGCTCCCTTCACGCTGGCGGGCAAAAGCTACACCGTAACGGACCCCGTTACCGGTGCCGCCTATGCCGCTGCCGGTGCAGCGGAGGAGCAGCCCGCTGCTGCCGGGGATTTTGACCCCGCACAGTGGCGCACCTTCGATACCTCTCCCGAGGCCGAGGCTACCCGCAAGATGTATGCTGCGGGGCTTACCTTCTCGGCTTTGAAGGGCGAGGCACTGGGCGATGAGCTGGCTCCGCCGCTGGATTCCAGCGCAGAGGCCGTAGCACGGCGCAAGCTGTACGCAGCCATGCTCAGCAAGAGCGCACTGGACGGCGAGCCGATGGCGATCCCCTTTGCGGATCTCTCGGCAGAAGAGCAGTCCAAGGCGCGTCTGGAGCAGGCCAGCCTGACCACTACCGGCAATGCGTCCGATGCCGTCAGCGCAGACCTGACCGAGGTGGACGCCCTTTCCGGCGCGACCATCACCTCTTCGGCTGTGACGACCATCGTCAACAACTCTTATTTCTATGTGACCGAGGTGCTCAGCGCAGAGTGACCTCAACGGAGGAATGGAACCTATGGCAAAAACTGATTTCCTGACGGCTGACATGACCCGCCGTCAATTCATGAAGATCTCGGGCAAGAGCCTTGCAGGGCTCACCCTGTCCGCTTCCATGCTGTCCCTGTTCGGCTGCTCTCAGCAGCAGGTGGATTCCGGCGCAGTGGCCACTTGGGCACTGCCGCAGGGCCTGCTGGTGGTCAACGCAGACCTGTGCACCGGCTGCCAGCGCTGCGAGATCAACTGCACCCTGACCAACGACGGCGTGTGCTCCTCTTACATCAGCCGCGTCAAGATCCAGCGCCGTCTGAATCTGGACGGCGCAGGCAACGGCCTGCTGTCCGGCACCGATAACTGCTTTGTCTACTTCCCGGACACCTGCCGCCAGTGCGAGGACCCCGCCTGCGGCAATGCCTGCCCGCAGAAGGCCATCACCACCGACGACCGCGGCATCCGCGTAGTGGATACCGACAAGTGCATTGGCTGCGGTGCCTGCCATGATGCCTGCCCGTGGCATATGCCCACCGTCAACCCCGAGACCGGCAAGTCCTCCAAGTGCATCGCCTGCGGTGCCTGCGTGGCAGGCTGCCCGTCCGGCGCTCTGTCCATCGTGGATTGGGATGCCGTTACCAGCGCAGCACAGGCTGCATACTTGGATCTGTAAGGAGGAACTACAATGGCTGAAAGTTATGGCTGGGCAGGCAAGATCCTGCGCGTCAACCTGACCACCGGCGAGATCACCACGCAGGATGACGAAAAGTACCATAAGTATATCGGCGGTATGGGCATGGCCTACCGCATTATGTATGAGGAAGCTCCCATGGAGCTGGACCCCTATGACGAGAAGGCTCTGGTCATCTTTGGTGTCGGCCCCCTGACCGGCGCAGGCGTGCCCTGCTCCGGCCGTATGAACGTGACCTTCCGTTCTACCTGGTCCAAGGGCCACTCTATTATCGATGCACACATGGGCGGCCACATCGGCTCCATGCTGAAGTATGCCGGTTACGATGGCATCGTGGTCAGCGGCATCTCTGAGAAGCCCGTCTACCTGCGCATCGAGGACGGCGCGGTCTCTCTGGAGGACGCAAGCGAGATCTGGGGCAAGGGCACCTTTGCTGCCAACAAGTGGATGGTAGAGCAGAACGGCCGCGAGTTCGAGACCGCTTCCATCGGCCCTGCCGGTGAGAATCTGGTGGACTACTCCACCCTGAACACCAGCTTCGGCAACTCCGGCGGCGCCGGTCTGGGCGCTGCCATGGGCAACAAGAAGCTGAAGGGTCTGGCCATCCGCGGCACCGGCAGCGTCAAGGTCGCTGATCCCAAGAAGGTGCTGGAGCTGTCCAACTACATGATGGGCAACCTGATCGGCGGCAACAACAACCACAACGTGCCCGCACAGCCCCAGAGCTGGGCAGAGTACAGCGCCACCTCCGGCAAGAACCGCTGGTCCGGCGCCCCCGGCCGTATGTGGAAAAAGGCTCCCGGCGGCCCCGTGGATACCGGCGAGCAACCCTACAACGATATCAACAAGGTGGCTCTGCGCTGCTTCAAGGGCTACTTCGACTTCGGCGCTCCCGCTGCCGAGTACACCGTGAAGAACGGCGGCTGCTCCTCCTGCCCCATCCGCTGCTACACCGAGTATGATGTGGATCCGCTGGCAGATTACGATCTGCCCACCCACAACTCCAACACCTGTATGCCCGTGCTGTACGGCACCCGCGTCTACCCGGACGGCGTGCACGACTTCAAGTACGAAGGCGACGGCACCATGGTCATCAATCTGGCATGGGCTCATGCTGTGGACGATATGGGTCTGTGGGACAACTACGGCAACCTGAACCGCGACCTGCTGTGGATCCTGCGGATGCCCCGCGAGGAAGCCACCAAGTACATCAGCGAGGCCGAGTACGACTCTCTGCCCTGGGAGTGGGAGAAGGCCGGCGATCCCCGCTGGGAGGTCGAGCTGATCCGCCGCATGGCTTACGGCGAGGGCGACCTGTCCGTCATCGCCAAGGGCACGCTGGCCATGATGGAAAAGTTCGGCCTGCCCAAGAGCTGGCTGGACCGCGACGACGGCGCTACCAACTCCAACCTGATCTACAACGGCTTCCCCAACCACCACGGCCCTGCTGAGGCATGGCAGGTTGGTATGCTGTACAACCTCGTCTACAACCGTGACTGCATGATCCACGAGATCGTCTGCGAGACCGGTTCCGGTGCTCCCTATGAGGTGACCAAGAAGGTCATGGAGGACTTCTTCGGCGAGGGCTGCTACGATAAGGCCAAGGCCTACACTCCCATCAACGAGAACAAGGCAAAGCTGGCTGCATACTGCGTCAACGACAAGAACTTCCACGACTCCGCTACCCTGTGCAACTGGATGTGGCCCATGACCCAGTCTCCCTCCAAGGAGCGCGACTACCACGGCGATCTGGACCTGCAGGCAGACTTTATGACTGCTGTTACCGGCGAGACCTATACCCAGGCCGATCTGCAGGAGGACGGCGCGCGCATCACCCAGATGCTGCGCGCAATGACCGCCATCAGCTTCCAGCAGAACTGCGGCAGCGCAAACCTGCGTCAGGAGCACGATGCCATCTGCGATTGGGTGTTCGATAAGGATCCCGACTTCAAGGCATTCGAGGAAGGCACCACCAAGCTGGACCGCGCCGACATGGAGAAGGCTAAGGATCTGTTCTACGACGTCTTTGGCTGGGACCGCACCACCGGTGTGCCCACCCGCGAGACGCTGGAGAAGTATGATCTGGCTGACATGGCCGATGATCTGGAAAAGCGCGGCATCTACGCACAGAACACCGCAGCAGCTGAATAAATCCCATAGAAAGAGGAAAGACCGTCATGTTGTTTGGCAGACGTAAACCCGGCTATACCACCACGGTGGATGGCAGCGTAGACCCGGAGCAGGCCGTTCTGGAACTGCAAAAGGCAGAGCTGGCCGCCAAGAAAAAGCCCAAGGCAGAGGTGTTCGACATCGACGCCGCAAGCGAGACTGCCCGCCGCCTGAAGGAGACCGGCAGCACCTTTGACGGCAGCGCCGCCAAGACCGGTGAAGATGTGATCGCTGCAGTGGAGCGGGAGACCGCCGAGCTTGCCGCAAAGCAGGCCGCCGAGGCCGCACCCGAAGCCGCCGAAGCTGCGCAGCCCGATGCTGCAAAGCCGGAACTGCTGGATTTTCTGGCCGGTGAGCCGGAGGCGGAAAACGATCCCTTTGCGGATCAGCCCACCAAGACCGCCCCGGAGCTGCCGGAGCTGACCCCTGCACAGGAGCTGGCCGGTTACATCCGCGCCCGCTCTGCGGCTGCGCTGATTACCCCCCACGCTTTGCTGCTGGAGGAAGTGGAAAACGCCGACGAGCTGCTGGCGCAGATGCCCGCAGACCCCCAGTGCACCGATATCGTCACCCGCGCGGGTGCAAAGGACACCTACTACTATTCCAACGCCAACATGAGCGATAACTACGCCATGATCGCGCAGCTCATCGAGGACAAGGATCTGTGTGTGATGTTCGCCGAGATGGTGCGGTTCAACGCCCGCATCTACCCCAGCGCCACCCCGCTCAAGTACTTCCAGCGCTCTCCCTACGGCCTTGCGCCGGAGGTCATCGAGCAGACTTGGAAGGCCATGCAGGAGAACCCCGCTTATGCCGATATCGAGGAACTGACCAACAACCAGAACGAGCGGTTCCTCTTTTCCACCAAGCACCTCACCCGCCGCTACGCCAAGGCTATCAGCGACGTGGACGATTTCTGCGATTAAACCATAAATTACAATTGAATCAGGGTATAAGAGCTTCTTTGAGCAAAGGCGTCTAAACTCCCACAAGGAGCAGGACACCGCGCCGCAATGCTGCACCCGCAAGGGCGGGCATTCAAGGGTGGTGGGGGAAACCCCACCGCCTTCCCGCAGAAGAAACGCTGCAATTTGAAAAAAAGAACTCCTCCCATCTTCACAGGTGCTTTTTGGCTGTGTGCTGCCGCTGCAAGGACGGCGCATAGCCAAAGGCTGCCACCGGCGTAGCAGACTGCAAACTGCCGCAGCCGGTTTTGTGGGGATATTCTGCGGAGGCGTTTTGATTTTCCGGTCAAGACGTCTCCGCTTCTTTTTTACCTGCCTTTTTTGAAAAAAGAATACCCCCGCCGGTGTCCCCGTCTGAGCCATAGCAGAAGGGGAGAGCGGCGGATCTATGGAGGAAGTTATAATGAACCAGCCTTTCTGCTCTCCCGTCAAGGCGCTGCGCAGCGTGCTGGATGCGGCAGCGATTCTGCCTTCTCCGTCCCCGGAGACCATCCCGCTGGAGGCCGCCTGCGGGCGCATTGCCGCCGGGGACCTCTGCGCCCGGATGGACCAGCCCCCCTTTGACCGCAGCCCGCTGGACGGCTACGCCCTGCACAGCGCGGATACTGCCGGTGCAAGCCGGGAGACCCCGGTCACCCTGCCGGTGGTGATGAAGCTTTACGCGGGCGATGCTCCGGCTGCGGCGCTGCCCGCAGGGTGCGCTGCCCGCATCATGACCGGAGCTCCCCTGCCGGAGGGCGCGGACTGCGTTTTGATGCAGGAACTGACCGACAGCGGGGAAGAGACCGTGCAGCTCTATGCTGCCGTAAAACCGCTGCAAAACGTCGTGTTCCGGGGGGGAGATGTAGCCGCCGGTGCGGTCATTGCGCCCGCCGGGACGGTGCTTACCCCCGCCCATCTGGGCGTGCTGGCCGGGCAGGGCTACGCCGAAGTAGCCGTCTGCCGCCCGCTGACCGTGGGCATCCTTTCCACCGGCAGCGAACTGCTGGAACCCGGCGCACCGTGGACATCCGGTAAAATTTACGATGCCAACGGCATCCAGAACGCAGTCCGGCTGCGTCAGCTGGGCTTCGCCGTGGAGCGGCAGCAGTGCTCCGACGACCCGGAGGTCATCACCGGTAAAATGCAGGAGCTGCTGACCCGCTGCGATGCCGTCATCACCAGCGGCGGCGTCTCTGTGGGGCAGAAGGACTATCTGCCCCTTGTGCTGGAAAAGCTGGGCGCACAGCTGCTGGTGGAGGGCGTAGCCCAGAAGCCCGGCAGCCCCATGCTGGCGGCAACACTGGGCGGCAAGCTGGTGTTCTGCCTGTCCGGCAACCCCTTTGCCGCAGCCGCTACGCTGGAGCAGTACGCCATCCCCGCGTTGCTGCGCGCCGCCGGACGCCGGGAGGAGAGCTGCATCCCCGCCCGCACCGTCTGCACTCTGACCAATGGCTTTTCCAAACCCAGCAAGGGCAACCGCTACCTGCGGGCGACTGCCTGCGGCGGCAAGGTGACCCTGCCCGGCGCGGGAAACACCGAGGCGCACTCCTCCGGTGCGCTGTCCGCCATGATGGGCTGCAACTGTCTGGTGGAGATCCCCGCCGGAAGCGGGCCGGTAGAACCCGGTACAGAAGTGGAGGTGCTTTGCTTTGTACAGTGAACAAAAACAGGCACTGGCCGAGACACAGGCGCTCAAGCGCCCGGCGGTGCTGGCCGTCAGCGGGGTGCACAACAGCGGTAAGACCACCCTGCTGGAAAAGCTGCTGCCCGTGCTGCGCAGCCGTGGGCTGAAGGTAGGCGTCATCAAGCACGACGGTCACGATTTTACCCCGGACGTGCCCGGCACCGACAGCTACCGTCTGCGGGAAGCCGGTGCCGAGGGCGTGGCGGTCTATTCCGGCACGCGCTACCTGCTGACCGAGGAATTCCGCCTGACCGAGCAGGACCTGCTTGCCCTGTTCGAGCGTCACGGTTACGACCTTGTGCTGCTGGAAGGGTTCAAATCCAGCGGCTGGCCGAAGATCGAGGTGGTGCGCAGTGCCATCTCGGATGCGCCCGTCTCCTTCCAGCCGCTGGCGGTGGTGGGGGATATCCCCGGCGCAGATTTTGACCTGAACGATATTCCGGCACTGGCAGACTGGATCGAAGCCCAGATGCCCGCGCTGTAAGGAGAATGCCATCATGAAACTGATCCGTACTGTTGACGCCGCAGGGCAGGTGCTCTGCCATGATATCACCCAGATCATCCCGGGCGAGTACAAGGATGCCCGCTTCCGCAAGGGGCACGTCATCCAGCCCGAGGACATTCCTGTGCTGCTTTCCATCGGCAAGGAGAACCTCTACGTCTGGGAAAAGCACCCCGGCATCCTCCATGAGGACGAGGCCGCCGCCCTGCTGTACAAGGCCGCTGCGGGCAAAAATATCCACGGCACTGCGCCGAAAGAAGGCAAGATCGAGCTGATCGCGGACTGTGACGGCCTGTTGAAGATCAACCGCAAGGCGTTGATGGCCGTGAACAGCACCCCGCAGATGATGATCGCCACCATCCACGGCGACCTGCCGGTGAAAAAAGGCCAGAAGCTGGCCGGTACCCGCATCATCCCGCTGGTCATCGAGCAGGAGAAGATGGACGCCATGCAGGCTGCCGCCGGGGCAGAGCCTATCCTGAACGTGCTGCCCATGCAGGCTAAGAAGGTGGGCATCATCACCACCGGCAGCGAGGTGTTCAAGGGACGTATCGAGGATAAATTCACCCCCATCCTGCAAAGCAAGCTGGCTGTCTACGGCTGCGAGATGGTTTTCCATAAGGTCTGCGATGACGACCCCGCCGGGATCACTGCCGCCATTTTGGAGGCCAAGGCCGCAGGGTGTGAGCTAATCTTTACCACCGGCGGCATGAGCGTAGACCCCGATGACCGCACCCCGCTGGCCATCAAGAACACCGGGGCGGATATCATCACCTACGGCGCCCCGGTGCTGCCGGGAGCCATGTTCCTTGTCAGTTATCTGGACGGTGTGCCGGTGTGCGGCCTGCCCGGCTGCGTGATGTACGCCAAGCGCACCATCTTTGACCTGCTGCTGCCCCGTCTGCTGGCCGATGACCCCATCACTGCCGAGGATATCGCCCGCTTGGGCGAGGGCGGCCTGTGCCTGAACTGCGAAGTATGCCACTGGCCGAACTGCGGCTTTGGGCACTGCTGAAACCCTCTCAGGCAAAGCCTTTCGGCTTTGCCAGCTCCCCCGAAGGGGGAGCTTTACTAAGGTGAAAAAATATGAATGATAATAATCTGACACATTTTGATGCCGCCGGCAACGCCGTGATGGTGGATGTGAGCGCAAAGCCCGTCACCGCCCGGGAAGCCACTGCCCACGGCATTATTACCATGAACGCCGAAGCCTTTGCCGCCGTGCAGAGCGGCACCGTGAAAAAAGGCGATGTGCTGGGCGTGGCGCGCATTGCGGGCATCATGGCCACTAAGCGCACCAGTGAGCTGATCCCTCTGTGCCATCCGCTGCCCCTGACCAAGGTGGGCATCGAGTTCCGTCTGCTGCCCGAACGGCAGGCGGTAGAAGCCCTGTGCACCGTAAAAACCAGCGGTGTGACCGGCGTGGAGATGGAGGCGCTGACCGGCGTTTCCACCGCGCTGCTGACCATCTACGATATGTGCAAGGCCGTGGACAAGGGCATGGAACTGGGTGAGATCCATCTGGTGGAAAAGACCGGCGGAAAGAGCGGCCACTATATCCGGGCGGAGGGCGGCTATGTTTGATCGTTACCAGCGCGAGATCCATTATCTGCGCCTGTCGGTGACCGACCTGTGCAACTTGCGCTGCCGCTACTGTATGCCGGACGGCGTGGAAAAGCTGGAGCGGGAAGCCGTGCTGACCTACGAAGAATTTCTGCGCTTGGCTGCGCTGTTTGCCCAGTGCGGCATCGACACTGTGCGGGTGACCGGCGGCGAGCCGCTGGTGCGCAAGAACGTGGCGCAGCTGGTGGCTGGACTCAAAGCGACCCCGGGCATCCGCCGGGTCACCCTGACCACCAACGCGGTGCTGCTGGCAGAGCAGCTGCCCGCCCTGCTGGACGCCGGGCTGGACAGTGTGAACATCAGTCTGGATACCCTGCGCCCGGAGGTGTTCCGGCAGATCACCGCCCGGGACGATTTTGCCGCCGTGCAGGCGGGCTTGCAGGCGGCGCTGGAAAGCGGCCTGCCGGTCAAGCTGAACTGTGTGCCGCAGGCGGGCGTCAATGAGGGCGAACTGGAAGCGCTCGCCGCACTGGCGCAGAATAACGCCCTGCAGGTGCGCTTTATCGAGATGATGCCCATCGGCTATGGCGCTGCCATGCCCTGCATCTCCGGCCCGGAGCTGCGGGCGCGGTTTGCCCGGCGCTGGCCGGAGCTTGCACCCCTTTCCGCTGCGCAGGAGCACGCTTTAGGCGATGGCCCGGCGGTGTACTACACCGTGCCGGGCTGGCAGGGCAGCATCGGCTTTATTGCAGCGGTGCACGGCAAATTCTGCGCTTCCTGTAATCGTGTGCGGCTGACCAGTCAGGGCTTTTTGCGCCCCTGCCTTGCCAGCGAGACCGGGTGCGACCTGCGCGCCCTGCTGCGCAGCGGCGCGGATGATGCACAGCTGCTGGCCGCTATCCGGGAGACCATCTGGGCAAAGCCCCGGGAACACCATTTTAACGACAGTTCCATGCCCGCTACCCGCGGGATGTATCGCATTGGAGGATAAATAACTATGGGTAAGCTTCTGGCAATCTGCACCAGCCCCAAGCGGGGCACCGTAAAAACCGAGGTGCCCAGCGCCGTCCTGACCCCGGAATGGGGCATCGTGGAGGACGCCCATGGCGGCAACTGGCACCGTCAGGTCAGTATGCTCAGCGCCGAAAAAATCGAGGCCTTCCGCAAGAAGATCTGGGTGGACTACGGTGCCTTCGGTGAAAATCTGGTCATCGAGGGCTTCGATTTCCGCAATCTGCCGGTGACCAGCCGGTTTGCCATCGGGGATGTGGTGCTGGAAATGACCCAGATCGGCAAAGAATGCCACAACGACTGTGTCATCAAGCAGCAGACCGGCGAGTGCATCATGCCCCACGAGGGCGTGTTCGCCCGGGTGCTCACCGGCGGCGAGATCCATGTGGGGGACGAGGTGACCCTGTTGCCCGCACTGGAAAACCCGCCCCTGCGCGCTGCCGTCATCACCCTTTCCGATAAAGGCAGCCGCGGCGAGCGGGAGGATAAAAGCGGCCCGCTGATCGTAGAGATGCTCACCGCTGCAGGCTATGTGGTGGAAGAGACCATGATCCTGCCGGACGAAGCCAAGGCGCTGAAAGTGCAGCTCATCCGCATGGCAGACGGCCGTCAGGTGAACCTTGTGCTCACCACCGGCGGCACCGGCTTCTCCCCCCGGGACGTCACCCCGGAAGCCACCTGCGCTGTGGCCGACCGCAACGCCCCCGGCATTGCCGAGGCCATGCGCTACCACAGCCTGAGCATCACCCCGCGCGGGATGCTGAGCCGCGGCGTCAGCGTGCTGCGCGGCAAGACCCTAATCGTCAACCTGCCGGGCAGCCCCAAGGCGGTGCAGGAGAATTTGGAGTACATCCTGCCCAGCCTGGAGCACGGGGTACGCATCGCCGCGGGTCTGGACGGCGAGTGCGCCCGTAAGTAAGGGTTCCTGCCCTGTTTTCCTTTACGGGGCGTAGAAATATACTATTTTTTCACTTAAAGTAAGGAGAAAACAGAGATGAACGACCATCGCATTTCCCGTCGGAGGTTTCTGGCCGCTGCCGGTATGGCCGGTGCAGCTGCTGCCCTCACCGCCTGCGGCGGTGCTGCTTCCAGCGCAGCATCGTCCGTGGCTTCCTCTGCCGCCGCTTCCTCGGAAGCAGCACAGAGCGTGGAGTTGATCGTGTTTGCCGCTGCCTCCCTCACCGAGACGCTGAACGCCATCGGCGAGAGCTACACGGCAGAGCACCCGGAGGTGACCTTCCGGTTCAACTTCGACTCCTCCGGTACCCTCAAGACCCAGATCCAGGAGGGCGCGGATTGCGATTTGTTCATCTCTGCCGGTCAGAAGCAGATGAACCAGCTGGACATCACCGCCTCTGCCGAGGTAAACAAGGACGGTCTTGACTTTGTGGATGCCGACAGCCGCGTGAACCTGCTGGAAAACAAGGTGGTGCTCTGCGTGCCGGAGGGCAGCGACAAGGGCATTGACAGTTTTGACGCACTGGCCGAGCACCTGAAGGCACAGGATATCCTGTTCTGCATGGGCAACAGCGATGTGCCCGTGGGGCAGTACACCCAGAAGATCCTTGCCTACTACCAGCTGGACGAAGCCGCACTGGCCGCTGCGGGCGTGATTACCTACGGCTCCAACGTCAAGGAGGTGACCACACAGGTCACCGAGGGCAGCGTGGATGCCGGTGTTGTTTACTGCACTGATGCCTACAGCGCCGGTCTGACCCCCGTGGACGAGGCTACCAAGGAGATGTGCGGTCAGGTCATCTACCCCGCCGCCGTGCTGAAAGCCGCCCCCAACGCCGAGGCTGCCAAGGAGTTTTTGGCTTACTTACAGACCGACAAGGCCATGACCGTGTTCGAGGGCGTGGGCTTCAGCGCCGTATAAAGGAGCAGACATGGACTGGTATCCGTTGTGGAACAGCCTGCGCATTGCTTTGATCAGCTGTGCGGCGGTGTTCTTTCTTGGCATTTTTGCGGCCTACTATATCGCCCGGCTGCCCCGGGTGGTCAAGGGTGTGCTGGATGTGCTGCTCACCTTGCCCATGGTGCTGCCGCCCACGGTGGTGGGCTACTTTCTGCTGCTGCTCTTCGGCGCAAAGCGGCCGCTGGGCATCTTTTTCATGCAGCAGTTCGGGGTAAAGCTGGTCATGAACTGGTACAGCGCCATCTTTGCCTCCATCGTGGTGGCTTTTCCGCTGATGTACCGCACCGCGCGCGGCGCGTTTGAAAGCTTTGACGAAACGCTGGCGTGGTCGGCGCAGACGCTGGGACAGTCCGATACATGGATCTTCTGGCGGGTGCGGATGCCCGCCTGCCGTCAGGGCATTCTGGCGGGCACGGTGCTGGCCTTTGCCCGGGCACTGGGCGAATACGGCGCTACCAGCATGATCGCGGGCTACACCCCCGGCAAGACTGCCACCATTGCCACCACGGTCTACCAGCTCTGGCGCACCAACGATGAGCTTGGTGCCATGCGGTGGGTGCTGGTGGATATCGCTATTTCGGCTGTGGTGCTGCTGGCGGTGAACCTGCTGGAGAAAAAACAGAAAGCGGGTGCCCGGAAATGAGCCTTGAAGTCAACATTGAAAAAAAGCTGGATGGCTTCACCCTCCGTGCTGCCTTTACCACCGGCAATACCTCCACCGCTTTGCTGGGTGCTTCCGGCTGCGGCAAAAGCATGACATTGCGGTGCATCGCGGGCATTGTAAAGCCGGACCGCGGGCGCATCGTGCTGGACGGGCGGGTGTTGTTCGACAGTGCACAGCACATCGACCTGCCGCCGCAGCAGCGGGGCGTGGGGCTGCTGTTCCAGAACTATGCGTTGTTCCCCAATATGACCGTAGAGCAGAATCTGCTCTGCGGCCTGAAGGCGGAAAAAGACCCCGCCGCCCGCCGCGCTGCCTGCGCCGAGATGCTGCGCGCCATGCGGCTGGAGACACTTGCCAAACACTACCCCGCCCAGCTTTCCGGCGGGCAGCAGCAGCGCACCGCGCTGGCACGCATTCTGGTGGGCAAGCCCCGCATTCTGATGCTGGACGAGCCCTTCAGTGCGCTGGACAGCTACCTGCGGGAAGAGGTGGAGGGCGAGGTAGGCAGCCTGCTGGCAAATTTTGCGGGCACCGCTCTGCTGGTGACCCACAACCGGGACGAGGCCTACCGCCTGTGCAAAGAGATGATCGTGCTGAACGAGGGGCAGGTGCTGCGTGCCGGTAGAACAAAAGAGGTTTTTGCCGATCCGCAGAGCATCGCCGCCGCGCGGCTGACCGGCTGCAAGAACATTTTGCCCTGCACCCCGCTGGACAGTCACACCGTCCGTCTGGACGGCTGGGACACCACCTTGCGGCTGGCGCTGCCTGTCCCGGCGGGCTGCACCGCCGTGGGCATCCGCGCCCACGACTTTACGCCCTGCGCTGCGGATGCGCCCAACGCCATCCCGGTAAAGGCGGTCTCCACCAGTGAAAATCCCTTTGACTGGAATCTCATCTGTACCCCGCCAGAGGGCACGGCGCAACTGTGGTGGAAGGTAAGCAAACAAAGCCTTTGCTCGGCAGCGCCCGCTGCGCCGCAGTACCTGTGTGCCGCACCGGAGAGCATCATGCCGCTGCAAGGCTGAAAAACGATTTGAAATGGCTTCCGCTGTGCTCTAGCCATATTCTGCTCTGAGCCGGAAACGCTTGCGGGTGTTTCCGGCGGGGTGGCCTTTGCCGCCACATGGCTGTTCTGGCAGGAAACGCTTGCACCGGACAAAACTACCGGCTGAGCGGTTTCGGCAGAGTGTTCAAGAGTGGGGAAATAGCTTTGTGCATAGCTGCCAAAAATCGGGTGAGCGCTTGTATTTCGTCTCGGAAAAGTGTACAATAAAACTACAAATTGTTTGCGCAGAGCAGGAGAGCGACAGACAGAGCGGAATAGCTTTGTTTTGTGCGCTCTTTTTGTTTTGCGGCCATCACCTACGGGTAAACCGGAAAGGAAGCAGAACCTATGGCTATGGATACCGTGAAGCTCGAGAACAAAACCGTCCGCATGGTGGCCCACCGGGGCCTGAGCAGACTGGAAAAGGAGAACACCTGTGCGGCCTTTGTGGCGGCCTGCAACCGCGCCACCTACTTTGGCGTGGAAACAGACGTGCACCGCACCGCAGACGGGCAGTTCGTCATCTTCCATGATGACAACACCGCCCGGGTGGGCATCGACCACATGATCATCGAGGAGACCACCTTCGACACCCTGCGCAAGCTGCAGCTGACCGACCTTGACGGCAAGCGCGGCCGCATCGACCTGACCATCCCCACCCTGATGGAGTATATCGAGATCTGCAAAAAATACGGCAAGCACTGCGTACTGGAGCTGAAGAACCAGTTCAAGGCCGCCGATGTTTACAAGATCGTTTCCATGATCGAAAAGGCGGGCTATCTGGAACAGGTCACCTTCATCTCCTTTGCACTGAAGAACCTGATCTATCTGCGCCGCCGCTACCCGCAGCAGCCCGCCCAGTTCCTCATCAAGGAGTGGGACGACCGCGTGCTGGAAGCGCTGGAAAAGTATAACCTTGGTCTGGACATCTATTATAAATCTGCCACTGCCGAAAACGTGCAGAAGGTGCACGCCCTTGGGCAGGAGTACAACGTCTGGACGGTCAACGAGGCTGCGGACGGCGCAGCACTGGTGGAGATGGGCGTGGACTACATTACCACCAACATTCTGGAAGGCACCGTCAAGGCTGAGTAAAAAATTGTTTTCATAAGCAGATTACAGGAAGGAAACGCACCGCACATGAGCCGAATCTTTGACCCGGAAAATAAATTCTGGAACGCCATCGGCAAGGTTGCCGATGTTACCTGCATGAGCCTGCTGTGGTCCCTTACCAGCCTTCCGCTGGTGACCATCGGTGCAGCCACCACCGCATTTTACGCCTATACCATGCGGCAGGTGCGGGACACCGAGGGTAGCATTCTTTCAGGGTTCTTTGGCGCTTTTAAGCAGCATTTCAAAAAAGCCACCCTGCTGTGGCTGCTGGAAGCTGCAGGCATCGCCTTTTTTGCCGCCGACCTTGTTGGTGTGTGGAACCTCTACCTTTTTGTAGGCGGTCTGCCCGCCATTCTGGTGGGGGCGTTGGTGCTCTGCCTGACGGTGCTGTTTCTGGGCTGCACTTTCTATATCTGGCCGCTGCTGGCGGTGTTTGATTTCCCGCTGAAAAAGCTGCTGGGCAACAGCTTTATCATGGCGGTGGGCAACCTGCCTGTCACCCTGACGCTGGCGCTGCTCTGGGCACTGGCCGGTGTGGGCTGCTTTTACATGAGCGGTGTGTTCTTTGTGTGGATAGGGCTGGCTATTTTTGTGTCCTCCTACTTCATCAACACGGTGTTCAAAAAATACACCGGTGAGCTTGCCGAGGAGCAGGCTGCATGGGAGCAGGCAGACCGGGAGCGGAAACAGCGCAAAAAAATGCAGAAGCGCGGGCTGCTGTAAGCGGGAGGCGGAGAGAAGATGAACTTGCGGGAACGCTTTACACGTTGGAAAGCAGCAGAGGGGGCAAAGCTGCGTCCCATGAGCCTCCGGCAGCGTGCGGGCTACATTTTGCACTACTACCGGTTCTGGCTCATGGGGCTGGTTCTGCTGCTGGCGGTGGGCTTTTACATCGGGGACGCTGTGGTGCAGAGCCAGAAAGAGATCCTGTTACAGGGCTTTTTCACCAATGATGAATACAACCTTTTCCCGGCGGAGAATATCCAGAAGGACTACGCTGCCACGCAGGCGCTGACCCGCCGCCAGCGGATCGTTTTTGACGATGCGCTGTACATTGACCTTGGGGGAGATGCCAGCGACTACACCTCTGCCAGCAACGGCAAGCTGATCGCCTACACCCTGACCCATGAGCTGGATTTTGTGGTGACCAGCGACGAGGTGCTGGCCTACTACAAGGACAATATGCCCATGCGGGATCTGCGGGAGATCCTGCCAAAGGACTTGCAGCAGCAGCTGGGCAGCGCTCTGTGCACCGAGGTGAATGCAGAGGGCAAAACCGTCTGCGTTGCGGTGGACATGACCGGCAGCCGCTTTGTGGCGGGCACCGGCGCAGATGCCGACCCCCGGGTGGCGCACACCTACTATCTGTTTGTGCCGGAAAGCGCACCGCATACCCAGCAGATCGCAGAATTTCTGCGCTATGCCTTCCGGCTGGAATGATGCCGCCCGGCGGGCGGCAATGCGGGACGGACGGTTTTGAATGGCCTCCGCTTGTGCTCTGGCCATGTTTAGCGGAAGAATTATTTTTAGTTTCGGGATAGCGGAACGCCTGCGGGCGTTCCGCTATCCCATTTTCACGGGTGGGGCCGTAGAGGAAAACGGCATTTGCAGCGATGCGGGGGTACCCCTTCCGTCATCGCCTGCGGCGATGCCACCTTCCCCAAGGGGACGGCTTTTGGCGGTGGCGATAAAGTTTCCGGTGTAGCTCAAAGGCGTCCCCTTGGGGGAGCTGTCGAGCGTAGCGAGACTGAGGGGGTTCGTATCCCCAAAGTAGCGGTGGCCATTCTCAATCGTATTTACACAGGGGGAATTTCCCTACACGCAAAGCAGCCGCTGCACGACAAGGCACAGCGGCTGCTTTGTTATTGCGGATAGGAAGGGAGGTTGAAAAATGCTGTCGGAGTAAAAGGGGAGTTTATGCCATATCGCGGCAGGTCACAATGTCAGCCCCGGTGCCGCAGACGTTGGTCAGCACCACATCACCCACATGGATGGGCGCGTGCAGCACCACGCTGTCCAGCGCAGCGACAACCTCAGCCATCTGTCCTTTGGGCACGGGCTTGGAGGTCTTGACCGGGCAGCGGGAGTGCAGGCAGCCCTCGGCGCGCACGGTGCTGGTGATGATGCGGGTGGGGTGGGTCAGCTCTTCCTTGCCGTAGGCGATGCCGTTGGGGCAGCCATTGCCGGTCACCTTGTAGTCGTTGGCTTCATCCACCTGCAGATGACAGCCCTGAGGGCAGCAGGTGCAAATTACTTCTTTCATATCGCTCATGCCTCCTCGATCTCAATGGTCACTTCGTCCACGGGGGCTCTGTCCAGCAGCACTCTGGGCAGGGCAATGTGCTCCATCTCGCCGGGGGCAAGGCGGTCGCGCTTGAAGCGTGCGATCACCGTGTCACCGCTCTTGACAAGGATGGTGCTCTTGCCGCAGATGCGGCGGACGCGGAAGGAAACGTTGGTGCTCTTTTCCACGCCTTCCAGACGGATGCGCTGCGGCAGGGTGTAGCCAAGGTCTGCGCCGGGCTTCACGGTCAGCACACGTCCCTCGGCCACGGGGCCGTTCTGGACGTAGTTGGCAGCAGCCACACCGGCCAGCTCGCTTTCGCCGGAAACAAAATCCACCAGATCGTGCACCTGCACCACGTTGCCGCAGGCAAACACGCCGGGAATGCTGGTCTCCATGTTTTCGTACACGATAGCACCCTTGGTGCGGGGATCCATCTCAATACCGGCCTGTTTGGTCAGCTCGTTCTCGGGAATCAGACCCACGCTCAGCAGAATGGTGTCCACATCAAACTCCATCTCAGTGCCGGGGATGGGTTTGCGGTCAGGGCCGATCTCGGCCACGATGGCCTTTTCCACACGGTCCTTGCCCTGAATATCCACAATGGTGTGGGAGAGGTACAGGGGGATGTCAAAGTCGTTCAGGCACTGCACGATGTTGCGGGTCAGGCCGCCGGAGTAGGGCATCACCTCTACGCAGGCCAGCACCTTTGCGCCCTCAAGGGTCATGCGGCGCGCCATGATCAGGCCGATGTCGCCGCTGCCGAGGATCAGTACCCGCTTGCCCACAAGATAGCCTTCCATGTTCACATAGCGTTGTGCTGCACCGGCGGTGTACACACCGGCAGGGCGGGTGCCCGGGGTACCAATGGCACCGCGGGTGCGCTCGCGGCAACCCATGCCCAGTACGATGCTCTTGGCTTCGATGATCTGGTAGCCGTACTCCTTGGAGACACAGTGAACCTTTTTATCCGGGGTCACTTCCAGCACCATGGTGTCCAGCTGCACCTTTACGCCGGTGTTCTTGAGCATCTCAATAAAGCGTCCGGCGTACTCCGGGCCGGTGAGCTGCTCGCCAAAGCGGTGCAGACCAAAGCCGTTGTGGATGCACTGATTCAGAATGCCGCCCAGCTCCTTATCGCGCTCCAGAATGAGGATGTCGCGCAGACCGCTTTCCCATGCCTTGCAGGCAGCAGCAAGACCCGCAGGGCCGCCGCCGATAATGACCAGATCAACCATTGCTCTTTCCTCCTACCTTCGTTTCGCTGACCAGAACGTTCGAGCCGTTCTTGTCCTGCAGGATGTCCATGGGGCTCATGCCCAGCTCACGGCTGATAAGCTCCAGCACGCGCGGGCCGCAGAAGCCGCCCTGACAACGGCCCATGCCTGCACCGGCGCGGCGCTTGACGCCGTCGATGGTGTTGGCAGGCACCTCGCTGTGGAGGGCTGCCAGGATCTCGCCCTCGGTAATGGTCTCGCAGCGGCAGATCACGCGGCCGTAGGCGGGCTGCTCCTTGACCAGTGCTGCCTTTTCCTCTGCGGAAAGTTCCTTGAAGCGGATGTGGCGGCGGCCGTCCTTGTAATCGGCCTTTTCTGTGCCCAGAACACCGCGTTGCTGCAGGATGGCAACTGCTTCCTCAGCAACTGCCGGGGCGGCGGACAGGCCGGGGCTCTTCATGCCGGCCAAGTCGATCCAGCCGGGTGCTTCCGGCTCTTCACCAATGATAAAGTCGTCCATGTCCAGATTGGCGCGCACGCCTGCAAAGCTGCGGATGGACTCGCCAAAGTTGATGCTGGGCACGCTGCGCTGGGCAGTGGTCTTGACAAATTCCAGACCGCTGCTGGTGCAGGAGGTGTCGTTGCCCTTCACCGGCTCTGCGTTGGGGCCGACGATCAGGTTGCCGTGCACAGTGGGTGCTACCAGCACGCCCTTGCCCAGCTCGTTGGGGCACTGGAAGATGACGTGGCTCACGCGGGTGCCCTCGCTCTTGTCCAGCAGATAGTACTCGCCGCGGGTGGGAATGATGTGGAAGTTGGCGGGCTCCACCATGGAGTGCACCTTGTCTGCCCAGATACCGGCAGCGTTGATGACGCAGCGGGTCTCCACCGTGCCGCCGGGCACGGTCAGGCGGTAGCCGCCCTCGATGAACTCGGCATCGGTCACCTTGCAGTTGCGGCGCAGCTCCACGCCGTTGCGTACCGCCACCTCGGTCATGGCCAGTGCGTACTCCCACGGGTTTACGATGGCGGCGCTGGGTGCCCACAGTGCGCCGCAGACCTTTTCAGAAAGGTTGGGCTCCATGGCAAGGGTCTCTTCCTTGGAAAGGATCTTCATGTCGGGCACGCCGTTTGCGGTGCCGTTCTCAAACAGATGCTGCAGGTGGGGCAGCTCCTTTTCGTCCAGCGCCAGCACCAGAGAGCCGCACTGCTTGTAGGAGACATCCAGCTTTGCGCAGATCTCCTTGGCCAGCGCCACGCCGCGCACATTCAGCCGTGCCATGCGGGTGCCGGGGGCGGGGTCGTAGCCTGCGTGGAGAATGGCGCTGTTGGCCTTGGTGGTGCAGTCTGCCACATCGTTCTCGGCCTCAAGGATGACCACCTTGTTGTCGTAGCGCGACAGTGCGTAGGCTGCGGCGGCACCGATGACACCACAGCCGATGATTGCTACATCATACATTGTTCTTTTCCTCCTGTCCGTTCTGCCTTGGCCCGTCGGGAGCCGGGCATCTGTTGTTTGTACAAAAAAAGAGCGAACCGAAACAAAGGCAACTGCCCTTGTCCGTTTCGCTCATATCTCTTGAAACAAACAGCACTTGTTGATTCTTATCATACCTTGTCCTTGCACAAAAAGCAAGGTGTTTTGCACTTTTTGTGAAACCCTTACAAAAAACACCCGTTGCTTTTGCGCAGAATGCGGGTCACATATCCCACACGGCCTGATTGGTGGTGGAAATGGCGGTAGCACCGGCTTCCAGCGCAGACAGCACGTCCTCCTTGTCCGCAATCAACCCGCCGGTCAGCACCGGCACCTTGGCTTTGGCGCAGACGCGGCGCAGGATCTTAGGCATAGCACCGGGCAGCAGGTCCAGACAGTCCGGCAGATTTGCGGGGATCTTGTCCAGACTTTCCAGTGCGATGGAATCCAGCAGGAACACCCGCAGGATGGCGGCCAGCCCCAGCTCCTTGGCGCGGCGGATGAAGGACTGCCGGGTGGAGATGATGCCGTCGGCCTCGGTGGTATTGCGGATAAAGTCCACCGCCACCTCTTTGCCCGCCAGCCCGGCAATAAGGTCTACATGCACCACGGCAAAGCGCCCGGCTTCGTGGATGCGGCGCACAATGGAGGAGATATTGCAGATGTCTCCATATAATACAAATACCACCCGGATATTCTCGTTGGTCAGTGCGTTGCAAAGCCCTGCATCATCTTTGACGGCCGCAATGACCGGCGTTTCCTGAATGGCATCCATCAGCTCCTGTTTCATGTTCTTCCTCCTGGTTCCCTTTTTATGGGACACTGCCTGCACACAAAAACTTTTACAATTAGAGGTATTATGAATGTTTCGACAGATAAAATCAATATCTTTTTGCGGAATTTCAGTAAAAAATGCAGAAATCTGGGCAAGATGTCCTGTTTTGCAGGCTGGAAATTAGCATATCGTACAAAAAAATCACAGTATGTTTATATTCACTTGACAATTTCGAGGGACTATGCTATTCTGTGTCCATCAAAGTTGCCGATTTGATGGAACTGAAAACAGAATACAGGTGTTGACGGCCTTTTTAGAGCAAAGAGCAGGGCGGACAGTGAGAGAAAAGGGGAGAGGTTCCTTTTTCAGAGCTGTACGAGCCTGTTTTTTTATTTGTAGGGCAAGCGCTGCGGGCTGTGCAGCGCGGGCGGTGCTGCCTTACAGCCGGGATAGAAAGGAGCTTTGCCTGCCATGCTTACCCCCGTTTATGAGACCCTTCACATTACCTCCGAGGTTTCGGTGATCATCGTATCCGTGGCATTGATGCTGTTTTCCGGCTTTGCCATGACCCGCATCACGAAACAGCTGCGGCTGCCGAATGTGACGGCCTACATCGTGGCGGGCATCCTCATCGGCCCCTACTGCCTGAACCTTGTGCCCGGCAGGGTGGTCAACGGCATGAGCTTTATTGCAGATATCGCACTGGCCTTCATCGCCTTCAGCACCGGCGAGTTCTTCAAGTTCTCCACTCTGAAAAAGAGCGGCGTCAAGGTGATGATCATCACGGTCATGGAGGCTTGTCTTGCCTCGGTGCTGGTGTTTATCGTGGTCTACTTTGTGCTGGGACTGGAGCTGAACTTTTCTATCGTGCTGGCAGCGCTGGCCTCGGCCACCGCACCGGCTTCCACAGTCATGACCATCCGGCAGACCCATGCCAAGGGCGAATTTGTAGAGACTCTTCTGCAGGTAGTGGCACTGGACGATATGGTAGGCCTGCTGGCGTACAGCATCGCCATCTCGGTGGCGCTGGCCTCCATGACCGGCGATTTCCACGCCGGCAGCATCGTCCGGCCCATTCTGCTCAATATCGCGGTGTTTGTGCTGGGCGGACTGTTCGGCCTGTTCCTCAAGCTGCTGCTGCACAAGCGCTCTACCGATAACCGGCTCATCGTTTCGGTAGCGGTACTGTTTACTTTTTGCGGCATCTGCGCCATGCTGGATGTTTCGCCCCTGCTGGGCTGTATGTCCATGAGTATGATCTATATCAACCTGACGGATGACGAGCGGCTGTTCAAACAGCTCAACTACTTCAGTCCGCCCATTCTGTTGCTGTTCTTTGTGCGCTCCGGCGTCAATTTTGATCTGGGCGCACTGGTCAACAGCTCCGAGAGCATCGGCTCGGTGTCTCTGCTGCAGATCGGCGTCATCTATTTTGTGATGCGCATCCTTGGCAAGTATGCCGGTGCCTTCCTTGGCTGTGCCATGGTGGGTAAGGAAAAGCGCATCCGCAACTATCTGGGTCTGGCGCTGGTGCCGCAGGCCGGTGTGGCCATTGGTTTGGCGGCCATGGGTGCGCGTACCCTCGGCGGTGAGACCGGCGATGTGCTGGAGACCATCATTCTGGCTTCCAGTGTGCTGTATGAGCTCATCGGCCCCGCCTGCGCAAAGCTTTCGCTCTACCTCTCCAAGTCCTACTCCAACAAGCTGGAGGACATTGTGGAGCTGCCGTTGGAGGAGGACGCACCGCAGAAAACCGAGGTGGAGCTGCTCATCGAGCGTATCCAGAAGATACAGGAGGAGCTGCCCAAGCATAACGACCCCTTTTACGAGGACGAACTGGCCTTTTCTGAGGCCGCAGAGGAGCATTACCTGAGGACTGCCGGGCCGCTGGCAGCCTCGTTCCGAAGGAGGAGAGCATAATGATCGCAGGCAACCTTCCTGTAACCGACCCCATTGCCGCCCTTCTGGGCGGGTGGTCCACCGGGCTGAACCCTTACTCGGTGCTGCTGCGGGTGTTCATCATCGTGCTGCTGGCCTCCATCATCGGCTGCGAGCGCTCCAGCAAGCGCCACTCGGCGGGTCTGCGCACCTTTGTGCTCATCGCCTTTTCTGCCACCACCGCCATGCTGCTGGATCAGTTCCTCATGGCGGGGCACCCCTCCGGGCTGCCGCTGCTTTCCGCAGCCACTATCGTGGCGACCGCCATGCTGTCCGGCAACTCCATCCTGTTCAGTTCCCGCGGGCAGATCAAGGGGCTGACCACCTCGGTGGGTCTGTGGGCCTGTGTGCTGCTGGGCTTTGCGGTGGGTGCAGGGCTGTACACGGTCACCCTGATCGTGTTCGTATTTTTACTGTGCATCCTGATGTGTTTCCCCTCGTTTGAAATTTACCTGCTGAACCGCTCCAACCACTTCGAGATCCATCTGGAGTTGAAAAGCAGCTTCTACCTGCGGGATTTTGTCACGGTGAGCCGCCGTTTAGGGCTGCGCATTGATGATATTGAGTCCAACCCCGCCTACGCAGGCTCCGGCCTGAGCGTGTACACCATCACCTTTACCATTTGTAGTGCAGAGCTAAAAAAATACAAAACGCATCACCAGATTATCGAAGCCCTGCGCTCGCTGGACTACATTTACCACATCGAAGAGATCCGTTGAAAAGAAAAGGGTTAAGGCTATGACTGACAAGATGGAACTTTTAAAACGCACCCGGCTGTTTGTGCTGGATATGGACGGCACCTTTTATCTGGGCGATCGCATCCTGCCCGGCGCGGCAGAGTTTTTGCAGGCGGTAAAGGCAGCGGGGAAGGAGTACCTGTTTTTCACCAACAACTCCTCCCGCTCTCCCCGGGACTACATGGCAAAGCTGGCGCGCATGGGCTGTCCCATCACACGGGACGAGATCATGACCAGCGGTGATGTGACCATCCGCTACCTGCTGACCCACTGCCCGGACAAGACGGTCTATCTGGTGGGCACGCCCCCGCTGATGGAAAGCTTTGCCGAAGCGGGCATCCGGCTGGTGAACGAAAAGCCGGATCTCGTAGTCATCGGCTTTGACACCACCCTGACCTACGAAAAACTCTCCAAGGCCTGTACCTTTATCCGGGAGGGCGCTGCCTTTCTTGCCACCCATCTGGATATCAACTGCCCCACAGAGACCGGTTTTATCCCGGATTGCGGCAGCTTCTGCGCTGCCATCAGTCTTTCCACCGGAAAGCAGCCGAAGTATCTGGGCAAGCCATTTGCCGAAACCGTAGAAATGGTGTTGGATAAGACCGGCTATTCTGCCGCTGAAGTGGCCTTTGTGGGCGACCGCCTTTACACCGATGTAGCCACTGGCGTGAAAAACGGCGCGGCGGGCGTTCTGGTGCTGACCGGCGAGACTCATCCTGAGGATGTGGCAGGCTCGGACGTGCAGCCCGATGCCATTTTTGCCTCGCTGGGAGAGATGGGACAGGCGCTTTGCCTGTTGTGAAATTGACCTATATTTCAATATGAATTTAGGTGAATTGGACGATTTTTATAAAAATAGCACAAAAAATAATAAATAGTGAATTTTTGTTCTTGCGAAATGTCCTTTTATGTGATATCATCAGGGCAAGAAACTGCATCACAATTGCATCTTGCTTGCAGAGAATGAGCGTGCCAAGCGGACAGCCAGAACGAAACCTGAAGGATATTCAGGCAATTTGGCCTGTTCGCTTTTCTTTTTTGCACAAAGAAGAGGAACGCCCCTTATTTTCAGGAATCAGCGTACCGGCTCGCACGGCCGTGCGCTTTTAAAAAACACAAATGAAAGAAGGAACGATCATGAAAAAGATTTCTCGTCGCAGCTTCCTGATGGCTTCCGGTACCTTTGCAGCCGCAACAGCCCTGACCGCCTGCTCCGGCGGTGGCTCCACCGGCAAGGCAGGCGCCAACGCTTCCAGCGCAGCAGCTCCGGCATCTTCTGAGGCCGTAGACCCCAGTAAGTACGAGGTGACCGAGCCGATCACCATTACATGGTGGCACGCACTGGAATCCCAGTACGATGAGCTGGTGGCAGACGTGGTCAAGAAGTTCAACGCCACCCAGAAGCTGATCACCGTGGAGGCCCAGTATATCGGCTCCTATAAGGACATCAACGAGGCACTGGTTGCCGCGCATGCAGCCGGTACCGGTCTGCCTGCCGTGGCAGTTGCCAATACCGACTACGTTGCCTCCTACGGCGACAGCGGCCTGTATGAGAATCTGGACCCCTACATTGCCGGTACCGACTACGATGTAGACGACTTCTCCGCAGGTCTGTTGCTCAGCAGCCAGTACAAGGGCAAGCAGGTGGCACTGCCCTTCCTGCACTCCACGCAGGTCATCTACTACAACAAGACCATGGCCGATGCCAACGGCTGGAAGATCCCCGAGAAGATCGAGGACTTCACCCCCTTCCTGGCTGAGGTCCACAGCAAAAAGGGCATCTACGGCACCGTGGTCCCGGGCTGGGATCAGTGGTACTTTGAGACCCTGTACCTGAACGAGGGCGTGCAGATCATTACCGGCGACAACGACTGCGACCTGAACGGCGATGCAGCACTGGGCGTGACCAAGATGATCAAGGGCTGGTGCGATGCAGGCGATGCCTACTTTGCATCCGGTACCGATGCTTCCGCTACCATGCGCCAGAACTTCTACGACCAGAAGACCTTCTCGGTCATGCACACTTCTTCTCTGTACAACAACTACGTCAGCAAGTGCCCGGACTTCGAGGTTGGTATGGCATGGTACCCCGCTGCTACCACCGGCGATAAGAACTCTGAGGTGGGCGGCTGCGTGCTGGGCATCCCCTCCAAGAACGATCAGGCCACCAAGAACGCTGCATGGCAGTTCCTGCAGTTCCTGTGCGGCAAGGAGGTCAATATGGAGTGGGCCGAGGGCACCGGCTATCTGCCCACCCGTAACTCTGTGCTGGACACGGAGGAAGGCAAGAAATTCCTGGAAAAGAAGCCTGCCTTCCAGTGCATCTTTGATAACCTGAACCTCATCAACCCCCGCATCCAGAACGCTGCATGGAGCGAGCTTGCCACCACATGGAAGAACTACATGGAGATCATGATGAATCAGGGCGGCGATATCACCTCCGGCTCCAACGATATGGTCACCGAGATCAACGAGATCCTGGAGGATCACGCCTGATCACAGAGGCTTGTCCCGTAACGCAGACCTAACTCTTTGAAAGGACGTGAGATCATGAAACAAGCTGCTGCTGGCTCCGTGCCCACCGTAAAGGCTGATAAAAAGCCCATCTTCTCCCAGCGCACGCTGTCCAAATTCGTTGATTTTCTCTTTGTAGTGCCTGCGCTGGTACTGTTGGGTGTTTTTACCTACTATCCTATCGTTAAGCTGGTGCAGATCAGCTTTACCGACTGGAACCTGCTGAACGACACATGGAAGTATGTCGGCCTGAAAAACTGGAAGTGGCTGTTTGCAGGCAGCGGCGCAAAGTATCTGTGGAACTCCCTCAAGGTCACCTTCCTCTACTCGATGGGCGAGATCATTGTGACCATGGTGGGTGGTATGCTGCTGGCTTTGCTGTTTAACCGACTCACACGCTCCTTCGGGCTGATGCGTGCCTTCGTCTTTGTTCCCAAATACGTTGCCATGTCCTCGGCCGCTGTGGTCTTTTTGTGGATCCTGAACACCGACGCCGGTGTTCTGAACTACCTTTTGCAGTGCATCGGCCTGCCCGCTGTGGACTGGCTCAACCAGCAATCCACGGCGCTGCCCTCGGTGCTGATGCTGACCGGCTGGCGCGTCATCGGCTACGGCATGATGATCTACCTCTCGGCCATGATCGGCATCTCGCCGGAATACTACGAAGCGGCCTCGCTGGATGGAGCAAACGGCTTCCAGAAGTTCTTCCGCATCACCCTGCCGCTGCTGTCGCCCACCACCCTGTTCCTGCTGGTCACCACCTTCCTGTCCTCCATGAAGGTGTTCCAGTCGGTGGATATCCTGACCTCCGGCGGCCCTGCCCGTTCGACGGAAGTGTTCGTCTACCTGATCTACCGTTACGCAATGGTGGACTTCCGCATGGACCGTGCTTCCACGGCAGCGGTGATGTTCTTCCTCATCCTGCTCACCATCACGGTGCTTACCATGAAGATCTCCGACCGTTCCGTGACCTACGATTCCTGACCGCTTGAAAGGAGAAACGCAAAATGGCTGATACTTATAAGCCCGTGGACAATGCGGCTCTGATCAAAGAGGTCAACGAGCTCCACAAGCACAAAAAGCGCCCGCCGAGCTACCACATCCAGACCGTGGTGGCGGTGCTGGTGACCATCGTCATGCTGTTCCCACTGTACTGGATGATCGCTACCTCCTTCAAATCTGCAGAGGAAGTGCAGCTGGTCATTCCCACCCTGTTCCCGCATGAGTTCCACCCGGAGAACTACCTGAACGTTCTCCAGAAGGCGAACTTCATGAAGTATTACTGGAACACCATCGTAATGACCGCAGGCATCCTGTTCTTGCAGGTAAGCACCGGCATTCTGGCCGCTTACGGTTTTGCCGTGGGGCGCTTCAAGGGCCGTGCAGCCCTGTTCTATGTGGTGCTGGGCGCGCTGATGATCCCGCATCAGGTCACCTTTATCCCTATCTATATCATGTGCGCAAACTGGAACCTGTGCGACACCTTCCTTGGCCTGATTTTGCCGGAGGCTGTGTCTGCCTACTACATCTTCATGCTGCGCAACACCTTCCTGTCCATTGACCAGAGCTACATCGATGCAGGCCGCATCGACGGTCTGAGCCGGCTGGGCACCATCTGGTATGTGCTGGTGCCCATGAGCAAGGCGACCATCTTTACTGTTACACTGGTCACCTTCACCAATGGCTGGAACGCCTACTTCTGGCCCAAGATCATTGCCAAAAACGAGGTGCGCCGCGTGCTGACCGTTGGTCTGGCACAGCTGAAGAACACCTTCGCAGGTCAGGCCGTTTCCAACTATCACGAGATCATGGCAGGCGCTGTGCTGGCCATCATCCCGGTGGTCATCCTGTTCCTCATCTTCCAGAAGTACATGATGACCGGCTATTCCAAGGCCGCCATGAAGTAAGATATCAGGCAAAAATCGCAAGAAGGGCAGCCCACGGCGGCTGCCCTTTTTGCTCACGGGAAAGGAGCATACTATGTTCTCGTACATTACCCCCCAAGCAAAGCAGTACCGTGCCAATCTGCATTCCCACTCCACCCTTTCGGATGGCAGACTTACCCCGGAACAGCTGGTGGAGGCATACCGGGAGGCAGGCTACTCCATCCTAGCCATTACCGACCACGAGGCTCCATACGACCACACCGCCCTTTCCACCCCGGACTTTCTCCTGCTGACAGGCTACGAGGCCTATATCCGGCCCTCCCGCACCGCTGCCTTTGACCCCTTCCGGCCGGAGATCCACCTGAACCTGCTGGCCAAGGACCCCCACAACACCGCCATCGTGGGCTTTGACCCCAACTTTTGCAAATATATGCCCCTGGAGGTGGCACAGCAGCGGGAGCATTTGGGCAACCTGGGGCCCCGGCGGTACTACCGGGCCTATGTCCAGGAGTTTATGGACGAAGCCCGGCATGGGGGCTATCTGGTGGCCTATAACCACCCCTGCTGGTCCATGGAGGCAGAGGAGGACGTGCTGAGCTACCAGGGCTGCTTCAGCCTGGAGATGTTCAACACCGGCTCCCAGCTTATCAGCGGCGGCGAGAGCAACCTGGCCCTTTTTGACAAGCTGCTGCGCCGGGGCAAGTTCCTGTTTGTCCACGGAGCCGACGACAACCACAACAAGGAGCCCTTTGGCACCCTGCTGTGCGACTCCTTTGGGGCCTGGACTCAGGTGCTGGCCAAGGACCTGGAGTACCAGTCGGTGATCGAGGCCTTGGAAAAGGGGGATTTCTACGCCACTACCGGCCCCACCATTACCAACCTGACCTTTGACCGGAACCATGTGACCCTGGACTGCACCCCGGCCCAGCGAATCATTGCCCATGGCAGCCCCAAGGTGGCCCGGAACATCTGCAACCCCGACGGTTCGCCGGTAACCCATGCAGAGTTTGACATCCCGGACAAGGCCCCCTATGTGTACTTCTCGGTGCTTACCGCCGACGGCAAAGCCGCCCGTACCCGGGCCTTCCGGCCGGAAGAATTCCGTCGGTGACCCCTGCCCAGAAAGGAGTAGTTTCTATGCGTGGTTTCCATAAAGCTCAGTTCCTTTGCAGTTTAGGGCTGGCAGCGGCGCTGCTGGCAGGCTGCGGCAAAGCTGCCCCGGCGGCAAGTCCAGCTGCAAGCCAAAGCCCGGCGGCAGGGGAGGGCATGACCTACACCCAGACAGCCACCGTGGCGGCAGAGACTTACCTTGGGAACAGCACCTTTGCGGAGTATCTGGGCAAGGCAGAGCCGCAATTCCTCATTCCGGGACTTGCGGAAAACCTGATCCCCCAAGGCATGGACGTGTGCGATGCCACCGGCATTCTGTATATCTCCGGCTACTACTCCACCAAGGGCAAATGCTCTGCCATCGTGGCGGTGGATCCCGCAACCGGCAGGTTGACGGCGGAATATCTGTTGAAAAAGCCCGGCAACCTGCCCTTTGACGGCCATGTGGGCGGCGTTGCGGTCAGCGATACCACCCTTTATCTTTCGGGCACCAAGGACACCGAGGGCCGCACCACCATCCTTGCCATTCCTTTAAGCAGCCTGCCCGCCGAGGGCAGCCATGAGGTCACGGTGGAGCAGAGCATCCCGGTGCCGGTCTCGCCCTCCTTCCTCAGCTTTTCCGGCGGGTACCTCTGGGTGGGCAACTTCTACCACCCCGGTGCGGACTATGGGCTTTCGGCAGGGATGGACTACACCACCGAAAACGCCGAGGGGGATAAGCTGGGCTGCTACATCATGGGCTACGATATGACCGGCGGTGACACCGGCCTTACGGTGGCAGCGGGCGACAGTTACGCCCAGCCGGACGTGGTGCTGGCAGCGCCCAACAAGATACAGGGCGTGGTGGTAAAGGACAGCACAGTGACCCTGAGCCAGTCCTACGGGCGTAAGAATAACGCCTGCCTGCTGCGCTACGCGCTGGCGCTGGACGAAGCCCCGGATACCGCCCTGACCGTGAACGGCAGGGAAGTGAAGGCCTACCTGCTGGACAGCGCCCGCCAGAGTGCAGCCCTGACCGTGATGCCCATGACCGAAGCGCTGGCTGATGCCCCGGATGGCGGCATCTATGTGCTGTTCGAGTCCGGTGCTACCCACTACGCCAACGGCACTTACCGCACCGACCATGTGTGGAAGGTGCGGTTCTGAGGCAGAATATACAATACAATGATGAGGTTTTTGGAGAAATGATGAGGATGCTCTGGTTCGGTTTTGTTCTGCTGCTCTGTGCCGGTTTTGCCGCATATATGGGCGCTGTGCAGCTGGAGCGTTCCAGGCAGCGGGAAAAGTGCTCCATTGATGCTTTTACCGAGCGGAGAAACGGCGTAAGCTGCCTGTGCCTGTCGGTTTTGCTGGTAGTTCTCGGCGTAGGGCTTAGCCTGTAAGGGCTGAGCTACAACGATAAAAGACCACCGGACTGTATTTGTTCGGTGGTCTTTTTTTATCGTTTACTGGTGCTCTGCCAGCCAGCGCAGCGCCATATAGGTGTAGGCTGCCGTGCCGCGGTACAGGATGCTGTCGTCAAAGCGCACCTTGGGGTGGTGCTGGCCGTAGGTGTAGCCCTCTTTAGCGTTGCCGGCAGCTAAGAACATGCTCACGGTGGGCACCTCGTGGCTGACGAAGGCGAAGTCCTCGCTGCCGCCGCCGGGCTTGCCGCCGGTGAGCGGGGTCATATCCATCGCTTCCTTGCCCAGCAGTTCGGTCATATAGGTCAGGGCGTTGCCCGCCAGCGGGGTGTCTACCACCATGCAGGGACAGTAATCGCTGAACTCCACTTCAGCGGTGCAGCGGTAGGCGGTGGCCACGCCCTGTGCAATCTCGGTCATGCGCTGGTGGATGAGGGCACTGACCTTCTGCTCCGGGTCCACGGTGCGGATGGTGCCCCACATATCGGCAGTATCCGGGATGACGTTGGAAGCCTTGCCTGCCTCGAACCGGCCGGTGGTGAATACGCCGAAGCCTGCGGGGTCCAGCTCGCGGCTGTTGATCTCCTGCAGGGCAATGTGGATGTGCGCCGCTGCGGTGATGGGGTCGATGCAGGCGTTGGGCATGGAGCCGTGGCCGCCCTTGCCGTGCACAACGATGTGATACTGCTCGCAGCTGGCCATGGTGATGCCGCCGCCCGGCACCAGCACCATACCGGCGGGCAGGGGCATCCCGGCCAGCACATGGAACATGACGGCTGCGTCCACCTTGGGGTTCTCCAGCAGGCCGCTGTTTATCATATCCAGCGAGCCCTGAAAGATCTCCTCTGCGGGCTGAAACTCCAGCTTTACCGTGCCCTCGATCTCGTCCTCATGCTCCTTGAGCAGCTTGGCTGCACCCAGAACCATGGCAGTGTGCATATCGTGGCCGCAGCCGTGCATCTTGCCGGGCAGCTCAGAGGAAAACTCCTCGCCGGATTCCTCCTGCAAGGGCAGCGCGTCCATGTCGCCCCGCAGCAGGATCACCTTGCCGGGGCGTTTGCCCCCTGCAAGCGCCACCACGCCGCACTTGCCGCAGTCCTGCGGGGTGTAGCCCATCTCGGTCAGCGCCTTTTTGACCAGTGCCTTGGTCTGGGGCAGGTCAAAGCCCACCTCCGGGTGACGGTGCAGTGTGCGCCGCCATTCCTGCAGCTGGGGCTCCAGCGCCTTGGCGGCTTCCAAAAGTTTTTCCGGTGCGATCATTGTAAAATCAACTCCCTCTGAATTTATGCGGAAAACCCTCTCGGCCACGGCAGAGCCATGGCGGGGAGGGCTTGTCCTTACGGTTATTCTTCCCTGCCGTTATTGCCAGTCGGGTGGTACTGGGCACAGGTGCACTTTTTGAACTTCAGGCCGCTGCCGCAGGGGCAGGGGTCGTTGCGGCCAATTTTGACCACACGCACCGGCTGGCTCTTGGGGCTGCCCTTGACGCCGGGTGCGCCGTTGCCGGGCCCAAAACCCTCGCCGGTGGGCTTTGCCACCTGCTCCCGCTTGGGGGCGGCACCGGCGGCGCGCAGCTCGATGGTAAGCAGCATCTTGACGCTGGACTCCCGGATGGAATCCACCATCTGGTCGAACATATCAAAGCCTTCGATGCGGTATTCCACCACCGGGTCCTTCTGGCCGTAGCCGCGCAGCGCGATGCCCTGCCGCAGCTGGTCCATGTTGTCGATGTGGTCCATCCACTGGCGGTCTACGCACTTGAGCAGGCAGATGCGCTCCAGCTCACGCATGACGGGGGCTCCGTAGCGCACCTCCTTGGCCTGCAAGATCTGCATCCCGCGGTCGTACAGCATATCGGCAATGCCCTGCTGAGAGAGGTTATCAAAGTCCGCCACAGTGTAGTGGAAGTCGGCATCGGTGGTCAGCCAGCCCTGATAGTGGCGGCGCAGGGCACCGAAATCCCACTCGTCCTTCACATCGCCGGAAAGGAACTGGGCGCAGCTGGAATCAATGTTCTCCCGCAGCATCTTGTGCATCTCGGTGCTGATGTCCTCGCCGTCCAGCACCTTGCGGCGCTGCCCGTAGATGATCTCGCGCTGCTGGTTCATCACGTCGTCGTACTTCAGCACGTTTTTACGGATCTCGAAGTTGCGGCCCTCCAGCTTTTTCTGGGCGCTTTCCAGCGTGTTGGTGATCATGCGGTTCTCGATGGGAGTATCCTCGTCGATCTTCAGGGTGTTCATCAGGCCGGACACCCGGTCGCCGCCGAACAGACGCATCAAATCGTCCTCAAGGCTCAGGTAGAAGCGGGAAGCGCCCGGGTCGCCCTGACGGCCGGCACGGCCGCGCAGCTGGTTGTCGATACGGCGGCTCTCGTGGCGCTCGGTGCCAATGATGAACAGGCCGCCTGCGGCGCGCACCTCATCGGCCTCGGCGTCGATGGCAGGCTTATACTGGGCGTACAGCTGGTCAAAGCGCTGACGTGCGGCCAGAATGTTGGCATCGGTGGTCTCACCGTGGCCGTTGGCCTCGGTCAGCAGCAGCTCCACGGCTGCCGGGTCGGCATCCTGCGGGGTGTCGGGGTTGAGCAGGTTCTCGCAGAAGTGCTCCTTGCGCATCTGAGCCTTTGCCATGAACTCGGCGTTGCCGCCCAGCATGATATCGGTACCACGGCCTGCCATGTTGGTGGCGATGGTGATGGCACCCTTTTTACCGGCCTGCGCTACGATCTCGGCCTCGCGCTCGTGGTTCTTGGCGTTCAGCACGTTGAAATCCCGGGTGTGGCGCTGTAACATTTTGGCGAGGATCTCGCTCTTTTCCACGCTGACAGTACCCACCAGCACAGGCTGACCGTTCTTGTGGCATTCCATTACCTGCTCGATGACGGCACGGTACTTGCCCTCCACGGTCTTGTAGATGGCGTCCGGGTAGTCCTTGCGCTGCACCGGGCGGTTGGTGGGCACACTGACGATGTTCAGGCCGTAGATCTCGGTAAACTCGGTGGCCTCGGTGCGGGCGGTACCGGTCATACCGGACAGCTTTTTGTACATACGAAAGTAGTTCTGGAAGGTGATGGTGGCCAGCGTCTTGCTCTCGGCGGCGATCTTCACGCCCTCCTTGGCCTCGATGGCCTGATGCAGACCCTCGTTGTACCGGCGGCCGATCATCAGACGGCCGGTGAACTCGTCCACGATGATGACCTGACCATCCTTGACCACATAGTCGATATCCCGCTGCATCACGCCGTAAGCCTTGATGGCCTGATCGATGTGGTGGGCAAGGGTCATGTTCTCGGCGGCGGCAAGGTTCTCCACTTTAAAATAAGCCTCGGCCTTTTTGATGCCGACGGCGGTCAGGGTACAGGTCTTGTGCTTTTCGTCCACAACGTAATCGCCATCGGCCTGCTCGTCGGTGGAGACCTTATCTTCCAGCTCCACCACCACGCTCTTGTGCAGGGTACGCACAAAGCGGTCCACCTGGGTATACAGGCTGGAGGAGTCCTCGCCGCGGCCGGAGATGATCAGGGGGGTGCGGGCTTCATCGATCAGGATGGAGTCTACCTCGTCCACGATGGCGTAGGCGTGGCCGCGCTGTACCATGTTGGCCTTGTAAGTCACCATGTTGTCGCGCAGGTAGTCAAAGCCGAACTCATTGTTGGTGCCGTAGGTGATATCGGCATTGTAGGCGGCCCGGCGGGCGTCGCCGTCCATGCCCTGCACGATCAGACCGACAGTCAACCCCAGCCAGCGGTAGAGCTTGCCCATCCACTCGCTGTCGCGCTTGGCCAGATAGTCGTTGACGGTAACGATGTGCACCCCTTCGCCGGTCAGGGCGTTCAGATAGGCGGGCAGGGTAGCCACAAGGGTCTTGCCCTCACCGGTCTGCATCTCGGCAATATCGCCGCGGTGCAGGGCAATGCCGCCGGTCACCTGCACAGGGAAGTGCTTCATGCCCAGCACACGCCATGCGGCTTCGCGGCAGACGGCAAAGGCATCTGGCAGGATGTCGTCCAGCGTTTTGCCATCGGACAGCTGCTGCTTGAAGGCGGCAGTCTGCGCCTGCAAGTCGGCATCGGACATGGCCTGATATTTGGGCTCCAGCGCCAGCACCTGTTTGGTGATGGGGTTCACCTTTTTCAGCTCCCGGTCAGAGAAGCTGCCAAAAAGTTTTTCAACAAGGGACATAGGTCACACCTCATAAATCTTAAAAATCGGGCTGTGATGCGCCCGGAATCGCGCATAACAATACAAATATATGATACACCAAAGCGGCAGACACGTCAAATCTGCAAGGCTATTTTAGCCCGTTTTTACATGAACTTTCTGTAAAAAGATGCTGCAAGCCGTTCACAGACCCCCGATCTCCCGGCAGCACACTTTATTTTGCCCTATCGCTTTGGAAAGAATCGTGGTAGAATAGGGCTATCATTGATAGGGAGGGCTGTACTTATGCTCAAACGGCTGCGCACTGCGCACCCCATTCTTTATTGTATCCTATCCGAGGTGCTGTTCCTTGGCAGCATGGTCGTGTTCAGCCTGCTGGCTACCATCGTGCTGGCAGCGGCAGGCGCGGACTTTGACACCATGGACAGCTACCTGCTGGGCTCTGTGCAGGAGGCTGTCGGGTTGGCGGTGGCACTTTTGCTGCTGGCACGCACCGGCAGGCTGGACCTGCTGCACCGGCGGGGCTGCGGCTTTCTGAACGGGCTGCTGGTGGGCATGTACCCGCTGTTCTTCATCGGGTACACAGCCTGCGGGACGCTGGCCTTTGACCGCCCGGACACGCCGCTGCTGCCGCTGCCCCGCATCCTGACCTTTATGCTGAATATGATCCTTGTGGGCGTAGCTGAGGAGCTGGTGTTCCGGGGCATCATTGCTCAGACCCTGCTGGAGCGCTACGGCACCGCCCGCGCCGGGGTGTGGAAAGCCTGTCTTGTGTCCGGTGTGCTGTTTGGAGCGGCGCACCTGAGCAACCTGCTCGGCTCGGCACCCTTTGGCGTGCTGATGCAGTGCGTATTTGCGGCTTCGCTGGGCGTGATGCTGGCCGCTATCTACTTCCGCACCGGCAATGTGTGGGTGACGGTGTTCCTGCACAGCGCCATGGACATTGCCTCTATGCTCATCGGCGGGCTGTACGGCACCACCAGCGTGGCCGAGAGCGTAAGCGGCTACGATGCCTCGCGGCTGTTGTCGGTGGCGGTGTACCTGATCCCCACCGTGTTTCTGCTGCGCAAAAAGAAGCTGCCGGAGGTGCAGCTGTACTGGGGCGGCATTGTAAAAAATTAAGGCTTGCGGACAAAAATCTTCTTGCAATCTGCCGGGCAATCTGGTATACTGTATCTGTTACCGTGGTACGGGGCTGGGAGTATGCCCGCTTTTGGGAGAACCGTTTCCCGCCGCTGTGCCATAGGCAGATAAATTACTTGAAAGAGGTACTGTATTATGAATAAGCAGGAAGTTATGGCCAAAGTCGCTCTGACCGAGAAGGACACTGGCTCCCCCGAGGTTCAGGTCGCTCTGCTGACCGCTCACATCAACGAGCTGAACGAGCACCTGAAGAAGAACCCTAACGATCACCACAGCCGCCGCGGTCTGCTGAAGATGGTTGGCCGTCGCCGCAATCTGCTGGCTTATCTCCAGAAGAAGGACATCGAGCGTTACCGTGCTCTGATCGCAACTCTGGGTCTGCGTAAGTAATTTTAACGGAGGGCAGGTACCGCAAAGGTACCTGCCCTTTGCTTTATGTATAGCTCCATGTATCCCATGCGCACAAAATAGCGGTGGCAGCGTATTGCAGCAGTAAATCGAACGCCCGTGCCTGCGGGCAGGGACGCTGGATTTATTGCTATGATGCGCACGCCACGGCTTTTTGGATAGAACGATCCGAAAAACAAGGAGGCAGAAACAATGGCAATCGAATTTGGTTCCCGCAAAGAGACCTTTGACAACTTCAAGGTCTACGAAACCATGTTGGCCGGCCGCCCGTTCAAGGTTGAAATGGGCAAGATGTGCGGCCTGTCCAATGCCAGCGCACTGATCCGCTACGGCGAGACCTGCGTGATGTGCAACGTGGTCATGAGCCCCAAGCCCCGCGAGGGCGTGGATTTCTTCCCGCTGAACGTGGAGTACGAGGAAAAGCTCTACGCCGCAGGCCGCATTCCCGGCAGCTTTATGCGCCGTGAGGGCCGCCCCGGCGAGCGCGCCATCCTGACCAGCCGCGTGGTGGACCGCCCCATGCGCCCGCTGTTCCCCAAGGAGATGCGCAACGACGTGTGCATTACCATGACCGTCATGAGCCTTGACCCGGATTGCAGCCCCGAGATCGCCGGTATGATCGGCGCTTCTCTGGTGACCGCTGTGTCCGATATCCCGTGGAACGGCCCCATCGGCGGCGTGCAGGTGGGTCTGGTGGACGGCGAGATCGTGCTGAACCCCACCCAGGAACAGCGCAAGGTGAGCGACCTTGCCCTGACCGTTGCCGCTACCATGGACAAGATCGTGATGATCGAGGCCGGCGCCAACGAGGTGGACGAGGACACCATGCTGACCGCCATCAAGACCGCACACGTTGAGATCAAGAAGATCATCGAGTTCATCAACAAGATCGTGGCCGAGCGCGGCAAGCCGAAGATCGACTTCCAGGTTGTGGGTCTGGACATGGACGTGTTCCACGCCATCCAGAATAAGTACTTGGACGATTTCAAGGCCGCTATGGACACCGACGACAAGAACGTGCGCGACGCAGCCCTGCTGCCCATCATGGACAAGATTGCCGAGGAATACCCCGACCTGTCCGCCGCTGATCTGGATCTGGTAAGCTACAAGATGCAGAAGTTCGTGGTGCGCCGCTGGCTGCTGGATGAAGGCAAGCGCGTGGACGGCCGCGGCATCAACGAGATCCGCCCGCTGGCCGCAGAGGTGGGCATTCTGCCCCGCGTGCACGGCTCCGGCATGTTCACCCGTGGCCAGACGCAGGTGCTTACCACCTGCACGCTGGGCGGCACCAAGGACAACCAGCTGATGGATGACCTGACCGACGAGCAGACCAAGCGCTATATCCACCACTACAACTTCCCGCCGTACTCTGTGGGCGAGGCACGCGCACCGCGCAGCCCCGGCCGCCGCGAGATCGGCCACGGCGCATTGGCTGAGCGTGCTCTGGTGCCGGTGCTGCCCTCTCTGGAGGAGTTCCCTTACACCATCCGCTGCGTGTCCGAGGTGCTCAGCTCTAACGGCTCCACCTCTCAGGCTTCCATCTGCGGCTCTACGCTGGCACTGATGGACGCAGGCGTGCCCATCAAGGCTCCGGTTGCCGGTATCTCCTGCGGCCTGATCACCGAGGGCGAGCGCTGGATGACCATGCTGGACATTCAGGGCGTGGAGGACTTCCACGGCGATATGGACTTTAAGGTCGGCGGCACCCGCAAGGGCATTACCGCCATCCAGATGGACATCAAAATCGACGGCCTGACCTATGACATCATTGCCGAGGCCTTCGAGAAGTGCCGCAAGGGTCGCCTGTATATTCTGGACGAGATCATCAAGCCCGTGATCGCCGAGCCGCGTCAGGAGCTGAGCCGCTGGGCACCCAAGATGTTCAGCATGATGATCCCCACCGACAAAATCAAGGACGTGATCGGTAAGGGCGGCAAGGTCATTCAGGACATCTGCGCTACCTGCAACTGCAAGATCGACGTGCAGGAGGACGGCCATGTGTTCGTCTCCGCCGTGGATCAGGAGGACGCAAAGCGCGCCATCTTTACCATCAAGACCATTGTGGAGGACCCCGAAATCGGTGCTATCTACAAGGGCAAGGTGACCCGCCTGATGAACTTTGGTGCCTTTGTGGAGATCGCCCCGGGCAAGGAAGGCCTTGTGCACATCTCCAAGCTGGACACCAAGCGCGTGGAGCGGGTAGAGGACGTGGTTGCCGTGGGCGATGCCATCGTGGTCAAGGTGACTGACATCGACCAGCAGGGCCGCATCAACCTGAGCCGCCGCGATGCCATTCTGGCACTGGAAGCCAAAAAGGCCGCCCAGCAGCAGTAAAAACATAATACAGATTGCATAAAATAAGAGCCGCTGTACTTTTTGTACAGCGGCTCTTTTGCGTGTACCCCCTCAGTCACGGCTTGCGCCGTGCCAGCTCCCCCAAAGGGACGCCTTAGGCACTGCCGCAAACTTTCTCTTCACCGCCAAAAGCCGTCCCCCTTGGGGAAGGTGGCAAAGCCGTAGGCTTTGACGGAAGGGGTACTGTGTCCGGCAGGGGAGAGAACACAAAAAATGCTCCCCCTTGCGGGGGAGCAAATTCGGCACACAACGCCACGCTGTACCGAAAAGAAAGGAGTGCAAAGTCAGTTTTCCTTTTTGCCCTGACGGTTCAGCACCCAGCCTGCGGCAAACAGCAGCACACCGCTGCAAGCCAGCACCGGCACGGGCCAGTTCAACTGACCGGTCTGGGGAAGAACGGGCTTATCCGGGTTGGAAGGGGAGACCGGGTTGTCCGGGTTCTCGGGGCTTACGGGATTGTCCGGGCTGTCGGGACTTACCGGGTTATCAGGGCTGTCCGGGCTTACCGGGGTGTCGGGATTATCCGGCTGCTCCGGAGTATCAGGGGTGTCCGGTGTGTCGGGTGTATCCGGCGGTGTGTCAGGCACATCCGGGGTGTCGGGGGTGTCCGGCGTTTCCGGGATGGTAGCGCCTACCTTGGGGGTGGCGTCCACATCGTAGATCCAGTTGTCGCCATCGGGCATGGGGATGGACACAAGGAAGGGCTTGATGGCCTCGTAGCCGTGGGATGCCTCGGTCTGCACGACCAAGTACAGACCCTGCGGCAGCTTGGTAATGTCGGCGTAGCCCTCTTCGTTCACGTCCTGCTGGGCGGCAATGGCAGGCACAACGGGCAGGTACTTTACCAGCTGGTCAGCCAGCGTGCTGTCGGAAAGGTCGCCCAGCACCACGCCGCAGCCCGCAAAATCGCCGGTATAGTCAAAATACAGGTTGCCGTTTGTGCGCTTGACCGAGGCCCCCTTATACAGGGTCAGCTCGCCGCCGCGCAGGGGCACATCGTTGTGGGTGTCGTACAGGCGGACGTGGAGCGAGCCCAGCCGCCCCAGCACAATGTTGGCACTGGTGGCAAACGCCGGCAGGGCGCAGCATACCACAAGACACACAGCCAGCAGCACAGCCGCCAGACGATGACGCAAATCAATGCTTTTCATGTTCTTCACCTCTCGTTTTCTTGGGTTTGCGTGTAGAAAGCAGCATACCGATCAGCAAGATCAGCAGCATGGGCAGCGCCATAATGGGCGCAACAATAATGGGTTCAATTTTAAGCGCTTCGGCGGTAACGCGGAGGTGCTTGTACTGATCCGGGGTCTCCACGCGGCGGCCGCGCACCAGCAGGCGGTGGGTGTTGATGCCATAGGGGGTGCAGGTCATCAGGGTAACGTAGTCCTTGCCTTCGGCGATCTTCAACTCATCGGTCTCGGTGGGCAGCACGATGGAAATTTTGTCCACCTCGTAGGTGAGCATCCGATCCAGCACGGTGATGGTAAAGGTATCGCCCACTTCCAGCTGGTCGAGGTTGGTAAACAGCTTTGCGCTGGGCAGGCCGCGGTGCGCCGAAATGACCGCGTGGGTGGATGCGCCGCCCACCGGCAGGCTGGTGCCCTCTAGGTGGCCTGCGGCAATCTGCAGCACGCTGTCGTCGGTGCCGTGGTAGATGGGCAGCTCCACGCCGATTTTGGAGATGGTGATGTAACCCATAATGCCCGTGCCGGTAATATCCAGCGTTTCGTTGTAGCCGGTAAGCTGATCCGGGCGGTAAAGGGCGTTTTCGTTGGCGGCCACCTGTGCGTTAAAGGCATCGGCGGCGTCAAAGTAGGCGCTGTAATCCGCATCGGTCATGTTGTCCACGTCCTGCGCGTAGCTTGCCACCGCGCGGGACTGGTTGCGCTGGTTGACGTAATCGCTGATGGTGGGGTATAACATCACGGATAGACCCACGAAAAAGACGAGGATCAGTATAATAGTGCTTTTGTTCTTTTTCATGGGCTACTCCCTAACGTTATAGTTTCAGGATCAGAGCAGGGGGCCTTGCGGCCCCGCTCTGTGCCGGGGAAAAGGAGAGCTTAGCGGTTCTCCATGCGCTTTTTGGTAATGAGCAGGATGGCTGCTGCAGCCATCAGGCCGCCGCCAACAACGTAGAAGATGGTGGTGCCGATGCCGCCGGTGCCGGGCAGGGTAGAACCCATGCGGTTCTGGATCTCGATGGTCAGAGTGCTGTGGTCAACACTACCGGTAAACTTATCACCGCCCGTCAGTTCAGTAAGCTTGGGGTCGTCAGCTTCGATTTGATGATCAGCGGTAACGGTAAACTTTATAGGCTCAATGGAGTTATAGCCGGCGGGAGTGATGATCTCCTTGATCATGTATTCGCCGTCATCAATGCCCTTCCACTCGAAGTCGGTCCTAGTCTCGCTTACAAGCTTGCCTTCTGCGTCAACGTTCAGTGCCTCGACCGGAGCATAAGCGTCAGCACCCTCCATAATGTGGGAAGTGCCATCGGTGGGGACAGCAGGCAGCTTTTTGTACAGAGCAAAAGCTGCGCCGGGCAAAGGTTTGTTGTCCTGATCGACCTTATTGGCAACTACTTTGTAGGTGAAAACGATGTTCTTATCCGGGGCGGTCTGACCCTTGCCAGTGCCATTCGGGTTGTTGGAGAATACCAGATAAGCTTCGTTCGGGTTGCCGGTAGAACCAAGGACAGCATCAGCATCAAGAGTGGCGTTATATTCAACCGTGATTGTGGAGCCGTTGGTTGCACCGAACGCCTTCACATTGTCAATAGAAACAGTCAGCTTTTTATTTGTAGAATCCCAATTGCTGGAGTATTCACCAGCGTTCAAAGTTCTATCACCGACCTTGACGGAGGTGATAGAACTATAAGTTAGGTGCTGCATGGTATCGACAAACTCCACATAGTAAGTGTCGAAGTTGCTCACATTGCCCAGAGTAGCAGTCAGCTGGTAAGGAATAATATCGCCGATATCGTAGTCGGCAGAATCCTGCCAGTCAGTAGTAGTGCCAGCGGAATCGTTTTTGTCTTTGACCTTCTTCTGAAGGGTGGGGATATCAGTTTTTACCTGAGGGGTAACAGTTTCAGCGCCGCTCACCAGCAGAAGGGTCAGGTTCGAAGCATCATATTCGCCTTCCACTTCGGTAACGTCTTTGATCAGATAATAGCCAGCAGAGGGAAGTTCAATGGTGCCAGTACCAGCGATTTTGGTAGTGGCCAGATAGCCGTTAGCTACAAAGGCAGCAAACTTAGTGGCTTGTTCAGTACTGAAAGCTTCTAGTATCTTTGCAACATCAGAGGCGCTCTCGCAGTTGCCAAAATCGCCAAGGGTGGTAGCGGTCTTTAAAGCGGCCAAAAGTGCGTCACCATTAACACCCTCGCCCCATTTAACATCGGTCAGTTTACCAGAATCCAGCTTTGCACTGAAAATCTGATAAGCTTCAAAGTCATGCTTTGTAACGTCAACCTTAGAGCCGGAAACTAACGTACCGGCAGCCGCAAACGCCGGGATGGCCATGGCGCAGACCATAGCAACTGCCAGCAGCGCAGCCATGAGTTTCTTCATTGCTTTTTTCATGGAAAAAGCCCCTTTCTTTTCTGCCCCTTGCCGCCCCCTGCATTTTGCACAGGGGGAGGGGTGTAATTTTGTTCGGCTTATCGCGTAAACTTTGCGCTGGGCGGGCGGGGGTTAAGCTCCGGGCGTCCGGCAAGGAAGACTTGCAGTTTAGTCATCTGCCCTCCCTTCGCGTCTGCGCTTGCGGTGGATAAAGCTATATGCCAGCGCAGACAGCATCATTGCGCCGCCCACGGCTGTATACGGGAGTGTACCGGTGCCGCCGGTAGAGGGGAGTTCGTAGCCAACGATCTCCTTGTTGGTCAGCGTAAGCAGACCGCCGTTTTCCACACCGGTCTTGTTGCTTTCGCTGTAGGTCACGTCGTACTTGCCGCCGGTAGAAGCTTCCTCGATATAGTAGAAGAAACCTTCTTCCACGTCCTCGAAAACATAGGTCCAGTTGTCCTTTTTCTTAAGGGTAATGGTTCTATCGAAGCTGGAATCGCGGTTTTCCTTGCTGTTACCGTCAGCATAACGATACAGATGCACTGTGACATCTTCCTCCGGACCGGAGATCGCCTTACCGTCCTTATCCTGCCAGAACTTCTGGATCGTCAACCAAGTACGCGTATTCTGCACGGTGTAGCTCTTTTGCTGACCGCCGGTTACGATCACAACCTTGTTTTGCTGCAAATCAATAGGTTTATTAGTCTTTTCCCATGCTTGAGCAGCAGTTTCATTACTGTCTGCGTTTGCAAAGATGACATACACCGTGGTTTCGTCCGGGGGACCCATTTGGTAGCCATCAGGTTCTTTGGTCTCAACGAGTCTGTAGAGCGTATCGGGCTCGATGCGGAAGTGCCCGCGGGTGTCACCGTCTTTCTCGTTATCACCAAGGTAGAGAACAATCTCGCCATTCGCATCCGTTGTATGCAGGGACTGTCCGTCATGGGGGATGAAATCAGTTCCATCGTAGGAGGAGAGCGTAAACTCCGCACCCTGCAAACGCGTCAACGGATTCAGACTGTCAACCTTATACAGCGTGAACTGACTGCGAGAAACGGAACCGCTGGCATCAAGTTTGGTAACTTGCGTGTTGCTGCTTGCGTGGTGATCACCTGTAAGCTCTGCAACATTCGAAAGCGTCACGTTATCGTTGGAATCCAGCACGTAATCGTACTTTAATACATAACCGCGAGCATCGTCCAGCGTGAACGTCATGGTGTGGGTGTCCTTACCGCTGCTGTCTGTTGTACGCTTATAGACCATGCCATAGCTTGTAGTAGGCAGTGACGGGTTGCCATCTTTATATGGATAATCGTACAGCTTTACGCTGTCCATATCCAGATGTGCCGTAACATTCTTGTCCTGCACAGCCATCGTATCGGTCAGGGTCACCGTGTCGCCGCCCTTCAGCAGGTCGGCGCAAGCGGGATTGATATCCAGACTGTAATGCACCGCAAGCTGACCGGTTTTGGCGCCTTCTTCATTTTCAAGCGCTTCATACGTTGCACTCTTGGTCAGGTATTCAAGATTACGGTTTAAGGTAATGGTTGCATCGGCGTGCTTGCCGTCCCACTCTGCCTTATTGGTGTAGGTTCCGGTTACGGTTTTCGGGCTCTCCCACTTGGTGTCCGTAACGGTTGCCGCATAGCGGACAAGGAGGTGCGTCAATCTGTCGCCTTCAGCCTTATTAAGCTCATATTTGACTCGCGAGTCGTCGAGGTTTTTGAACTTAAAAGTAACGTTCTGACCAATGCAGGTGGCTTCAAAATTATTCGAATTATCGAACGTGAAATTGCCATGTCCATTCTGCTGGCACCAATTACTCCAGCCAAAGAAGCCCTTGGCACTGCCTTCCTTAAAAGTAAGTCCGTTGGGGAGAGTATCGGTTACCGTAACGGTGTAGTTTCCGTCCGTGTCCGGGGAAAACTCCTTCAAGCTGGAGACATCCAGAACAAGCTCGTAGTATACCTCCATGCCGGACTTATAGTCCCCGGTTGCAGTAGGCTGGTAGTTCGAACCGCGACTACCGTAGTAAGGATGAGTATCGCTGTTGTTTGTGGATACACCCTTAGTAAGACCGGTTTTATCTGTGTTCTTTTTATAATAATACCAGGTGTCATTATTATAGATATAGAATTCTGCACCTGCCTTAACAGCCGTGGTGTCTACGTGCGTAGAATAGCCGGCAACGTTCATGCTCTTGACAGGGGAAGTACCGGTGTACGAACCGTTGTTCTTCAGGCGGATGATAAAGGTGTGCACCTTGTCGGTGCCGTTCGTAGCAGAAATTTTGGTGTAGCCGGCAGCTAGGTTCGCGTCACCGAAGGATTCGGCATAGTAATCGATCTCAACAGTAATGCCGGCGTCTTTAGCAGAAAGCGTTTTGTTGTCTGCGTTTGTAAAAGTCAGGCTGTCGCGGATCGCCTGATCCAGCTCCGAAGCAATACCATAGTGCTCGCCATACGTAGGTTTTTTGATCTGGTCAACAAAGGTATACTCAGTCCAGGTATTGGGCACAGCGGAAGAAAGCTTCCATCCCGCAGTGTACTGATTTTCACCGGTAGCGGTCAGGCTGCCATTGGTGGATTTGTTAAAGTTCCAGCTGCGGTCGTACGAAGATACGTCCTTTCCGGTAGTGTAGTCCTTACCATTTGTTGTGATGGTGGAGTCATTATGCACCGTTACCTGCTTGCCATCAGTGCTGGCTGGCACGGACGTTACATAGGTGAATTTATACTCCATGCCGTAGGCATCCTGGTCAAAGGTGTAGGTAAAACCTTTTTTATCGGCGTTGGGCTCAAATAGCTCGCCAAAATTCGAGGGGACCCAGTTGCCGTCTTTGTCGCGGACTTGTTCCAGCTTGATATTGCCTTGGATCAGGGCACCCTCGGTAGTGATCGTGTCTACGACCTTAGAACCCTTCAGGTTCTGTCCGTAAGGATTCTTAACGAGCACAGTCCATGTTATGGTGTTGGTGTCGGGATCGTAAGAACCGTCTTTCCAGATACGATCTTTAAACTTGCTCGTCAACCACTGCCAATCATTTTCGTTATTGGAACGCGCTTTATTTTGGAACTCAACGTAACCGTCACCTGTAGCAGTGTTTTTGATTATCTTAACGCGATAGGTCAGCCGATAACTCTCGCCGGGGGCTAATTTTTCCAGCTTAGTAATATGGAAGCTATTAGTTTCAAAAGTGTTGTTGTAGTCCGTTACCTCGCTCGCAGAGTTGCTTGCATCGATCTTGACCAGTTTAAAGCTGCTTTGGACGTATTCGCCCGCAATCGTGTCGTTGTTTTGGAGTTCGTCCAGAATTTCAATGGGCTGAGACCAGCCATCCTTAGAGGAAACGGTGACAGTGTATTCAATATAGGCAGTGCCGTCACTATCCACAAAGGGACTAGAGCCCGTCTTTTTAATAGCCAGATCGCGCGGCAGCCTGACGATGAGATCCAGCCCGGTCGGGAAGTGGATCTTAGAGCTTTCCTCGCTGCCGATTGCGGAAGCCACAGCGTCAAAATCGAAGTGTCCGGTAAAAGGCTTTGAAGTATCAAAATCGTTATCGAAAGTAAGATGGACAACACCATCCGTATCAACTACGCCAGTACCAACTTCTTGATTCCCGTCACTTTGGTTGATCAGCTTGAAGTCTTTATTTTCGGTCAATTTAATACCGTCAGGAAGCTTATAGGTCAGGGTTTTTGGCGTAAGATGATCCTTAAGGGCATTTTCAGGGATATTAAAGGTGTAGTTCAGACTAAGCTTATCGCCATCCATCAACTCAATAGAAGAAGTTCCCGGCTCGAGGATCTGGCTACCCTTCTTTACGGTGATACCTGTAATGCCGCCCTTATTCGTGCCCTCAGGCGTTTCCACAAAGTAGTCAAGATAGGTCGTTCCCCCCGCCGTCATCGTGGGCGTGCGGTTCGGACGGCTGGCGGAGATGGTAGGCAGCTGGCTGGCGTACTGGGCGGCGGCAACACTCACTACGCCCAGAACCTCGGCGCTGGAAAGGGTAACTTCAGCCACCTTGCCGTCCACATCGCCGGAGATGACAGTCAGCGTGTCATCGTCCACTGCGCTCACGATGCCCACGGTCTCCACGGGCTGAGCGTCTGTCACGGTAGTGGTCTGCGGCTCGGCAGCGGGGGACACCACGCTGGGGATAAGGGCGTCCGCGCCGGATGCAGAGGTGCCGGTGCTGTCCACCGGCTTTGCGGCGGGCTGCTCCGGGTTGGCGGTATCGGGGAGATCGGGAGTGATCACGCTGTCGGCAGTGGGGGCTGCATCCAACGCAGAAGCGCCGGAAGTTTCAAGCTCTGCGCCGTTCTCACCCTCAGCGTCCATGCTGAACTGGTCGTCCAGACCGTCCGCTGCACCGTCGGCGCTGCTGTCCACAGCCACGGTGCGGGTGACGTACTTATTATAAATAACGATGTCGCCCACATCGGCGGCGCTGCCGTCCTCGCCGTCCAGCAGCCAGTCCATGTCGCTCATGGAGCTGCGCAGGGCAAGCACGCTGGCCTCCTGCGGGATAGCGCTCTGGGGGATACCGGCGTACTTCAGGCAGTAAGAGAGGAACATCACGTCCCACTCGCCGTAGGGGTTGCCGTAGGACTGACCGTAGCGGGAGTAGTAGCGCAGGGTCACGCCGTCCGCGGGGTCGATCTCAAAGTTTTTCTCGCTCTGCTCGTAGCCCAGCTGGGTCTGCGCCACGCTGACCAGATCCTCGGCCCAGTTGCCGGTCATCACGGCCTCGGCGTTGGCGGCCTGCCACTCCTCGGGGGTCTCAAGGTCGGCGGAGGTGTCGCTCAGGCAGGCAACGGTGTGGTGGTGCTCCGGCAGGGGGCAGGTGAGCACTTCCTCGTAGCAGGCGTCAGTGTGGTGGTGATAGATGGGCTCCACGGTGTCCACCATCGGCGCCAGCGCCACGGGCTCGGCCACAGCCATAGCCGCCAGCTCGGCGCTCTGGGTGGGCTCCACCACCTGCTCCACAAGCTCGCCCTCTTCCAGTCCGCAGGTCAGCTCGTACTCGGTGGTATAGCAGCTTTCGTCGTGGGTATGCTCAAATTTGTCGCAGATCAGGCTGCCGTCCTCGGGATCGAAGCAGTCGTCACCGTGGACGTGCTCTTCCTCCATGCAGGTCAGGGTCTGCACCTCGGTGTAGCAGTCCTCGGTGTGCTCGTGGGGCACAAACTCGATCTGCGGCTCCAGTGCCAGCGGCATTGGCTCAGCCTCAACGGTGGGCTGGCTGGCCTCGGCGGCGGCCACTTCGGCTGCGTTTTCAAGGTCGCCTTCATTATAACCGCAGGTCAGCACCTTGGTGTAGCAATCAGCCGTGTGGGTGTGCTCCTCCTCGCCGCACTGGTACTGCGCGGTCATCGAGATGCCCACGCCATGCAGCTGCCAGTTGACGAACAGGGTGGTGATCATGGCAAGTGCCAGCACAAACGCTGTGTAGCGCCGCAGGGTGTGCCGGTCCTCGCGGAACCGCTCCATGTACGTTCTAAGAATGTCGTTCATAACGGAATACCTCCTCCCGGGGTCAATGGATCAACGAGAAGCTGGACAAGGGCCATATCCTCAGGAAAACCCTGCCAACGATCTGGCTTTTTTCAACGCAGCCTATCACGCTGCTGCGGCTGTCGATGGAGGTGGAGCGGTGGTCGCCCAGCACGAAGTAGCGGTTTTCCGGCACCTGATAGGGGAACCGGATGTCGCATTCGCCCACGGTCAGCGCGTCCACATAAGGTTCGTCCAGCGCCACGCCGTTTACCGAGACCACGCCGTTCACGTCCATATCGATCACATCACCGGGCTGCCCGATGATGCGCTTGAGCAGCAGCTTGTTCTGCCAGTAAAACCCGCATAACTCACCGTTTTCAATGTGGTTGGATTTTACCAGCAGGATAATGTCCTTATCATTTAACGTAGGGTTCATGCTGTCGCCGGAGACCTGAAGCACCGGCAGAAACAGCGTAGCCAGCAGCACAGCTACTGCGGCTACCACCACCAGAATATAGATCGTACTGCGCAGCACCCGCTGGTAGCGGCTCTGGTACGCAAGACGCTCACGTTCTGCGGCCACTTCCTCGGTGGAAGGGATGGAAGCGAACCGGATATCGCGTTTTTTCATGTTTCCTCCGAAGGCAGACCATCGGTGCTGCGGTACTGGTCCAGCAGCTCGTTGGCCTTGCGGTCAAATGCCTGCCAGCGCTGCTGCACCTCCTGCTCGGCGCGCTCTACCATGGCCTTGCAGTCGGCCTCGGTCTGGGTACGTTTTTGCGCGGCGTCAGCGGTCATGGCGTCGCATTCCTGCTGCGTCTGCGCTTTCAGGCTGTCGGCGTCTGCCTGTGCCTGTTCCAGAATGCGTTTGGCCTCGCTGCGCGCCTGCGAAAGGGTGTTGGCAGCGGTGGCGTTGGTGTCCGCAAGGCTGGCCTGTACCGAATGCAGATAGTCATCGGCGGCAGCCTGCGCGGCGGCGAACACGTTGTTCAACTCCAGCGCGGCCTGCGCGATGGAACCGGCGCTTTCCAGCCGGAGCTGCCGATCCTGCAGCTGCGCGGTGAGCGCGGCGTTCTGCGCCTTGAGCTGATCCTCGCTCTGTTTCAGCGCATAGATGATCTCTATCAATTCAGCGCGGTGCATCCGCCGCAGTTCACGATCTGCCATTTACGTACAAACTCCCAAATGTAAGATAACGAAATTCTTTTCGAAAATATCGAAAAAACTTAAAGAAAATGCCTGAAAAATCGCTTGCCGACGCGCTATTTGCGCGACCAGAGGGGTCTTTTATAAGCTACCCTATTGTAGCACATTCCCTGTAACAACAATATAACAAATCGGACACAAAATCAAGAGGTAAAGCCCAAAAAAATATCGCAAATTGTTCTGCTTTGTGTGCAAAACACCCAAAAATAAGGTAATATACTGCAGAGTTGTTAAAATTTCCCTTCATAATTCATGAGCGTGAAGTTCTGCGCAGTAATACACTGAATTGCTTCGCCTGCGAAAAACGAGAGCCGCACTTTTTCGAAAAAAGCACGGCTCCCGTATCCAGACTTTGGGGTGACCCTTTTACTTGCCGAAGCTGCCCAGCAGGCTGTTCAGCGATACAAAGGACTGGTAAATGACGTTGACGTTATTGATGATGGAGCTCGCACCGGAGAAGATGCGGGCGATGTAGTTGAACACCTTGCCAACGTCCAGGAAGGCCTGATAAGCGTTGTTGGCACCGCCGTCCAGATAGGTCATCTCCTCGGCCTCAATGGCGGAATAGCTGGCGGGCATTTTCATGGTAGAAGTAGTCATAGTAAGATCCCTTTCTTCAATGGTATCATTGCGTTTACAGCGGTGTTCAGAACATGGTGGAGACCAGCAGGGTAGTAAGCAGGGCACCGGCTACAAGTGCAGGCCCTACATACTTCTGCCACTGGGTGGCGGCAGACGGGGTGGTGGGCTGCGGCACAGTGGTGCCGGCCTTGGCAGTCCAGTGGGCGTAGATGGTAGCATCGGAGGTGAACACGGTGGAGGTGGTCACTTTGCTGCCGCCCACCGGCTCGGTGTACCAGCCGTCAAAGGTGTAGCCCGTCATGGTAGGCTGCTCGGGCGTGCTCTCCAGCTTGCCGGACAGGTTCGTGTAGGTGACCACGGTAGAGCAGATGCCGCCTTGGGCATCCATACCAATGGCGTACACGTTCTCTTCCTTTTTGCTCCCTGAAGTTTTGTCGGCAGCAAATGCAGCCGGCAGCGCGCAGCACAGCAGCGTGAACAGGCAAAGCCCGACCACCAGCGTTTTCAGGAATTTTTTCATGAGATCCCTCGCTTTCCTTCACAAAGATGGAGACACTGCCCCGTCCGGGCATAGCCCGGACGCAGGAGAAGTTTCTTCAACATATTTTTATCACATTCAGTGTACCAGAACCGCAACAAAAAATACAGTCTTTTGAGAAAATAATAAGAAAAATCAAGAAAAAAATAAATTTCACCTTTGCAAGATGAATTTTATACCCTTGCGGACTGTGTTTTATGAAAAACGCATCCCGCAAAACTTACCTTTCGTAAAAATATGGCAGGATATGGAAAACGCAAAACCTTTGCCGCAAAGCCAAAAAACGACCCAAACCCAGCAGGCGGCGCACAGAAAAAAAGCTGCAAAAACGCGGCGCACCTCTTGTGGAACAGCGGAAAATATGCTATACTATCTTGCATGATGCGCCATCGCCAAGCGGTAAGGCAGGGGACT
>OGFV01000067.1_pt1 | contig 55271 bp, 95 predicted proteins | sample 1571131 | NCBI WGS metagenome assembly OGFV01 (sample SAMEA2582044, study PRJEB24529) | metagenome | biome: Human gut stool | place: China | collected 2011
CCATATGGTCTGTTTACTGCGACAAGAATATCAGCGATTTCTCTTCCAAGTGGTGTCTTTCTATATATAGGCGGCTTGCATAAGTGACCTACAATCTCAACAGCATTATTTGCGTCCGGATTAATTTCAACATCTTCTATCACATCTATTTCCCTGGCGAATACACTAAGTATCAGATGACTATGCTCCTCATTATCTGTATGCTTGTTGTATGACCTTATCTGTCCGTCAATTACTACAGTTCTGTCTACATCAAGCCTATTAATACTTATTAATCTTTCCGATACAATTACTGGAAGCGTATCTGTACTCCCACTCTTTCTTAAAACCTCTATATAAAAGAGGTAAAATCCCTCACCACATATCTCGTGTGAAAAAACCGGCTTTTTAGCAACCTTTCCTAATATATAAGTCCTGTTATTATTTATCATTTGTTACTCCTTTCTCAACAAACCCTACAACTTTACCGCCGTCTATAACTGTTACCATATCTTTCTTCTCGTACATATCAATGCAATCCTGTACTGTTATTACTTTCTCGTTTACCTGTTTCATATTGTTCTTTCCTTTCTTCTGCATTAGTTCTTATTGTTGCAATAACGGCACAAACTGTTGTGAGTATTATGCCGAATATTATTCCTGCTATAAAACCTAGTATCATAGCTTATATCTCTCTTTCATTATTGTAGGCAGTTCGTAGCAGTCGATATAATCGTGAGTGTCTGCTATGTACTTCTTTTTAAGCTCACTCAAACCGCACCCGTATTCGTGCTTTAACTGCCCTAAAATGTCCCTTACAACTACTCTTCTTAAGAGTTCACAATTCTTATTTCTTCCTAAGAGGTAACTTGTTCTTCTGCCAATGTGTGCCAGGATTTCAAGTTTTTCCACCTCGTTAATCTGCTCTCTTTCGCCTTTTTCAGAAATAATAAATATCAATCTGCTAAAACTCCTTTCTAATTAATAAGCTGAAATATCATTTGCACAATAAATAATATTGCTGATAACATCCATAAATATTCAGCTATCCTGCTGTCTCTCTTTGCTTTCTTGTATGCTGCAATAGAGACTTCTAAATTGTTTCTTTCTGCTATCAGTTCCTCAACTGATATGTTATACTGTGGTGTTACCTGTATATCTTCCATAAACTTCTCCTTATTTTAAAAAATTGTGATATAATCCCTTTATCTCCCTATAGAAAAGAGGTGATTTAATGGATAACTCAAAGCTTGCTGAACTTTATGCTCTTGCTAAAATATGTGGTTATCAAGGTGATGTTCCTAAATTCAAAGAAGAGTGCCGCAAATACTATGATGAATTTATGAGTACTATCAAGTCGCAGCCAGCTAAAGCCACAGCAATCGGTAATCCTTTTCGCATTGGCTATTAGCATTTAATTGCCAGTAAAGCATTGGTGAGGGAATTGAGAATTCTACATTCACTCTGTATTGTCTCATTTTTCTCACCTTTTATTACATCATCAGCAACACCTAAAGCAATCTGTTCTACATAGTCTTGCAAACTTCTTTGCTGTTCGTCACCTTTAATCACGTATGGTTCTCTCATTCCTGTTCCTTTCTAAAGTGCTGACTTGCCGACTTCCGTTGAATAGTCACGCTTTTCTTTTTCACAAGGAATATATGAAGAAGCACTAACAATAATCTTCATATATTCCAAAAAACCTTGAGCTTCCGAAGCAGATAGACCATATTGTGTGATTAATTCTTTTACAGAACCAGTTAATTCACCTATATCCTTATAGTTATGTAAACGCTTTACATAAAACATACAGCCTTCTGTTGTTTTTGTAAGTTCCTCTTTTATGGCATTTTCAATAAAATCTCTCATCCGTGCTCCTTTCTTTCAACTTTATTGATTGGGTTAAAATCATTATCAATAGCATATGGCTCACCTACCTGCCATTCTCCGTCAATAAATGTTATTTCAATAGCAACATTCTTGTCATTGTAGAATTTCATAACAATCACATCTGCCATTGAACCATCATCAGAAACAGCAATCTGTTCATATGCTTCAAGAAACTTAAAACCCTGTAACATATTAAATTCGTCTATTCTGTCCATATATAATCTCCTTATGCACAATATTTCATAGCATATCTCTTAACAATATTCTCAAATATTGCCTTAAGCTGTGGCTTATCATAAATAACAGCAATCTTGGTTGTTGCCGCTTTTATAGCCGTCTTGGTATTACCTGCCTTTTCCATTCTTGCCACCTTGTTATCCTGCAATCTTTTAAGACTACAATGTGCGGTCATTTCCAACTCGCCGTAAAGTTGATTATAAAGTGCCTGATAATCAATGCCACTTTTGATAGATATTTCTCTCACTTTGGCATTAATATCATTCTTCCAATCGCCGATAGGCTCTGTAAAAATCTCTTTCATATTGTTAACAGTTGTTTCAACCTTGGCTATCTGTTCTGCCTGTTTCTTCTGCTCTATCTCTGCCTTGTTCATACTTTCAACAAGCATATTCATAAGTCTAAGCTGTGGTGAAAGCTGTGATACATCAATAGCTTTCTGCTTAACTCTTTCTTCTACTGTTGTGAAGTATTCCCTTGCTTCTTCTGCCTTTTCTGAATTACCTTTAACAGATAACTTCTTGGCGAAATGAGCTGTGAGCTTATAATCATCTCTCTTTACTATGCCACCTGTCGGTGTCTCGACATCTATGTCGAACCGCCAATAATCCTCATTTTCTGTGGCAAATTCATTATCTGTAATATTGCTTTTCGCCCACCTTGAAAACTGCCCTTGTGCTAATCCTAAGAAGTTGTACAGTTTTCTTGCTGTTGTCATCCCCTCACTATCAATATCAAGGGCAACTTCAATAGGTGTTCTAAGCTCTATCGTCTTGACTTCATTCATTAGTTTGCTCCTTTCTATCGGCTTTCTCTGATTCTCTTACCATTGCCATTCCCTCGGCGACACCAAGAATGTAATTTTTCTTGCTATCATCAAGTTTTGGTATTGTATCGGATAGCTTCTTGATGATTTCCTTTTCCTTTTCGCTCATTTAATTCACTTCCTTTCTGTGATATAATGTGTTTTAAAAAACAAAGGGGTACTACTATGCAATATGTTCCAAATTATCCAAATTTAAATGATATGTTTATCAAACCAACAGTTCCAAATATGGAAATGCCTAATTATAAAAAAGGCAAATCTCCATATGAGCTTTTAGAAAGTCAATCTGCTTATCTTGAAAAGACAAGCAAAGAACTTCACGATATGGCTCAATCCGCTAAATCTCAAGCTGATTCCGCTAAAGAGATTGCTGAAAGTTCCAAAACGCAAGCTGATGTCGCATTAAAAACATCAAGTAAAGCCGATATTAAAGGTTGGATTTCCGTGGTTGTTTCTATCATCTGTGCTTTAATGGAATTTTCTGTACATCATTCAGAAATAATTGATTTTGTCAAAGCTTTGGCAAAATAAAATGACAAAAAATCTGAAACAGTAAAGTAAATATTGAAAGTACTAATGCAACATCTGAAATAGATGGTTTTTTCAATTTTTTCATCTCCTTTCTATTTGACTTTGTGTGATTATAATATCATACCCAGTAATACCTGTCAACATATTTTAGCAAAAAAAGTTTGACATTGTGTGATTTTAATGTTATTGTATATATGCAGGGAGGTGAGAAGTGTGAACGAGCGAATAAAAGCCTTGCGAAAAGAATTAAAAATGTCGCAAGATGTATTTGCTGAAAAGCTAGGGCTTACCAAAAACTACATTTCGTTAGTTGAAAATGGCAACAGAAATCTTTCAGAACAATCAATTAAAGTTTTATGTTCTATTCTTAATGTAAATGAAGAATGGCTGCGAACCGGAAACGGAAAAATGTTTAAATCTCGTACAAGAGAACAAGAGATTGGTGCTTTTGTTAATGAAGTTATGGAATTAAACGATGACAGCTTTGAAAAGAAGCTTGTTAGTGCATTGGCAAGGCTTGAACCTAAAGATTGGGAATGCTTGGAAAGTATCGCAAAGAAATTGCTAGACGAAAAGTAAGAAAGAGAGGGTTTACGCCCTCTCTTTTGTCATATTGCATATAAACTTAAATATTTGTTCTAATATCCAGTTATCTTCTATTTTATTAATCATTTTTGTTATCTTTTGCCTGTATTCCTCATTACTCATAAACCCGCACTCCCCTCTCTTGCCCTTGCACGTTTGATAGCGATACGATTATTATAGAACACACGTTCTATCGTGTCAAGTGTAGCGGCGATATTGCCAACGCCAATCAAACAATATCGCCTGCCAGAACTTGAAAATGTTTAAGGGTCTTTTCTCAAAGACAAGTTCATTATACATTTATCTTTAGTATATTTCAAATACTTTCGGTCGTGTTGTTTTGACCTTATTCGACAACTATCTGAAATTTGTCGATAGCTTTGCCAAATTCTCCGGCGTATCCGTCCATTCCGTTACCAGTTTCATTATCTATCTGCTCTGGATAGAAGTTTCTTAAACCGAATGGTGATACCATATATCTTGCATACTTGTAGTCCTCTCCGCCAGGTGTGTAGTAGATAACTTCGATAGCGTCAATGTCGTGCTTCTTATCACCGGCATATCCGTTATCAAAATCGTCATAGTCACATCCTGTAACATAAGGTAGCCAGCCGCCGTTTAGTAAATGCACTCTATATTTAACCTCACCACGATTAACTCTAATAGCAATAGCCTTAATAGCTGTATCGTCACCCTTACCAGCCCAATCGCTATCGTTAGTTACTTCATCCCACCACCTATCAGTATAAGCGGCATATGTAACATCAACAGGCTCATTGTTGTTGTCTGTTGTTTCTTCCTCTTCTGTATCATTTGTATCATCTGCTGTTTCTTCGTGTTCTCCGTAGAATACAGATAAGTCGCAAACTCCGTCTACACCGTCAACTCTTGCGCTAGAAGTATACTGCCACCCCGCAAGATAATGGTCGATACTGGGTGTCTTATCTACGTTAACATCATCATTTAACTGCATTTCATCATATCCTAAGTAGTAACGTGCTATCCAGAACGGACAATCTAAGTCGCTAGGGTTTGTATAAGGCTTGATGTAACTGCCATAGAATGATAAGCCAGTATACACACCAAACTGATAACCTGCACTCTCGATAACCTCTTTGTAAGCCTTGATAATGTCGATAAGTTCTGAACCCAAGTTCCGCATACATTCATCTTCAACGTCCATCCAGACAGTTACCTTACGTCCGTCAAGCACCTCTAATACTCTTTTAGCCGCCGCAATAGCTTCTTCTACCGTCGGCGTGTATACATAGTTATATACACCGCAGATATGTACACCTGCTAACTGACAGCCTTTCCAGTTGTTTTCGAACTGCTTATCTGGGTCAAAATCACGTCTGATAACTTTAAGGATAGCATGAGTAAGTCCTGCCGCTTTAACCCTATCCCAATTAACATCACCATTCCACGCTGAAAAATCTCCGCATTTAATCATGCTAAAATACCTCGCTTTCTACTGTTCCTGTTATATTTACATCTGAACTAATTGTGTTATCTTCTGTGCTGTATGTTGCTTTGTAAGTGTTTTTAACACCATCAAGGAAGCTCTTAAGCTCGCTGTCTAGTGCTGTATCATTCGCTAAGTATGCTGCAAAATCATTAAAGCTGGCTGACATACTAACTGTGCCACTTTCGCTGATTGTAGCTGACAGATAAGCCACCTGTTTAAGTGTTCCGTCTGAACTTTGAACAGAAAGTGTTCCGTTTTTCTGAATTGATGAGTTGATGTCTAACATTGTGTTTTACCTCCTAATTTGTATTAAAAAAGGACATCCGAAGATGTCCTTAATTGTTAATATCCGATTGCAAACCATTTGATTTGCATTATGTTGATATCTGTAATCCAAACAGTGCTTGAATAGATTGTGTATAAGTCTTTGTGCCCTCTTTAGTTGAACCAGCTTCCAGTTTAATTCTGTGCGTTGCATTGTCATTAAACCACCAAACAAATGTAGCACCGCCTGCAAGTTCTGATGGGTGGCTATTTGCCAATCTGTTGCGGTTATTCATAACACAATTTCCGTCAATGTATATTTTTGCCGTAGTAGTTCCGTAATCGTCTTTAACGTCCGTCCAAATTGATATATTGACAACTAACATTCCATTGCCTTTGATAGTGTAGTTGCGTACAAAGTTTTCTAAATCTATTGATGTTGATGTTTCTTTGACATTTATTGTATTTAAAAATGTGTTAAAAGTTGAATAGTCTACAGGGTCTTTAACAGTCAAGTTGTCGCAACTAATTTCATTGCTATACAATGTGCCTATTCCTAATGTAGTTTTTCTTGTTTTGCCCCAAATATCAGTACCCGAAATACTCAAAGCGTTCTTAACGTCAGAAGGATTGAGTTTATATGTTATGTCACTTTTTTTTGCATACTTCCACTTACTAAAATCAGTTTCTGTCTGCGTTCCTAAAACATAATTTTTCGCTACTACAAAATCAGTCAAATCAACTTTGCCACTTCCATTTAGGTCGTATTGACTTAATGCGAGTTGCGATGTTGTATTGTTTACAATGGCATTTCGCAAGGTATGTAACACATCTTTGTCCGGTAATAAATATATAGAAGCTGTATTTGACATCTTATTTGAATCAAATTGAAATCCACTAATTTGTCCTTTTACCGAATACATATATCCATCGCTTCTAACATAAAATGGATAGTTAAACACATTATCTTTAACAGTTTCTCTAACAGAGAAAATTTTTGAATCACTTCCTGTGGATTTATTAAGTGATACTCTGTATAAGCCATAGCCCACACTAGGGTCGTATTTGTAATCGCTGTAAATAGAAGTGGAATTGATATTCCAACCGCCTATTGTACCGCCGTTTCCGACAAAGTTTTTGCAAGTTATAGTTCCGTCCGCTGTAATGCTGGTATTCGTGCTGTTTAACGTAAATCTATTACCAGAAAGATTAAGCCCACCTCGGGCAGTTATATTAATGGTATCTGCAATAGCTTCAATCGCAGATTTAAGCTCACCGCTTTTGGGGTCCTTCTTGATGTAAGCTGAAAGGCTTGCTGTTGTAGCATAATTTTTAAGGCTATCTTTTGTGGCATATGCTCCTGCTACTTCTAACTTAATCGCTGAACTTTCTTTACTTATTGCTGTGCTTATAGCCGCGTTCATCTGCGTTGTTGTGCTGTAGCTACTTAAGCTATCTTTTGTAGCATAAGTATTAGACACTTCAAGTTTAATGCTATTACTTTCCGCTGTGATAGCTTGTGTAATAGCATTGTTCATCTGTGTTGTTGTGCTGTAATTTGTAAATTTTTCGTCAATGTCTTCTGGTGCAGGTGTCCAGTCTGTGGCTTTGTTACCCTTTTCAATCTTTAGATTCTTGAACTGGTACCATACTCCTGTACCACTGTTCATTGCTGTGAGGTACAACAGCTGTCCTGTCGAACTAGGAAGTGTTGTGACTGTTTTAATTATCCATATCAACTTATTCCATTGATTAGCTTTAATTTGTCTATTTACAGCAGTACTACTACCCATGAGATTATCAGTACCATCACCTTGCAGTAAATCTAAGTTCATCACAGTATTCACATTTGATTTAACATCAAATGATACTGTATATACTGTGTTAGGTTCATATTTAGAACGTCCTATGCGTGTATATTCAATGACAGACCATCCTGACTGTGCTGTGGAATTCCTCAGTAGTTTACAAGTTCTGATATTATTTTCTACTATCTCTGATTGTGTATATCCGCCTGCCTTCATTGACCAACCCCATCCAGTTGTTCCCTGATTAGTGGATTCAGCTAAATTTCTTCCACCAATTTGCAAATTATTAAACTCTGTCTTGCTTGTGTACGTTTTACTCACAGTCGTTTTAAATCCGCTCAAATCAGCTGTCAGTGCTGTCATATTTGCCTGTAAAGCTGTAACTGTACTTCCATCAGCTTTTTTGCTTATTGCTGTTGTATTGCTATTTACTGTGGCAGTAAGGCTGGTAAGCGACTGATTAAGTGATGTATACTGATTGCTTATAGTTGTTACCTTATTATCTACAGCACTTATAGAACTATCTACATCTTCTGGTGCTGGTGACCAATCTGTTGCCTTATTTCCTTTTTCCAGCTTTACTGCTGCAATATAGTAAGTTGCATTTATATTATTAACGCTAAAAGAAAGTGTCCCTGAATCACTCGTTGCTGTTGAGCGAATAGTTCCAGTATATCTTTTCCACGTAGTTGTTAGTGTAACTGCACTTGCGCTATCAGCCATACTACGGCTTGGAGTAATTGTAGTATTTGCAACAGAAGCTTTAGCATAAAACGAAACAGTATAGATTTCATTAGCAACCCATACATTCCAAGTATTTGCAAAAACACGTAAGTAACCACCAGTAGGTTTAAAAACCAATACATTACCAATTACACTATTATCTGATATAATTGTACCTGTACCTGTATCATATGTCCAATAAGCATCCTTCTGAAAAAAATTACTATTACGAATTAAGTTTGTTCCACCAATCTGAATATCATTAACCGCAGTAGTTATGTCCTGCTTCCAAACCTTACTTGAAATCTGTCCTTGCACAGCAGTGAGCTGTGTTCCCTGCGTCGTCACTGTATTCTGCAAATTCGTAACATTCGTAGTCATGTTCTTAAACGCAACATCAAGCGTCTGTTTGTTCGCATCCACATAAATTTTACTGCTTTTCAGCGTGTGACTGCCGTCTTCATTAATGACATTAAAAAGGCTTTCTATATCCAGCTTACTTGCATTAATATTTGCATCTTCCTTTATCATGTCATTACGGATTATCTCACGTTTTACGCCGTTTTCGGTTAAACCTAAAGCATCAAACATCAAGTTGCCGGATTTATCCCAGACGTATATATTGTAGTCATTTGTGGCGTCTTTACCGATTTGAACCCTTGTAACTTTGTTATCATCTTTTATCTGTATCGTATTGTCAGCTATATCAAGATTTCCGCTTTCACTTAGAATTTCAACAAGGTTTGTATAAATCTTCCCACTTGTAATCTTATCTGCGGCTATACTTTCTATCATCGCCGACTTTATCTGTGCATCACCGATATTTGCAACAATGCTGTTGCTAAACTCCGTCGTAAGACTTCCGCCGGATGCAGAACCAAACATAAGTGTATTGATATTTGCGACTTGAGCTTTTAAATCATCAACATTAAGGTTTCGGATTTGCCCCTCTACGACTTCCATTCGTTTTATAGAAGCGTATAAAAGATTTGCCTTGTCAACTGTAAGATTGTTTACCTTTAAGTAATCAACATCGCCTTTTACGGCTGTGAGATTTGTTATTGTTGCATAAGTAATCTTGGCTGTATCTACATCTAGCTTATTGATTAACGCCTTATTAACAACTAATAAATTTGCGTAGTAACGCTCCATTTGCTTTGTTATCGGACCGCTGGCGATATTGCTGTTTTCTGTGTCAGATTGACCTATAGATGTAACTGTGTCCATTAAACCGCCGTCACATTCATGGGTTATCTGCATAATAGGTACTTTGTAATCAACGCCACCCTTGTTGACAGTTATAATGTCACCAACTTCTAGTCGGTAATCACCGACAAACTTAACTGTAAGCGGTCTAAATGTAAAACCACCTATCTTTTTATAGACTTCATCAAGAATTGCCTGTGTCATAAACGGATTGGCAAAACTAAGTCCTGTTGCACCGCTACCGCTGGTAATCGTGCTAGTTTCCTTGTCGCCTGACTTCGTATTGTTGCATGTCAACTTCTCGATTATAAAATCTTTAGAAGTTGTGAATGTAACGCCTTGCTGATAATACTTATGTCCGTCAAGTGCATAATCGCTATCCTTATACCACCTTAATTCAAGGTTTCCATCAGAATTAATTACCGCATTACAGCCTTGTAGCATAGCCATATAACCGATAATTTCTCTGTAAGTATATCCTTGCGGTTTGTCGTTGATAGTATGTGTTGTGGCTATATTTGTTGCTAAAGATATACCTAACTTACCGCATATCTCATTAAGAATAGCTTTATCTGTGTTAGGAAATGCCATATCCGAGAAGTAAGGCATATCAGCCTTATACATTCTGTCGTATGCTTCATAGCTTGTGTATTCTCCGTCACTTGTCTGCTTAGTAACTGTAAATATTCCTAATTTAATATACTTAATCTCATTACTAACTTTTACGCCCTCATATATAGTAACCTCTTTGTTTTCAAGACTTACTTGTGGCATATAAACAGAAAAGGTAACACTGCTACTGCAAGTGTTACCTATCGTAATTTCGTTATTGGGATTTATTATGTTTTGAAACTTGAAATTGTTAAGTGTATCAGTATGTTCTTTTCCATCAACGACATACTTAGAATAGTATCTTGTACTATTTCCCCTAACAATTTCCGTCATAGCTGTGTCTAATATCTTCATTCTACACCGCCTTTATTGATTAATTAATGGCTTATCATAAACTCGATTGAGTATAATTTAGCTGGTGTAATTTCTTCGCATTTATCGAATGCGTCCATAGGAAGCATTGTCATGTCAGGCACTTCAATCTCTTGCTCATTGATTTCTTGCAATTCTTCCTGTAACTTCTTTAAGTTCTCTGATGTAACCTGATACTGATTATCGTTGATAACTGGATTACCACTGTCGTCCTTATCTGCATACTTAACCTTAGTATCTTCTATAGTCTGTAATGTTGCCTTATATAATTCTTCTAACGCCTTGATATTACACATAACAGCCATAGCAATTCTGCCTGTGGTCTTGTCATGCGATATGTTACTTAAGCTCTGAAATCTGTCTATTAACTCACTTGTTTTAAGTTTCATGTGGAACTCTCCTTTATTTCTGAATTAAACTTAATTTTGCTCCGACTATAAGTCCGTCCTCATTTTTTGCCCTTGTAAGATACGGATATGTCACATCTCCTGTGTATATTGTCATTTCCTTTTGTGTACCGCCTAAGAATAAGACTTGTGCTGTTGGGAATGGGTTATCTATGTTGCTTACTACATTATCAAGCACTTTTGCCTGTTCTCCTGTGAGTGGCGGTAGCTGTAGTTCTATCTTGTCTTTAATAGCTATGGTTGTTCCTACCATTTCTCCATAGTCATTTCTTCCTGTATTCTTAGACCATATTTTGTTTCTGCTGTACGTGTAGCCGTTGTAAGCTACTGGAAATGTCACTCCCTCGATAATTACAGCACTTATCATTCAATTGCCCCTTTCTGCCTAAAAATGTGTAACAAAAAAGGACACCTCACAATTAAGTGAAATGTCCTTGTCATTTTGCTATTTATTTGTTATTATTGGTATGAGTTAATTTACATTCACTCATACGTGCTAATCAGAACAGGTCTACCCAACTTGTTCTGATTTTTTTATTCTACTTTTAATGTCAGATTTAGAAGCTTCTTGTTTGAACCCCAAGGGGTTACTTCTAAATTAACGTCACTTTTATCTTCTAATATGTATATCTTGGCAACTGCAATATTAGTGCCAGTCTGTAATTCTCTTGCCGTATTGTTGTATTCGTCAACATCAAAACTGACTAATGGATAGTCAAGTTCCTTGCCATTCTGAAAGCAAGTAACATTGTAGTTGTAAACAAATGCCTCGTTATCTTTTGAATTATTTGCAAAGTCAAAATAGACAACAACAACCTCTCTATTATTGCTATCCGTAATTATTTCGTGTTTAAGGTACTTAAGTGTTGTATCGCCATATCTTGCTATATCTGTATCTTGCTGTGTTGCACTAACTTGTTTCGTGGCATTGGCATTGTTACTGTTGTTACCACTTCCGTTACTAAAAGCAACTATCAGAAACAGCACGAATGATACTACTGCAAAGTAAGAGCCTAAATGTCTTTGCGACTTATCGCCTTTGCTTTTAATTAAGTCCACAATAGCTAATATAAAGCCTATTGGGATTGTGAATATAAATAGTGCTGTTACTGCCGCCGCTATGCTTAGCTTACTGTCTTTTTTCTTTGTTTTCTTTTCTGCCATATTGCATTACCCCTTTGCTTTTTATATATAGCAAAAGGATAACACAATACGTTTATCTTATCAATATGGAAAAGGTGATAAGCCTGTCATTGCTGTGTAGTTATTAGCTTTATCTTGTACCATTGTAAATAAATTTTCTGCGTCACCTTGTAGTGTTACATTGACGTTATTGCTACTTTCTGCCATAGCCGCCCTAACGGCATTATAAACCGCTGGATAAACTGCATTAGCAATACCTGTTGTAATTTCCTGTTGATTGGCTACTGCTGTTCTTCCGTCCATAGTACCAACCATTTCGGGTGCAACTTCATTAGCAATGAACAACTGTCCTTTGTTTGGGAATCCACCATTTGCATAAAAATCAACACCAATATGAGGTACTTCTGGAGGCATAAGACTAAATTCGCCCTCAATGCTAAAATGTGGCATTTTAATATGAGGAAATCTAAGTGATAAGTCACTCCACCAGTCCTTTAGGTCATACCATAAATCTCGTATATAACTAAAGAAATCTTCTATTGCAACTGATATTCTGTGAAGTTCTGGCTTGCTGTCCCACCAATCAAGTACGTTATACCATTCACTTTTAAGTCCTTGCATTATTCCACTTGCCATATCGTTCCATCTGTCTGCTGTAAAGTAAGGTGCTACGTGGTTATTCCACCAGTTATATATGCCTGTGCCGCTCCACCAATTAGAAAAACTATCCCAACTGTTGGATAAGCTATTCTTAATATTTTCACCTAAGTTGCCCCATCTTTCTTTAGTAAAATATGGTGAGACATTATCATTCCACCAATTATATATTCCTGTGCCGCTCCACCAATTATTGAACGAAGTCCAACTATCAGTTAAGCTACCCTTTGCGTTATCTCCAAGAGATTGCCATTTTGCTTTTGTAAAATAAGGTGCTACGCTATTGTTCCACCAACCTACGATAGCTGTATTGCCCCACCAATTAGAAAAGCTATTCCAAGCATTGCTTAATGAAGTTTTAGCATTGTCGCCTAATTCTCCCCATTTTGCCTTAGTAAACCAAGGTTCAACGCTTGTAGTCCACCAATTTGCTATATCATCTTTATGCCCGAACGTGATAGTTTCTATCACTCCATCAACAAAACTAGGTAAATCTTCAAATGGTGCTTTTATAAGATACGCCAGTTGGTCGAACATCGACATGTCTATCTTCTCGCCTGTGAGTGCTTCATTTAACTTGTTTCCTAAGCTAAATCCACCAATAGCCGCACTAATGCCGCCTATAATACCTGTGCCGATTGTTAAGCCTATTTCACCAGCAGTACCAGCTTGCATAATTGTGGATAAGTCAGTTGTTAGCATAGTTTGTAAGCCGTCTAATAGTCCTCCACTACTAGAAAAACTTTTTATTCCTTTTTTTATAGAACTCCAGCTTAAAGCTTTTGATATTTTTTCGCCTACGTTTTTACCTAAGCCTGTAAACTTCATAACTCCAAGAACCGACATAATAGTGGTTTCAACGGGCGCAGATTGAAACATTCCTTGCCATATTTCAATAGCAGCTTTTATAGCTTCCCAAATTGCCTTGCCTACGCTTGAAAGAACTTCTTTCCATTCGATTCCAGCAAGATAATCGCCCATTTTTCTGCCAATTCCGTACCAATCTACATTATCTATGGCTTTTGCAAACCAGTTGAATATTCCGCTAACTAGGTTAGATGTATCTTGCCCTGCTGCATAAAAATCCCCAATTGCAAAGTCTTTAAATATCTTCCTAACAGGTTCAAGTGCCTTATCAATCCTATCAGCCCACGCAATAGCCGAATTTTCCATATTGGCAAATGCTTTATTCCAAGCCGCTTCATAATCAGCCGCCGCCTTAGTAATATCATCTGTTAAGTCAATACTGCTACCACCGCCGCCACCGCTTGAACCCTTGCTTGAACTTGTATCGTCTTGTAATTTGTTGATTTCATCAAATCCCATAAGGGATAGAGTAGCTTTCTTTGCTGAATCCGCTACACCTTGGTATCCGTCCGAAATATCTTCCAGTCCGTCAGAAGTATCTTTGTAACTGCTTTGTCCGAAGCTCTCAAAGTCAATCTTAACGCCCATAAGGCTTGCAAGGTTCACTAGAAGCCGCTTAATTGCAATAGTAACGCCATTTACAACTGGCATAACCTTTGAAAGAATTGGGATAAACAGCTGTCCTGCTACCATTCCGACTTCTTTCATATTGTTGCTGAACTGGCGTAACATATTACTTGGGGAGTTGATTGTCAAATTTGTTATCGTATAGGCTCTTTATCCTATACTTCTTATAGTTTCCTATAAGTTCAGAGTACATTATCACCCACGTTTTTACGTTTGGTTTGGTGGTAGCCACTTCCACCTCATACTGCCCTGTATGCAGTAGTGTCGGACACTCTTGGGAATATTATATTTATTCAATTCCTACTCGTTACGATACTCAATAGCCTGTTCGTAATCTATTGAGTTATCTCGGTATTAGCATAGTTTTCAGCTTTAATCCAATAAAATCCTCTGCATTTATTTCCTGTCTTGATAGCCTTGTGAATCTGTTTATGCACTTTTTCAGGTTCGTTCATATATCTAGCCGCTTCTGTGCAATTATTAAAGTAGTTCACGATTTTTCTATTATTATCAAGTTGATAAATGCCCTTTCCCTCTTTTATACCATTATACTTATAATCTTTGTTTGGATTGTACTCATCAGCATATATCCATACATAATTGTTTGCTGTTCCATATTTACCACTTAGGCAAAAAGATATGCTTGTTCTTTGTGTTGATGTTTCTTGACTTGCTTGTGTTAATGAATCAAAAATGTTAAGAACAAACCCCTCTTTATCAAGTTGCATTACAGCACGCTTCCTTGCACTTGCTTTCTTTGAATAAGAAGCAATCTTTTTAGGGATATTTTCACCAACTTTATAACGCCACATATATTCACCTGAACGGTTTACTATACCTTTTGCACAATCGGATATGTCGTGTCTTTGTAAACCTTTTACAATACTTGCGTGTGATGAGCTTATATACTCGTCGATATAATTCCCATTAAGGTCATATTGAAGAACTGGCTTTGAATTCCAAGATGTTCCACCCTCGCCACCAAGTGTGATATTATATCCGTTTGAGTTTGGGAATGATATACAAGAATTGCTTTTCTTAATCCATTGTATTTCTTTTTCTCTGATTTCAGAATCACTATCTGCTTTATCAACTATTTCCCATTCAAAGTTATCAATACCATACTTCTTTAATGCATTGTGAAAAGGTAAGCCATTGTTTATATCGTCAATGTGCTGTTTCTTTCTTTTTTCAAGATTATAAGTTTTTCCAATGTATATTTTACCATTGATTTTATTAGTTACTTTGTATATAATATAAGTTTTATTCATGCTTATATTATACCATAAATTGCTCGTTTTGAAAACTTTAGCCTTTACCGATTTTGCCCGATTGCCATAAGATATTTCTATTCTTATGCAACACTTGGAAGATAAGTTATGTCATTAACTTTCTTCCGTCTATTAGCTAAATCGCCCCAAGATACTTTACTTTGGTCTAATATTGCCAATACTCTTAATTGCTGTTTTTCCATCTGTGTCATTTCTGATACAGATTTAGAAATGCCTAAATTATAAGCGTATGTTGCCAATGTAGCATTAGTAATATCAATACCATATTTGTACAATGCCCTTGATTGACCGATTAAGCCGCTTTGTAAGTTCTGTGCTACTGTTGAATAGTCCACATTAAAAAGTGAGCTTATATCGCCTGCAAGCATTGTCATTGACTTTGTTATAGCCGTTGTTGCTTCACCAGTCTGTCCTAACGAATTAGTAACAGAAGCTAACTGTGAAGCATACTGTGTTATCTCTTGTATGTTAAGCCCTAAGTTTTTTGCTCCACTTTCTTCAAGTAAGCCACCTTGAACATTAACTTTTAATCCAGATAACTTTCCGAGAGTATCATTTACTCTGTTCTGAAAGCTTTCTGCGTATGCCGTAGCATTATCATATCCGTACTTTTCGTAATCCTTATCCCATTCTGAACCGATTTTACCAAATGCTACCGCTTGATAGTTAAACGCTTCAATGTAATCTGTTGTTGATTTTATAGCTTCTATAAGTTTCTTACTGCCACGAATTACCATAAAATAAGTGGCATAGAACTTACCTATCGCACTCGCCAAACTCCAACTACTTCTAGTTGCTGTTCTAGCACTTGTAGAAACGCCATACAGCGACTTTCGAAGTGAGTTTGAAGAAGTACCCACCTTGCTACCTTGACTAGCAAGATTAGCTAATGCGTTAGTCATAGCAATAACATTACTACTTACATTAGGTGCTCTTGATAATGTGGTCATTAAGCCATTCAGTGCATTACCCAGTTTAGGGATATTCACTGTGGCATTTTCAATACTCTTACTGCCTAGCTTGCCAAGTGACTTGGCAAATTCTGTAACCTGTGTTGCGTTCTGTGGTATGGCTGATATTCCTGCAACCGTTTTTGTAACAGCTTCAAGTGATATAGCTGTATTAGCAAGTGCGGCTGAATCAATAGAACCTATCTTTGTGATATTCTTGGCAAGTCTTGTAAAATCTGCTGTTCCTGCGTTCATATTCTGCATAGCAGAACCTAACCGACTAACACCATTTGCAAGGTTGCTTAATGATGAGCCATTCACAGTCGCAAGTGATGTAGATAGCCTTGTAAGCTGATTTATCAGTTTATCAACAGAATTAATAGCTTTAGTGGCAGTATCGGTAATTTTAACTTCTAAACTGTCTAATTCCACGATTTATACCTCCGGCTTATCATTTTTAGGGTGTGCTAAATCCCAGTTTGCTTTGCGTATTTTCATATTCAAAACAAACTCTTCTCTCTTTCTTTGTATTTCATCTTCGGTATTTTCTTTTTTGCTAATATCGCTGTAAATAGGCTTGTCTGGGTATTCAAGCTCGCCTTTACCCCAAGCGCCACTTCTAACGCCTATCTTAATTGCTGGGAGTATGTAGTTACCTACTGCAAGCCATATATCCGAATCCATTCGTTGTCTTTCAAGTTTCTTGCCCTCTACAACAGCCCATAGTTTTTTAGGTGTCATTTTTAGAAAGTCTGAATAACTAACGCCTAGTGAACTAGCTAAGACAAAGTATTCTTCCCAGATTATTTTGTGGAAGTCTGCTTTTTCTTGTGGTCTTGTGGTACTACTGTTGGCTTCTTCTGCTCCTGTGTCGCTTCTTCCACATTGTCCGCCATTTCTTCTAACATCGCTGTTATTCCGCTCAACTCGAAAAAACCATCATCTTCCATCGCTTTCCTGATTTCTTCAAACAATGTTCTATATCCGTAACTCTTATCTGTCTTTCTCTTCTCTGTAATATATGCTCTAGTGAGTTCCTTTGCTTCATCCATTGTTACAGGATTGTTGTCAATACAACCTGCATAAATGGCTGTGACGCAAATTTCCGATACTTTTGATACAGCTTCGGCAAGAGCATCAAACGCAAGTTTTGCTGCTTCACTTTCACTCTTTGCTGTTTCGGCGGAAATCGCAGACAAACAAGAAGAGGTTATATATTCAAACATCTTCTGCACTATCTCTTTACATTCTGCTGCACCGAATGAGAACTCAACTTTGTATTCTTTTCCATTTGCATTAATATTCATCATAATTTTTACCCTTTCCCACCCTATCGTCCATATAGGGAAAGGTGCGGATTTTACACCGCACCTACCTTTTAAAATAATTATTCTGTTACATCATCAAGATATGATGTGTAATCGGCTGTTTTGGCGTTTTCTGCGCTATCCGACACAGCCTTTTTAGATTTAGTCGAATAGCTCATTATTCCCCCGATGTTGGGACAACTGCTGTATCTGTTCCTATCATATCCTCAATAATAAGGTTGATAGCCATTGTAAGAAGTCCATTCTGCTCCTTACTTGTAATTGGTAACTTTGATGGTGGCTGTGCCACAAAGAACTCTGCATCTGTAATACCTGGTGTGATTTCCTGGAACCACATTCTCTTGCCACCAGTCAATTCATTGTAAGCTGTGATAACGTCTTTCCATTCCTTAATTGTTGCGTCCGTCTTGTTAACTGTAACTGCAACTGTATCTGTAACTGTATCTCTGCCTGCAATGTTTCTTGTCTGCTTATCCTCAAGTGCCGAAGCGTCTATTGCTTCTGGTGTTACTGTAATTTCATCAATAGAGTTAATTCTTGTAAGTAACTTGAATGATGTTGGCTTTGTGCCTGCTGTTGTTTCAACTCCATAAGAGAAAGTAACGCCCAGTGTACTTAATCCTGCTACTGCATCTGCCATTGTCTACCTCCTAAAAATTTGCAAAAAAATAAGAGCATTTCTGCTCTTTGTTACATTAATCTATCATTTGCCGCTATCATTCGTCTGAATCTAGCGGTACTCTTGTGTACTTTGTTGCTAATTGAAAATTCCGGCATTGATGTGCCTTGAAATCTCATTTTCTTAAATACATCTGTAATCGTTGCCATAACCTTGCGACAGTCAGACTTGCTTGTGTTAGTGGTAACATCTACTTGAAATGTTGCTAACAATGCGTTAATTGTCTGTCCGTCAAGTGTCTGCCCTTGCTCTACCGCCGGTAACAGATGTATGTATACCGTTGGGAACACCGCTTGGCCACTATTTTCCCCCTCGTTTGTTATAACTATCTTGGGGTACGCTTTCTTTAATTGTGTTAGGGTTTTAGCCTTGACAAGTGCTGTGACTGTGTTTTCAAGGTCTATCGCCCAATCGTTTGCATTTGCCATTAACTAAACACCTCTTTCGCTATCTGCTTATACTGATTGACAATTTCCATTGTAGCATTGTACATAGGCATTGTAGCTTTAACGCCGTGCGTGTAGTGCCATTGATTATCATTACCTAAGTAGTACCAACCATCTTCAAATGCGTGTATTTGCCCTGGGTATGTTCCTACGCCCAAGCCGAAATCATTAGCCTTTGGGTTCTCGTTACCGCTGTTGTAGTAAATACCTGCGCCAAATTCGATTGCTAAAAGTGTGTAAAATGGTTCTCTATCTTCTACTTCAACAGTTTTACCGGTAGCAATCAAAATAGCTTGGTAGCCATCTTGAATAGGCTTTCTGTCAACTCTCAATGTTACTGTCCTACCTAATGGGCTTTCATTAACACTCATAATTGCCGCTTTGTCGCCTAATTCTGCTAATCGTTCAACAAGCAATTCGCACTTGTACTGTAATGTTTGCTTATATAGTTGTAGCTGTCTTATTGCCCCTTGTATTGAACTTTCTGATAGAGATACATTAATTGTATGTTTAGCCATAAATACGCTCCTTAACAGCCTGTGAAATAGCTTGCCTTATGCTTTCAATTATTGGCTCTTGTGTACCTGCAATTGACTTCTTAAGAATAGGGCCGGTTAATTCTGGTTGTTCACTGTCTATTTGTATGAATAAAGAGCTACTTTGTGGGAATCCGCCTGTCTGATACTCCATGTAAACCACCTACTTTACAACTGCTTTAAGCATATACTTAGTTGAATACAATGCCGGTTTCGTACCTACAATTGTGAAGTCCGCTGATGTTTCATCAATAAGGCTATCATCTGTGTATGTAGGCTTGCTATCAAGCCAGATAAGGTCGCCTTTTTGAACAGGCAACATATTCCTATCTGTCAGTAAAATAGCATCAAAATCAGCGGTATCAAAGCCATATTCTTTGCTCTGTGCTTCTCCACCGCTGAATGATATGTTGGCTTTGAAATCAACCGGTTCTGAAAAACCTGTTTTTTCTTCAAGGACTTTGGGTATCTTATTTCCCTCATCATCAAGATAAGGAATAAAATTACCTTCTGTGTCGGTATATCCCTCATAAAGGATATTGCCCTCATCATCTCTTTCATAGATAGTAACAGTCTGTCCTTGAAGCGAATACTTCATAGCCTGCTTATTAATGTCAAGCATATTACTTCACATCCTTGCCAAATCGCTTCCATAATTCAGACAGCTTCTCCCAACCGTACATCGCTACAAAAGCAACAACAAATCCTGCCATAATCGCCGCAAGAATCATGTACCACAGTATTGTCATCTGAATATACTGCATATAGGCAACAAATGCCGCTACAGTAATACCGATTGACAGAATAAATACTACAATATCTGTAGGCACTTTATTGAATACTCCAATGCCCTTAATTACCTGCGTAATTACAGACACCATAAAAGCTAATGCACCGATGATTGCTAACACGACTGTCATATTTGCGATTAATACCTGCATAATTTCCATTAGTCTTTACCTCCATTCTTTAGGTGAATTTCCTGTATTTCGTTATACATTTTGGTTACCATACCATTACCGCCCAATGCGTGATATGCGTTATACATTTCAACAAAATTGTCATACGCATAAGATGGTATTTCACCGAGTTTCATATACTTATCGTGATATTCGATAAGCTGTACTCGTAAAAGTAACATTGTACCTTTACTATTGGCGTCTTTGTCTTTTTTCTGTTGCTTCAGAAGCCAAACTATATAGCCAAGTAATATTGGTAATACTACGGTATAAGTTTGTAATAAAAATTCTTTCATTTTATATCTCCTGCAAAATTAATAGGCACACCGCCCACCACCCTTAATGTGTGCCGCCTGCTACCATATTGCCGACATCAGCAAAATGGTAACGCACAATCTTCTTTATAAAACCTTAGCAAAAGGAAATACCCCAACAAACAAGCTGTCTCTATCTCTCCAAGTTCTGTTGACACCGCCCTCATTCATACTCGCCATGTAGTTCTCACCAGCTTGTGAATGGTCATAGACAGTCAAATTAACGATAACACTCTCAAATTTCTTCAAGTCCTCTGTTATCATTTCATCTGTGTAGCTGTCGGGATAATTTCTCTTTGCCTTTACATCTTCTGTAGCCTGTTTAATGAGCTGTTCGATTACTGGGTTATCTTCTTTGTTATCGAACACTACCACATCAGATGTTGTTTCATCATCATTTGTGACCGTATCAATGTGAAATTGTTTAAGTCTGATTTTAACTTGCTCTAATGTGGTGTATTCCATAACTGTCTCCTATAACCCTAATTTCTCAATTAACAGTTCTTTAAGTTCTGCTCCTGTAAGCTCCATTGCGTTCTCAACGCCTTGTTCTAAGGCAAGTGTCTGTAAGTCTGCTGTTGGCATACGCTTAATGGCTGTCTTTGTGTAATCGCTTGTAGGTTGAGCGGGGAACTTGTCCTGCTCTTCCTCATACTTAAGCTCATCTCCATAAACAGCTTCCTGTCTTACGTTATCTGCTGTTACTTCTTTACTCTGCTTTGCGGCGTTGATTTTGTGTCGTCTTAATAACATACAATCACTCCTTTACGCCTTAAACTTGGCAAGAACTACCTTAGAATCATTGCTAAGAACAGCTGTATAATGTTCATCGCCAGAGATAACAGTTGTCTTTGCAAGAATATCTCTGTCAGATTCAATCTCAACACTTCTCTTCATATAGATTGTAAGTGCGTTCTCTTCCTCTGACACGCCATCTGCACCTGCTTCCTCGTTAGGGTCTTCTGCTGATACGATAACAATAGGGCAAGCGTAGAACTCTGTTGTAACAGCCTTTAACTTGCTGCCTACCTTGATTTCCTTATTCTTTGACTTAAGCGTATGCGCAAGTGCTGTGTCAAGATGAATATTCGTTGCATCCTCGCTTGTTGTATCAGCTACAACATTGATTGTTCCTGTTGAATCATCAAGCTCATACTTAATCAGCTTAACTTTCTTAGACTTAACAACCTGCGCTCCTGCAATAGAACCGATAGTGCCATTCATAATTACATTAAGTGGGTACTTATCATTACTCTTAAAATCATCATCATTAAGCAATGTGGCTTCCTGCGCCGGATTAATGAATAATATCTTTGTAAGTGATGAATCTGATTCATCATCAAATTTACTGTTAGCTGCTACAACTGCTGAATAGCTGATAGGTGCTGCTGTTCCGTCGTAATCAATAGGTGCTGTGCAAAGTGCGTCATAGCTGTCATTATCAACCTTTGCAGCGATTGACATAGCAATCTGGTTGATAGCTGTACCAAGTGGGTCACCGTAACCAGATAATACTGATTCATCTGTAAGCTCTACAGCCTTACCTGCTTTCTTAACCTTTGCTTCTGTTGTAGATGTTGTAAGTACTGTTGTACCCATAGCAACACCTTCTGCTACATCTTCTGCGTCACCAATATAAGCATACTTTGGCACAACGATTGTGCTACCTGGTCTGCCTACAAGTGTTGTGTCAACTCTTGCAATAGGCGAGAATTTAATCTTCTTTGGTAACTTAGCTGATACCATATCAGCCATTACTTGTGGGTCTACTAAATTTTCTAACTTAGTCTGTGGCATAGTTTATTTACCTCCATTTTCTACTCTGTGAACTTCTTATAAAGTTCTGGATTCTTATTTTTGAACTCCACTCTTTCGTGGTAATTCATCTTGTTGAACTGTTCCTGTGTTATTGTGCTTTCTTCTCCACCGCCTGCATTAATAGCCGGTCTTGATTTAAGCCACTCTGCCTTAGCTTCTTTAACCTGTCTTTGCACTTCATTAGCAATTACAGTTGCTATAAGGCTATGGTCTGCATCTGCAACCGCCTCAATCAAAGAATCAATATCCTTTCCATCACCTATAACTTTCTGATAAGCATTGACAGCTTTCATATGATTAAGCTCTTTACTCATGTTCTCAAACTTTTCAGCCTGCAACTTTTCAGCTTCCGCCTTTGCTTCTGCCTCCTGTTCTTCTGCTGTCTGCTTTGAGCGAAGTTCTTTCTTATACTTAGCTGCTTCTGAACTGGCTTTATCGGAAGCGTTCTTATACTTCTCTTTTTCAGCTCTTTCACTAGCAAGCTGTGTCATAAGTTCTTCTACACTAGGTGTCTGTTCTTCGTTCTGTGGCTCATTATTAGTTGTTGGTTCTGTTGTTGTGTTAGTTACATCTGCCATAATTTCTTTACCTCTGCTTTCTGCGTTTTTTGTTGTTCTCTCAACTTCTTGCGATATTTGTATTGCCCTTTCTCTAGGGCATATAAAAAGCCACAAGGCATTTTTACCCTGTGGCTCAATATCAATTTATTTATCTGTTCTGCTCTTATCTATAACCGGACTATTTTCTGTCTGGTCTGATAAGTCTTGCATTGTGCGGTCTTTGTTAGGTGATTGTTCACCATCTCCGCCCTCTGCTTGGTTCTGTGTATCTTTGTTGATTATACTGTCTTGATATGCCTTAACCATTTCTCCGCTTCTCGCTACAACATCGTTAGGGTCATCAAAGAATGGAATTGCATCAACTGTATCTTTAAGGCTAAATCCGTGGCTTATCAATGTCGCCATAGCATTAACCTTGGTTGACATTTCATAAGTTTTTTGTCGCTTAATGTTAGGCTTTACATCTCTTGCCTTTAATTTAAGTAATGGATTACTGCTATTAACATTATTTGACAGCTTGATAGCCGCAAGAACAACTTTTATCTCTTCCATTTTACAGCCATCTGTAATTAATTGCTGTTTTGCCGCCGCTGTTTCAGCCTGTGACCAGCCTGTTGCATCTGACATTGCAACTCCTGTACTGCCACCGCTATTATCATTTCGTTGTGGCACATTACATTTCTGCAAGATTATCTGTCGCCTTGATTGGATATTGTTAAGCATACCTGTGTAATCATAATTGATTGCAAGTGGCTCAACTATTGGAGTTTTGCCATCTGCTGATGTATAGGTCTGCATCCATTCTCCGGATTTTGGTTTCCTTACTTTTTTAGTGATGTGCGGTGCTCCATCTTTGTCAACTGTTGTTTCCTGTTCAACTGGGAAATCAACATCGTTCGTATGCCATACCGCCTGCGTATTCTGTTCAACATCATTTGTAAAATCTGAAATAAGTAGGTTTAAGTTATCCATTTCAGATATTTGCCGTTCAAAACAGCCCATCCTATCAAATGACCTTGTATATTCAATAATAGGAATTTTATGTAATGGATTCTCTTCTCCACTTCTCTCTAAAAATCCCCATTTTGTTTTTCCTTTTTCTGGTCCGTTAGTAATTTTTATTCCATCCGTAACTTCATAGCGAATATCTTTTGTAAAACAAGTGTAATATCTTGTACCGCTGTGTTTGTCTTTGATATAAGTACCTGCAAGAATAACCCTCTTATCACTATAAGCTGTTGACCTTACAACAAATGTTGTTCTTGGGTCTAATACATCATATGTAAAATAGCTTTCCCCATCCTCATATTCTGTATTCACATCAATAAGGACATATCCAACGCCACCGATTTCAACATATCTTGCAAGTTCCTGTTGCTTCTGCCTTGCGTTTTGTGATTCGTAGCAACTGTTTAATTCCGCTATAGCTTCTGTGAGGTTAGAATCCTCATTGTCGCCATTTTGAACTAGCGTTATAGGATTTCCCCACTTAAAACCTAAATTAAACTCTGTGACTTCGTTAGCCACATTGTCGCAGCACTCACAGTCAATGTCCGGTCTGTAAGTCTTTGGATTCTTCCTAACTATCGGCTGTATTCCTGCGTCATAATCAAGAAGAAACTGTATTCTGTTGGAATTAATATCATGTTCCAAAATTGCTTCACGCAAAATCGGTATTATATTGTCAGGTGTTATTTCTTTTGCACCTGTATAAATAGCAATTCTTCCTGTCTGCATTATCTACACCTCTAATAAAATGTCATACCGCTTGAACTTCTGCTATCCGGTATTTCTTTAATTTGAAAATTATCATCATCGTTAGGCACATACCATATCCATTTGTGGCAATGCTTACACGCTAATTTATGTGTTCGTGGGTCTTTGCTGTTTGCCTTAGTTAAAAACTTGCGGCAGTTCGGGCACATAATCGACTTATCTTTATTTGCATAAAATTTCATATTTTACCTCTTTGCATAGCAAAAGCACCGCCACAATTAAGTAACGGTGCTTCTTGATAAGGAATGTTTTGTTTATGAAAAACAGTTTTGTAATTTCTTACAGATACAGTATATCATTAGTGCAATAGGACATTCTAGGACAACTTTAAATAATTATTGCCATATTTTTCTTCAAATACTTTTAATGCTCTTCCGTGAAGTCTTGTTACATTCCTGTATGAAAAATTCATTTCTGTAGCAATTACTTCAAATGTCTTTTTTTCAATGTATCTTGAAAAAAGTACGTTGTAGTAATCTTCATCTTCTATGCCGTCTATTTGCCCTATAATCGTATTTTTTTTATCGGTGTATTCATCTATCATTTTATCAAGGTTACGTTCCATTTCGTCAATTTTGGCATATGTAGTGCCTATTTTATCTGGGTCTGATGATGATAACACTCTTTCTTCATTCTTTACTGCCGATATGCTGCAAGAAAGCTCTCTAAGTTGTGCTATCTCTGTCAGTTTATTATTTATCATACGATTAAGTCTGCTGATTTGATTAAGATAATCCTTAGTTGTCATAATAGATTAACCTCCTATATTGGACTTGACATAATGACTGTTTTTTTAACCCGATTTCCTTTTGTCATCCTCAATGCAAAATTTGAAAATACATCTGGAACATCATCAAGCTGTTTCTTCCCTGATACTGAATACTGTTTTAGCAACGACATCATTATTCCGTATGGCTCATTAGGTTTGTAAAGTGATGAATCTTTAAAAATAATGTGTTGCAAAATCCAGTTAGAACATTGAAAAATTCTTGCTTCTTTGTTTGTTTCAGTCGGCGTGTCTGTAATATTACATATCCAACCTACACTCTCTACACGCTTATTAACCTCCATTGCAACCCTGTCGCCACCGGCATTACGCTCAAATTCGCACTCTTGCACTTTGTTATTTACAAGTACACCTGCAGCATTTCTGTATTGTTCTTCATAATCTGCTGTGTTGTCGCACACACAATCAACGCAGTAATAATCTTCTCCGTATTTTTGCAATACAGGCAGTACAAAATAATCTGTACCTTTTCCTTTTGTGTCGCATTGAGCTGTGATAATTTCTGGCTCTCCGTGTGGCAAATTGAGGTATCTTCGGATTTTATCGTCTGGGAATAATAAGCCCTCACGTTCTATAGGGTCTTGTTTATACAGGCAGCGATATGAGATTTCATCCATAAGTAGCTGAATATCTTCAAAATCCTTTACTGTATAGCCACCAAATTCAAAGTCAAAATTACTTTCTCCTGTTACTGGGTCTACATCAGGCACGGATATTACTTTAACTCGTTTGTTTCCCTCATAAGCTTGTATAATACGTCCTATTACGTCTCTAACGCTCCACCTTGTAGCAATATGTATTTCTTTACATGGGTTTCCATCCTCGTCCGGTATCTTTCTTTGTCGTGCATCTACTGCATATTTATCCCACAATTTATCAAGATAGGTTGGGTTTAGTGCTTCTTCAATGCCGCCTATCATATCATCAACTAGCAGAAATTTATTGGCTCTGACTTTACCGGCATTTTTACTGCCGACAGATGTACATTGTACAGATTGAAACGGCTTATATTTTCCTACGTTAAACTGTTCAAGTTTTGCATTTGTATTTGTTACTTCAAGTCCAGGGAACACTTCTCCCCATGTATACTCGTCAGCGTTTGTGACAATATCGTATACTCCATCATAATACATTCGTGTAATGTCTCCGCTGTGTGAATAAAAGAGGTTATATCCGTTTGAGTACCAACCTATAACCGCAGAATGGAAAAACTTTTCGATTGTGGTTTTTCCTGTTCCGGGTGGGAGAGAAATACATAAAATATCATATTTATCATCAATCATGCCTTGTAATGCTTCTATTAAGCCTATTTTGATAAACTGTTTTCTTCTTGGCATATAGAATCTTTCTTTAGGTTCACGTTTCTTTTCTATGTATCTAAAAAAACTGTCAACAACCTTGTTTTGCGCTTCAATCAGTAAAATATCGTAAAACCAATTAATCAGCTCATATTCCGTTTTATTTGCAAACGCATACTTCTCTAAATCCCATATCGTTCCATTTGTCTTATCCTTGCAGAAACGCTCTATAAGCTCTTTTGTCCTTTCTGTAAGTTGTAGTCCATACTCAATATCTTTCTCGCCGTTTATGGCTACACTGCAAGCGTCTACATAGGCATTGATTACCTGTTCATCAATTCCATTTTTCTTTATGTAATTTTCATATCCATTAACTGTAGAAATAAGGCTCTGACTAGCCATAAGAAAAGCACCTCCACTTTTCAGCAAAGGTGCTTATAGACCTCTGCCTATAACTGTTTTAGGGTAGCGACTACAATCAATCTGTAGCCGGTAATATCGTTTTAGTTGTAATATACCGCTCCGTGGCACAAAGGACATTCACACTTCCAGTTATCGCCCTCTCGTTGGTCGCCACAGTATATATATTCTTCTTCAATCGCTTCAAAAATCGTTCCACAATTCTTGCATTCAAACCTTCGCGGTTTTTGGCTATGTTCAAATCGCCTTTTTTAATTATTTTCATAATCTTACTCCTTGTACAGTTCATCCGCATATCTTGACATTTCAATCTGTGTTCCGTTTTCATCCCTTACACTGACAGTTACATATCTGTTACTTCCGTTTATCATATCTCCAAGTCTTATTTTTGTTTTATTATCATCAAACTTGTAACACTCCCGCATTTTCTCAATGCAGTTATTCATTTCTGATATTTTCATTTCTCATAAACCTCCCTGTTTCTTCAATTATTTTAGAGCCCCTAGCGAAAGTCATTTCAATATGGCTTTGTGGCAGTCCGCCAAACTTTTTCAAAGCATATTTTTCTGCTACATCTTTTGAAATGTCTATTCCAAAATTTCTCAATGCTTCTTTAGGCGGCGATTGATGCTCCGATAAAGGATTGTCAATTTTGTTCATTCCTCACAGGCCTCCATCTTTGCCGATAATTCTATTATCCGTTTCTTCAATCTCTTCTCCGTTGCATTAAAATCCGCAAGGCTTACAAACTCTTCATTTTCCTTGGCTTCTTCAAACGCCGAAGAGAGTTTGTTGTTTTTATATTTATATACCGGTATTGCATATATATCACTCATTCCTCATAAACCTCTCAAAATCTTTTCTGCATTTAGGGCATAATTCATATGTTTTTTCTAAAAATTTATATCTATGGACATTCTTGATTTCAAGACACATATCATTATCTTCAAAAGTGGGAACTATATCTCCGCAACATCCAACTTGCTTAAATCTAACTTCTTTCCAGCTCTTAGGTATTATTTCTTTTCCGCACCTATCGCAAGTGTGCCATTCTTTGCTATGTTTCATGGCAATCCCCCTTTACAAAATTGACAAATCTCCCTTTAATCTTTAAAGAGCACTTCTTTCACTAAAAAAGTAAGTTGTATCTTTTTCATTCCTGACTCATCGTCTGTAATGCCATCTACAGTATATATACTATCAACTGGGTTACCATCAAAGAAAACTTTGACATATCCTTTTGAACTGTCCAACAATGCTTCTTTAATCATCCTTCCACCAACTTTCTACCGCAGATAGGGCAATAATTGATTTTATAATCAAAATCCATAAAACTATCGCCTGTTGTAAAGTGAATAAATACGCCATCTTCTCTCTTGTATATATAATCTTTGTAATCGGGGTTTTTGTAATCTGATGTATAAATGTTTTCGCAAAACTTACACATATCACTTCTTCCCCCATAAATTATCTGGTAATTCCTCGCCGCCATAAATCTTATTAGCGTATTTCTTAAATGTCGGTACGCTACAACCTGCTACTTTTGCCGCCTTTACTTGTGAAGCCTGTCCCGATATGTACAGATTAATTGCTTCATAAAACTTATCTTTGTTTAGTGGATGTACGCCCATAGCCATAACAATCACTCCTTTACATCTCTATAAATCTATTTGCCAGCTTGCTAAGATATTCAGCATTGGCAAAATGTGTTATTGAGTAGTTAGTACTTTCTCTATGTTCTCTGATAAAATGGTCGTTAATCATTCTCTGTAAAACTGTAATGCCCTTATCGTCTGTTTCGTATATAGCGTCAGCGTCGAAATGTCCGTGTTCTGTATCTGTGATAGTTGATAGGACTGAACATACATTCTTTAACGTCTTATCTGTAAGTATTGGGTGTACTTTATGGAAATAGATTTCATATAACTGCATATACATCTTAAATCCGTCTTTAACACAATCACATATAGCTGAATTATCTATGTTGCTGTCACAGATGTTATTGAACCTATCAACCATATCTTTTTCTTTAAGCAACATTTCATCTCTTGTGACAGCTCTCGCCGTCGGTTTCTCTGAAAACGATGTATGTACCTCTCCATCAATGTTAATTGATGTATTATCCTTATTAGTAATTTCTGAATTATAATCTCTGTTTAAGTAATCTATGTTAGTATTATCTGGTATTGCTTCGTCACTAGCTTGTGTTTGATTTTTCATTGGCTCATTATTGATTACGCACTCGTGCGTAATGGTTTTTTCATTTTCTGGAATTTCAATTTTATAATCGCTTAATGGATAACCATTCTTTTTAAGGTCTTTTGCAATATTTACAAGATTTACTCTATATTGTAATGTTCTATCCCACTTATATTTAGGGTTATTTCGCTTTGAGATATAACCCATATTCACCAAATCGCTGATATATCTTCTTATCTGACTTGCAGATAAGCCTAACATAACCTCATCGGCTAATTCTTCGGCTGTTTTATATATCCAACCATAGAAAAGCTCTCTTTCCTCTTCTCCATTGCTTTTTGCAATCTCATTTTCTTTCTTGATAAACTTATCGGCATCTGAAACTCTTTCAGACCAATAGATAAACTGATTAAGAATGATTGCTTTTCTATAATCGTTTGTTATTGATAATAAATCTTCTCTAATTACTGCTTTTTTAATTTTTATGTCTGTCATAAATTACCTCCTACGATAGATAACCCTACGATTTATATAAAAACAGTTGCCAGGAGTTCGTAGGTTACTCTTTTCGTGTTGCAATCACTAGGCAACTGATTTTACCAATATTATTCCGGCTTATTCATCTCAAAGAAATGCTTCTTGCATCTTGAATCATCGCTATCAAAGCTACAATCTGGTTTAAATCGTTTTTGGCATTCATCACAAGACCAAGATGTTACACCTTCAAGCTCTGAAACAGCACCGCAAAGCTCGTACAATTCATCATCTGTGCAATTCAGCACATAATCCGCAAGTTCCATTCTTATTTTTCCGATTGAACGATGCTTAATCAACTTTGCCATTTTATTTACCTCCACGAATGATAATTTCCACGATTTTAGATATAACAACAAACAGGCAGTCGTGGTCTGCTTTTCGGTAGCTAACCTAGTTTGTTGTAATCGGATAGACAGGACTTGAACCTGTGACTACTTGAATGAATCAAGCGTTACTCCCAACTGAACTACTATCCGAAAAGTGGTAGCAGTAGTGGTTGCTGCCACTTTGAAATTGCTTTTGCCACTACTTTGTGCAATTTCACGCGGACTTTCTACCGCTTACGGCAAGGTTAACCCCTGTCGTAAGTTAGCGCCGACATCGTGACTTGAACACGAACAACATTTCTGTTGGATAGCTTAGCAAGCTACTGGAATACCTTTATCCCATATCGGCTTAAATAAAAAGACTAGCACAGAGAGATTAAACAATTCACATTTATAAATCACTTTGGAGGTCATTTATACGCTTAAAAATATTGTTTTTGAGGGGATATAAAGTGCTAGTCTTTAATGGCAGTATAGGGTATGAGCCTATAACAGGTCGTGGCAAAGCTGGATGTATTCCGCCGTGCAGTTTGGCTGTTCAAAGAAAGTGGCTTCGCTCGCTGTCTATCCCTTATGGATAACTGCCTAATTATGAGATCATTATTACGTGTTGTATTACACGTAAAACCTCACGGACTTTCTGACAGTCCTTAACAGCTCTTGCTATGAGGTGAAAGGAGAACTTAATGTCATGGTAATTCCACCAAACCAGTAAGTTCAAAGGTGCAAGTAACGATTAAGTACTTGCGAACTACCCCTATCAGAATCGAACTGATGATGTAAGAATTAAAATCTTATGCCTTGACCGCTTGGCTAAGGGGCGATTAAGCTACTCTTTATCTTCAAAGAGTGCTGCAATATCATTTGTGCTATCAATCTGTTCTGCAAAGTTATCTGTGCCGTTAGGATGTGTATCTGGATTACCATTGCAATTTTTGCAAGGCGTTTCAAACCACATTTTAAATTTATATAAGCAATTACAGCAATCTTCCTCTGGCTTAAGCATTAGACATCACCTGCCTGCCTATGATTAGCTCTGTAAGAATCAAAGCCGTCCGGATAACGCGCTATAAGCTTATCTATGTTTGTCTGCATTACATCATCAAGATTAAAGCCACAAGCTTCACAAATCATAGCAACGTACCACATTACATCGCCGCACTCTTTCTTGAGGTGTTCTAGGTCTATGCCTTTTTCGTGGAATATGCCCTTTTTAACAAGGTCTGACACTTCACCAGCTTCACCAGTTAAACCTAAGACACCGTTAAGAAGTCCCGCTATATCATTTATGTTGCTACACTTAGCATTATTTTCTGTTAGAGGACTAAGTGGAAGCTTACCAGTTAATTCAGTACTTAATCTATGATGAGCCATTTTATCGTTAGTACGCATAGCCAATTTTTGGTATTCATTGCCCTGCATTTATAACTCCTAACTCTTTTTTATTTTTTAAAAATTTTTGGAATTTATTCAGCCGACTAGCTGATTCTCTGATGTGCTTATTGAATATCTTGTGATTAATTAATATGTGTCTATTATACACCTAATTAGCTTAAATGTATAGATGTTAATTAGATTATTTTTAATTAAATATATAAGTGATTTATTAGTATTAATTATATGATTAATGACTAGGTATTATTTATATATAATTATATAATATGTGTATTATGTGGTAATAATAATATAAATATATATTAATATATAGAGCTTTTTTCTTTTAAAATTTACTCGTGCGACTTAGAAGGCAGTCGAACATATGTTCGTTTAACCCCCTCCGCCCTTATCTGTGTAATTGTGCCTATTTTATGCCGTATTCTCAAACAATTAACACAATTAACACCATATCCATACAATAACGCCGATAAACCTTAATTTATCAGCGTTATATAAATGCTTAGCACTCATTAAGCCAGTATTTAAGCGGTTTGTAAGCTGTTTAAATTGTGTCTGAATTGTTTATAGCGTTTATTTGCTGATTATCTGTTAATTGTGTATTGTTTTGGCTCAATTGTGGAAGCTCTGATGCGGTCTTAATGACCTTTGCGGTGCTTTCTCTGCTAACACCGGGAAGATTCCAAGTGAAATGATGATTCATAGCTGCTAATTGTCCGATTGGATTCTTGCCGGACCAAAGGCGAGCTTCTCCACTAGATTCATAATCTTTTGATAATTTTTCCCACAAATCGTAAGCCGATGTACTTAGTTTTGCCGCCCTCTTCTCATTAGCCCAATCATATATAACAGTCTCTCTTATACCTGTTAATTTACAATACCCTGATATAGTGCATATTTTATCATATTTATAACACATATATATATAATAATCTGCTATATAATTAAGATATTCATAATTATAACTATTGCAATTACTGTTATTAATATTACTATACTGGTTATTATAATTATTATTATTATATCCCTGTAATTTACCCTTTAATTTTAATCTATTAGTACCCTTAAAGGTATTATTGTATACATAAATTAAGGCAGCATAAAAGAGAGATTGCGGAGCTGATGTCATATCTTCGATATTTTCGTTTGTGCAGAATCGCTTAAAATGCATGTCAATCTCATTTTCAAAAATCTCTTCGCTGTCTGCCGTTTCCTGTACTTTCTCCATCTGTTCCCCTTTCCACCGGAGCTTATCCAGCTTATTATTGATATATACTAATAACATAAAAATAACCCGATAACTATTATATAATTATCGGGTGTAAATCTTATATATTTAATTATTAGCAACATAATAACACAATAAATATAATTAATCAATAGGCATTAAAAAAGCGATGTATAACAGATATACACCGCCTAAATATTAATATTAATTATTTAACAACTCTTCTTTTAACTCATCAGAATATAAATATTCATTTGTTCGCCGGAGCTGTTCCAGGCTCTCAACTTCCACAGCTTCAAAACTATATGGGCATGCCATCCCGTCATATGACTTTATCAAGTACGCTTGCAAGTCATCTACATCTTGGAGCTTTTCCCACTCTTCCCAATTAGTGACCGTCTCTTCCTCCTCTGGCTTAAAAAGTTCTTTCAATTCCTTGAATGTGTACAAAACGCATTCGCTTTGTGCGTTCCTTTCGTTCTTGTCAATAATCGCATATGCTTTCATATCGTTCACCTTTTAACCTTTCTTATTCTTCTATTCTTTCCCAATACGCTCTTACAATTTTAATCTCTTGTTCATCGTTAGGCTCTCCGCTTAAATTACACAAAATTGTATAATTAATCAAATCAACTTGTTCATCATCTTTATCAAAAAGATAAAAATGCTCATCTATTATCTTTTCGGCTTCTGTACTGTAACAAGGGCTTTCGTCGCTCCCCTGTGCTACATATCCAGCACTTAATAAAAATTTCTTTCCATCTTCGTAGCTCATCTTCTTGAGCTTGTCAATGCTTATTGTTTTCATCCTTTCCACCTTCCAGCGTTTCCGCTGCCCTTTCTTTTAATGTACCTTGATTATATACTGATAACATTATATTGTCAACACTATTTTTAGTGTTATTTAAAAATATTTTATCTTCTCGTCGTCGGTTGGTACTATCTCTATTATATCGTTCGGTTGACATCTTAAAATAATACATAATGTATTTAATGTCTTTGTATTAATATCGCTTTTATTCCTCAAATTCTGCATCGTGCTTTCACTCAATATCTTCTCTCTCCTCATTCTGTTTGCGGTGTAGCCACGCTGTGCCAGCTCTTTTAATACATCTATTTTATATGTAAGCATTTCACAAGCTCCTTTCTGTTTTGTTTTTTCTATTATATATAAAATATTGCAGTTTTGCAACACTTAAAAATAAAATCAAAAAACATTTTAAAAGGTGTTGACATACACCTTATAAGGTGTTATTATTAAGCTGCAAAATAAATAAGGCGGTTGACATCCTACCAAGACACACAACCGCCACCAATCAAAAAGAAAGGTAGCTATATTATAGCACAGGTAAAAAGAAATGAGAAGAACAAACAGCAAGGAAGTTAAGGCAGCAGTTAGAAACTATTTAACAGAAGTTGCACAGAGTGAAGAGCTTAACACAATTAAGGACATCAAGGATAAGTTCATAAATGAGTACGGATGGGCAGTTGCAAGACTTGGAGAGCGTAACGCTTGTATAGAATGGCTTAGAGGTTTAGGTGTTGGCGTTGATTATAGTTATTATGACATCATCCAGCTTATGGCTGAATGGTTAGACGAAAGCACAGAAGAAGCTGAAAAATGGCTTGATAAGCGTGGCGATGGTCTTTATTGGGATTTATTAGCAAGGGAAATTTTAGCAAGCAAATAATTAGCAAGGTAGGCGTTTCCGGGGTTCGATTCCCCGGCTTGCTTTTGCCCGGATAACTGGGAAATTTTAAAAATATGGAGGTCTGCGATATGACAATATATGAAAAATTAGACACTTTAACAGCCGGAGAAATCCGCGGAAATTTAGAAAAATTTACATTCATTTATGGAGCAAAGGCAGCTAAAATCTTGAAGCTCGAAAAAATAGTGGATTTTTCTTTTTGGGATAATGGGCGAAGCGTAATTATATATGCAGGTCTACAAGCTGTTTACGATTGTAATTATGATATTTTTTATGGCTTAAAAAGACTTACAACATGTTACAATAAAAGCGGTCTATTTTATGAATTTAATAATTAATAACTTAATCAAGGGCGTACATTCTACGCCCTTTTTAGCGTTATCTGGTGGCTTGTATGGGTTTAATTCCTGCGGATGCATTAGTATATATATTAATATGCTCTTGTTGTTGCACCTTGAAAAATTAATACAATAATGCTATGCTTATATATAAGGCTTTTGCGCTTTTTAGGTGTACAAGTGTACCCAGTTGGGGCGGCACACTCTGGTGGATTCTCCAGAACTGGCGACAGCTTCCACAACTTGCAAGGGCATATTATACCCATTTTATGCAACGCTGCCAAAGGCGTTTTAAGGCTGTTTTATTCTGTAGGCTTAGAAGTCTACGCTGACACAATAAAACCGCCGTATATGGCAAGCCATAAAGTCACAAAGTCAAAACAAGCACGAACCACAGCCGGTCAAGTTTATATAATACACTTTAATCTATTAAAGTTTTTCATCAATTTTTTAGGACAAATCTGAACGAAATCGGGAGCAAAAATTGAAATTCTGTGTAACCGATTTTTGGATTTCAAAATTGCATATGACGGGGGTATCAAAATTTTTAGCAATAAAATTTGTGGAGAAATTTTTTCAATTTTTAAAGTATAATTTAAACGAAATCCGAACCAAATTTTGAGAATTGCCAAAATCGAAATTGTGAATATAAAAGAAAGACCCACGGAGGTAGCAAAAAAGTTGCATTATATTCCGTGGGGTTTAAATTAATCTATAAAAATAATCGGTTTATCGTCATCAAAAAGATTACTAACAACTTCCTGTCCTTTATCCACTAAGTAACAAGAAACTTTCTGGAATCGCCTAAAACCTTTGATAATTTCATATTTGTTATTAATTCTATATATAGTTCCTGCGAAATTGCCCTTATTAACAGGAATATAAGACTGTGTATCTAATGGAGCTGATATAGGTTTGTCAAACTCCTTAAGTTCTACAATATCTACTGCTTCAATCTTACATAAATCACCATATTCACCCAATGATGGATATACTGGTGGGTTTAGTAATGCATGGTATATATCATCTATGTCACTATCATCAGCTTTGATGTATATAGTTGTATATAAATCAACTAGCATTAGATGATATTTAACTGCATTGACCCAACCTGTATGACTTCCGTTTGCGTTATCTGTTATGACATCCCAACGATTAAGCATTTCATCGCTAATTTTGTTGAAATTATAGCCACCGTGCCATTCTTTTTGCACCTTAGTATTATAAATTCCTTTGCCAGTAACAAAATAATCTAATTTATGATACATTTTCCATTGACACATTGAATGAATAAACCCATTAACTGTGCTAAATGGTGGCAAGGGGTAACAATCTGCGCCTCTTGGAGCTGATGGATTATTAAACCTAGCCATTTCTTGATACATTTTTAACCTAATAACTCTCATAACAAAACCTCCAAAATAAAATAAGTTGCACCTATACAAAAAATGTATCAATGCAACTTTCCACTATGATTCTATTAAGGTAAAATGATATAATAGTTATCTATTGTTTACATCTATTAAATAATAGCATTTTTAAGCATTGCTGTCAATACAGCAGCTTTCTGTATAAATCAACGCTTTACTTGCATACCGGCATTGACTAAGTTCATATATCAGTAGCTCTTTAGTCATATCAGGGTTTGTTTTCTGAATTATTTTTAACAGTTCGTCAACGCTCATTATCCCACTCTCCTAACTGCCCCAAGCACCATATCAACAATATCAAATATTTCATCTCCATAAGTTGCTACAAAATCGCACAATATTTCTTCTGTCTCAATCGGCAAATAAATATCATACGACATACAGACAGTGTGGCATACTTCGTGTATCAGAACTTTACGTTGCATAAATCCCTGTAGTTTGTCTGACAGATATATTGTATGCGTGTTTCTGTCAGTTACACCTAAGCTAATTGTGTTGTCTGACCGCCTTAATTCACTTGAATTTGAATTTTTATATTGTATGTGCCAAATCGTACCATTGATTGTAAAAATCATCCGTATGCCCCTTTCTAAATAAAACAGGCTATGAATATTGCTACCCATAGCCCTTAAAATCAAATCTTAGATACAAGAGTACTTAACTTTGTTCTAAGTAAGTTTTTCTCTTCTGCTGACATATCAGCAACCATACCTGTAATGTCGCTTGCGAGTTCCTTAGTATAGCTGTCAAGTGACTTCATCTTGTGTTCCTTATCTTCTGGCGTGTTATTCTTGTGCATTTCCTTAGTCTCTGTGTACATTCTCTTTGCCCTGTCGTAGCCACTTTCAGATGTATGTGTGGCTGTAGGCTCTGTATAGTACATTCTTCCGTATTCTCTATCCATATCCCTTTCTGGGTACATATGCATATAAGGTGGTTCTTCGTATCCTCTTCTGCCTACATAAGTACCTTTGCCTTTAGGGGCGTATCTGCCAGTAGTCTTGTATCTGTATTCATCATAGTATCTTCTGCCACCCTCTTCACCATATTCAGCTTTAAGGGTTCTGAGAAGCTCCTTGTTGTACTCTTCTTCCTCTTCATCAGCTTTCTTCATAGACTTAACGATAACTGCCTTGTATTCTGCTTCACATAAGTCCTTAATCATATCGACAGCTTCGCCCATTTCCTCTGTATTGACATTCTCAACACCCTTATCAAGCTCGCCTAAGGCTTTCTCTGTAAGACATTCAATCATTTTGTGGATTCTTTCAATGTGCATACTCACACCCCCTTACGCTTCACGGACAGCAATTAAGTTGCTGTTCTGAACCTGTATAGCCTGTGTAGATGTATTCTGCACCGCTACTGTACTGCAACAGCCGCAAGGTACATCAACATATGCTTGTGCCGATACGTTAAATAAGTTTTCAACAGCGGCTGGTGTAACAATCATTCTTGTAGACTGCAAAGGCTCTCCATCTACTGCAATGGCAAGTGAGATAGCTTCTACTGTGCCGCCTGTAGGTATCTGAATATTGCCGCTATACGATACTAAAAATCGTGCTTTACACTGATTTGTAATACCTCTCAACTTGATAATTCCGCTACCCTGTCTGTGTACGATACACTTACTACCGCAAACTGGTGTTTCTGTGAATGCCACATCTTCGCCAGCGGCAACTGTTTGTAATGAAATTCCTGTAATTTCCATTTTCTTTACCTCTCTTTCTAAAAAATAAGGGCAAACTATACAAGTCTGCCCTTTAAATTTAAGTAATACTGCTTAGCAGACATAATCTTTCGATTAAGATACTTGATTATTCAGTTGTTTAGCAGCCGCAACCTGTATTGCATCCGCATCCATAAGCATATCCGTAAAGGTTGCTTGCTGGGAATGATGGTACTGGCGTAGGTCTTACAGCGTCGATTATCTGATTTGTCTGTGCTGCCATTGTAGTAGTCAGAAGTGCATTCTGCCTATCCTGTGAAGCAGCTCTGCGTAAATCATTGTTCTCTGCCTGTAATGTTGCTATCTTGTCATTTGTTAAGAAATCAAGGATTGCCCTTGTTCCTGCCTGTTGGCTGTCGATAATATCTCTTGTATTATTATTCATCGTGTTCTGTAAAGCACAGGTGTTAGTTGCCATATTGTAGTTTACACCCTGAATAGCTTCTCTTGTCTCACAGCAACAGTTTGCAAGCTGTGACTGTAAAGCGTTTGTATTCTGCATATTAGCGACTGTATCAGCGTTAATAGCTTGCTGTATGCCGTAGCCTGTCTGCATGATATTTGTGTTAATGCCATTAAAGCCTGTGAGCATACTGTTATTCATAGCGTAGAATCCATCGCAAAGTCCGTTGGAAATGCCATCTAACTTACTGATAACTGCTGAATTATCAAATCCTCTCTGAATATCAGCCTGTGTAGCAGCTGTTGCAACATAGCCGCCGCCATTATTGCCGCCAAAACCGCCAAATCCACCATTACCCCATCCAAAGAGTAAAGCAAATACAACGATTATCCAAAGCCAGCCGCCATCAGCCCAGCCACCATTATTGCTGTTGCCATCAATATTTGCTACAAGTGGCACACTGGCACAATTTGAATTAAACATAATTTTTACCTCCGTTATTAAATTTTATATACTTAATCTTGCAAGAATTAGTATCAAAGTTAATTAAAATGTGTTATAATATATTTGTACGGATAGGGTAGCTCCCGATAAGCTGTTTGTCCTAACAGTTTCCGTACATTAGCTGGTATAGGACATCTCGCACTGAAAGGACAGGTGTTATTTTTATGCAAGAAATTTGGAAAGATATTTCGGGCTATAAGGGCTATTATCAAGTCAGCAACTTGGGAAATGTAAAATCCATGGAAAGAATAGTTGAAAGGAAAAATAATGAAACAGGTAATCTTCCATTAAAATCAAGAATACTCTCCCTAAATACATATCCAAAAGGATATAAAAAAGTTACCTTAAGGAAAAATAATACGAGTAAGTCATTTTTTGTTCATAGGTTAGTTGCTGAAGCATTTATCCCGAACCCAAACAATTACCCATATGTAAACCACAAAGACGAAAATCCAAGTAATAACCATTCTGATAATTTGGAATGGTGTACCAACGAGTACAATATGAGTTATGGTACATTAGGGCATCGCATATCTTTGGCTAAATCAAAGCAAGTATTTCAATTTGACCTTGACGGAAATTTTTTAAATACTTTTTATGGAGTAAATACAGCCAGCAGAATAACCGATGTTTCTTCAACTTCCATCACAAATTGTTGCAATGGAACTTCAAAAAGTGCTGGCGGTTTTCTTTGGTCTTTTTCTCGAAAAGTTAAATTGCCCGAATATAAGCAGGCAAAAATTATTAAAAAATACGACAAAAATCATATTTTAATAAAAACTTACCACTCTATGAGAGAAGCTGAAAAAGAAGAGAAAATATGCACCCAAACATTTAATAAATACGCAAATAAGGATATAATGTATAAAGGCTTTTATTGGGAACTTATATAGTTCCCTTTAAAGTCTTATATTTTGTTTTATTTGCGATACAAAATCATCTGCTTGTATGCCCTTTTCTTTGCATAAATTTCTTGCTAATTCTTCTACACCTTTCGTATTTCCGCTTTGTACCATTCCTAAAGCATTCTTCATGATAGGATTACTCATAATCTGATTATTTCCCATTATCTGCTGTATGAACTGTTGAGGACCACCTCTCATCATCCGAAAAATGTTAATTGGGTTCATTCTTCATCACCGCCCTTACTTTGAGTTCTTGAAGTTTTTCTTTGTGTTCCTAAAGATTTGTCAAATCTATTCTCTAACTGCCCTATCTTCTCTGATAGTTCATCAAACTTATTTAAGAATAGCTGTGTGCTTTCGTCTGATAGGGTAAATTTAGCGTTTTCTATGTCGGTTGTCGGATTGCAAGCATTGCTTCCGCCTGGTTCTGTATAAGGCTTATACACAATCGTTCTAATTGTTCCGTCAGCATTCCAGCCCTTAACGTATATCTCCGACATATCCTGCTTAGGGAAAAAAGCCATACTTCCATCCATAGGCACTTCATTGGCATTAATATTTTCAACTGCCTGTACTATTCTTCCATTAATGCCTACTATCTGCTGTGGTATAGGTTGTTGATTCATCTGCATAGGCTGTTGTTGTAAGCTCTGCTGATAATTTTGCAAAAAGTTCATTCTATCCATATATGGATTTTGAGATTGTATATAAGAATTATTCATTATAGGTGTCTGATAAGGATTGTTCATTGTCTGCCTCCTCTAAAACCTCTTCGATTGCGTGGATAACAAGAGATAATGTCACCAAATCAAGTTTCTGTAATTCTTCTTTGCTTAAGATTTTTTCTCTAACTTCATCAGAAAACATCCGCATTACCTCTCTTTCTGATTATATTTTGGCATAAAAAAAGACGCTTAAAGCGACATATGATAGACATATGTACGACATATAAGCGACAGCACTAAAATTATATAATTGTAAAACGTGATAAATACGGCATTAGCACTTCCTATATGCCATGCCCATGGCATTAAGTTTCTGCTAAAAATTCTTTAACTGTATTTCAATATTTCCATTGACTATAACAATCCTATCTATTATAGTCTTAAGTATCATGTTTTTTTGTTTCTTGTCGACCTTATCCCAAATGTCGGCAAGTTTTTTTATGTTCTCGTAAACAAACTCCTTTTTCTGTGTATTGATTGCGTTTTTGCTTTCGGCGGCAATGTTTGATTTCATTTCTTTAATCTGTGATTCGAGCTCCTTAATCATTTCTAAGACTGTATCATTTCCGTCAGCATACAGATTGTATAATCTTTTTAGCTTAATCTGTTCCTTTTCAAGCTGTGATTGCATAATTTCAAGTTTTGTCGCCTTTTCTTTCGGCTTGTAAGATGATAAATCAAGGGATATTTTAAGGATTTCTTCTTCTACTTGCTTTTCTATTTCATCAGCCCATTCAAGCGAATTATTACAGCTTGCATTATAATTAGGCAGATATGAAAGTGATTTATTTCTTGAACAGCAATAAATCTTATGCTTTTTACTGCCCCATTTTTGATAACGCATTTTGCAGCCACAAATGCCACAATAACATAATCCAGTCAATAAATTAGGTTCGGTTATGCAGTAAGTTTTTGCTGAACACCTTGACTTTCTTAGTTCTAATCCAAGTTCAAACCTATCTTTATCAAAAACAGCTTCATGTTTGCCCTGATATATTTTACCCTTGTATGGTATCATTCCGATATTAACAACACTGGTCAAAATACTTCTAGTAACTAATTCTGATCTAAAGCCACAAATTTCTTTAATTTTCACATCTGAATAGCCGGATATGAACAATTCAAGACCTTTTCTCGCCTGTTCCGCATGTTCTGGAATAGGTATTAATATACCTTGGTCTTTGCTGTAAGAATAACAATAAGGCAAATTGCCACCACCGAACCAGTAACCTTGCTTAACCCTTTCAAGCATACCGCCACGCATACGTAACATCATTGTATTCTTATCAAGCTGCGCAAAAACTGCCATCATTTGCGTGTAAGCCTGTTCCATTGGGCTGTCATAATTAACGCTATCGTGTACACACTTAAACATAACACCATATTTCTGAAACACTTTCTCAATAAGATATATTCCGTCAATCATATTTCTTGATAATCGGTCAAGTTTAAAGGCTACAACACAACTTATTCTTTTGCGGCTACAATCATTTACAAGCCTTTGAAGTTCTGGTCTATCCATATTCGTACCTGTATAACCATCATCAATGTACCAATCTGTTATTACAAGCTCATTTTTTCTGCAATAGTTTTCAATATCCCTTTTCTGGCTATCAAGTCCGTTGCCCTCAACAACCTGTTTTTCAGTGGATACTCTCATATAAGCAACACATTCCATATTTTTCTCCTTTATAAAAAATGTGCCGCATTTATCACATTATACGGCACATTGTAACACATATTTACTTATTGTCAATTATCTCTGCGATTATCTTTAGTAAGCTGTCTGAAAGAGTTATGTTTTCTGTTTTCACATTCTCTCCGTTTTGAGTAACCTTAATCATTATATCCCTCCAACTTACTTATTTTCTTTTTGATTTTAATTATTTTGCGATTAACTGTCCTATCACACACGGACAGCCGCATAGCAATTTCTGTAATGCTTCTGCCTTGTGATAGTAACTTGAATATTCTCAATTCTTCTTCTGTAAAATTGGCATTTTTAATTATCTCATCAAGTTCTGGCTTGGTCAGTTCTGAAAACTTCATAAGCCAATCTCCTTACTTAAACTTAATATGTTCTATTCCTGTTTCTTCGTAGAGCTGATTAACAAGTTCTTCCGCTGTGAATAATCCGTCATTGTAGTTATCTATTAGCACCTTAAGCTCTTTTTGCACTTTTGTTAATCTCTGCTGTCCGAAACCAAACTTATCGTGTAGTACCCATAAAATTAATATTAATGCTGATTCAAAATTTTTCTTCTGCTGTTCATTGCTGATTCTATTCATCTGAACACGTAACATTTGCTCCTTGAACTTTTTCTGTTCTGACTTACTCATACATACTCCTTATTTATCAAGTATTTTGACAATTTTTTTTATTATTTTTTGTACTGAAACTTGGTTTTGAACATTTTCTTCTAAAACTTTTTGCATTTCTTTCAGAATTAAAGTATGGATATGTATTGAGTTCTCTAATTTTTGTATTCTTTGCATAATTTCATCTTTCTCTTCTTCCATTTGTTCACCCCTTTCTTAAAAATTGATTATCATACCGCCATAAATGCTTGCCATTGTCATTCTTAAGGCTTTTACCTCTTTCATAGTCTGTCTGCCAGCATTTCTGACATAATTGTCCTTGCGGTCTGTCAATAGGTTCTCCACAGTAATAGCACAAGTGATTTTCTTTGCGATATTCTTTTATATTTTGCCTATTTTCAGTTCTTTTTCTGTGGATAGCATTATCTTTACTCTGGCATATAAAACACTTCACTTTGCCCTTAACAGCTTTAGCCTTGCCACATCTAACACATATGCCGGTTTTCTTGCGTTCAGCGTATAAGTTTTTTGAATACTGTTTAAATGCTTCGTTGTTTTGTCTTCGCTTATCATCACTTAATGGGTGATTGCCTCTGTATTCCGCTTTCTTAGCTAAGCATTCTGGACATATCTTTTCATCGCCTGCAAGTTTATTTTTACGGCATTCCGGACATATCCTAAGCTGTCTACATAGTTCTCTAGTTTCTCTTTGATAAGTTGTATGCTTTTCTTTACATTCTTCACAATAAAAGCCTTTTCTATCAAGTAGCTTGCCACATTTAGGACGCAATCCATTCTCTCGGCGGTAATTATATAATTTCTTCTGTGGACTAATTGGCGTTGTTTCCACTAAAAATCAACCTCTCATTCTGTCAATTCTATCTTGTACCTCTTTAGGTGCTTCAACATAGCCATCTGAATCTTCTTTTTGACCGATAAGGTTGCTATTTTTGTCATTAAGTGTATTTATACCTCTTTGGAATTTTTGCTCGATTTGAGCCTTATACGAATTTGCATTCGTCTTTTCGATAAGCGATTTGATATTGTCCGGCATACGATTTATTTCATTCGCACGCTTAACAACTGTTTCATAGGTTCTTAGAAAATTCGATTGTATTACTGTTTCTATCGTCTGATAATCTGATGTCGCCCAGTTTTTAAGGTTGTCTGGCATACCAACCGCCTGTTTTACAAGTGGCGGTAGCTTGTTAAATTCTTCAACCGCCCCATATGTGCCGTTCCTTAATGCTTTACTGACTAATCCCCAAGCTGCCATTCTGTCAAGTTCCTGCGGTTGTGATATAGTCTGTATTTTACCTATCAACTGTCCTATACTTGGAGCAAATCCACTTATATCAGAGTTGATGTATGCTTTAAGTGCGATTGATACTTGTTCATAACTGTAATTTTCCAGCATCATATTCCACACATCTACTGTCTCTGATAGGTTGTTAGGCTTGTAGTTAGGGTAGCAATCACACATAATGCGAATGATTTTAACTGTTTCTTCTCTTGTCAAGCATTACCACCTGCCTTTAACTTTAGCAGCCTTGCCATCTCGTCAATCTCTCCCTCTTCTAAAATAGTAAAAGCATGTAACTTCTTTATGGCTTCTACAGTATCGTAAATAGCTTCATTGTAGCCAACTGTATATCCGTGGCTATATCCTGCCTGTCTGTTTTCTTCTAACATTCTTTCTGAAATATTAGGTGACATTCTGTGTTCTTTTTCTGTCATTTTTATCACTCCCTTACACATTATCCCAGTCAATAGCACCCTTACTGAAATTCTGATTGCCTTGCTTATTAGAATTATCTTCTTTCAACCCGAACAATCCTTGCCAACAATGGTCTACTGATTGATTAAGAATTTTAACAGCTAAGTCATTATCTCCACCCGACAGCTTTTCAAGAGCATTCATAGCCCTATGTAATGCCTTGTCGGTGCATATAGGCTTCTTAATTCTCTTACGCATTGTCAGATATTCGTTAAATGCTTCATCAAGCAATTCATCATCTGGATAATAACTTTTCTTTTTGGATATTACGTTAGTAATATCTTTTTCTATATTCTTGTCTTTTTTAATTTCTTCCGTTCTTTCATTCTTACTTTCTTTTAATATAGAGTTTGTTAATAGAATGTTATCCGTTTGTTGATTGTTTGTTAAGTTGCTTGTTATTTGTTTGTTATCTTGCTTGTTATCCGTTTGATACAAATTGTAGTTAACCACAGTAAATATCGTGAATTTGTTTGTTGCTTTGCTTGTTATTTCGCCTGTTAATTGTAAGTGTTTTAGCGAGGTACGAATTTCCATTACAGACAAATTAGTTTCTTTTGATAATTCAGATATTGAAGAGGGGAAAGACCCTCTTTCAATTATCTTGCCTTTATAATTTCCGTCTTTCCAATAGGCACTTATCAACATATACATAAAAAGTCTGAATGTATTAATATCGCTCCACCATTCCCACTTTAAAATCTTTCTGTCAATTTTAATAAAATTGCCTGCCATAATTACCTCTTCAAGTTCTGTCTATTTCTTACCTCACTAAATCGTTAATATTAACTCTGAATCCATCAAATTCCTTGCCTTTGCTTCTGACATAGACAGATGTATCAAAGAACATCAAGTTACCCTCTCTGTCCGTTGCCATACTCACGCCATTCCTTGTAAGACTGCCTTTGAGTAGGTCAAGTAAAATCTGTATTTCCTGCTTTGCTTCGTCTTTCATTATTTGCCTCTCCATATTTCTTCATCAAGAATATATTGCCTAATAAATCTATCTGCGTACTGTGGGTGTATCATTGACCTTGCTGTTTTTCTGTCTACTCCCAATGGATTATCGCTTGTAACATATCTTTGTTTCATAACATCAACTACCTCTAATGGTTCAAAAATAAGATTATTCTTAGGTTGCAAACCAATGAACCAATATTGTGTAGGCTTTTTATAGTAATCTCCATTCAACGTCCTGTCTTTGTCGACAACATTAGGCTTTATGCACCAAAAATGTGTTAAATAATGCATTCCGCTAGTGCTTAACGGATTTTCTATAATCAACCTTAGATGTTTTCTTTGACATACGATAACAAATTTGTTAAGTATCTCATAGAACAAACTTAACTGCCTATGTCTTTTCATTGACACCTCGCATTTTTGCTCAATAGTGTAATTCTTATATTGATAAGCCGTGCAGCATAAATGCCTAGGACTTTGGTCTGAAAAATAAGTGCAAGGGAAAAATGCAAATATCAAATCATCAGGGCTTATCTTATCAAACAAACTCGACTTGCCTTGATACCCCCCATCAATCTCTTTAAAAAGGTCAATAACATAGTCAGTTTCGCCAAATTCATTCTGAATATCATAGTCATAGGCTTCAATTCCATACTTTTTGAAAGCATTCTTGAATGTGCCTGACTGTTCAAATAAACAATGTACTATCATCTCAAATCACCAAAAGGAAACCTCGGTTTTATGTGCGCACAACCTATTCCTTTCTTTGATTTTTCTTAGTTTTTCAAAACTTCTTTCATTGCATTAGCCATATCACAGATACCCTTGATATAGCCGATAGTGATTGTTTTGTAGCCGCCATCACATTCGGTAACACTATTGTCCACAAAGTCAGTTACTATGTCGTCAATCAACCTTACGGCATTGTGATTTATTGTGTTTTCGTCAATCTTCATTCTCCAACTTCCTTTCTCTCAAAATCCTCACAAGGCACTGTTTTACTGCAAGCATAAATATCTGTTCCAATTGAATTTCTTACTCTCAAATAGCCAAACTTGCAAATGTTACAAAAGTGACTTCCCGTATTGCTTTTGCAATCATTAGGTTTATTTTCTTCCATTTCATCAAGTTTTCTATTCATGCAGTCATTATCTCTAGTAAGAATATCTATTCTGTTCACAAGATGATAATATTCTTTATTGCTTAAAATCTTCATTCTGTTTCGCTCCTTTCAACTGTTCTGCTATCTCGCCAATCTTTTCTTCTTCTAAGATTGTGAAAGCATATTCTTTCTTGATAGCTTTTACAGTGTCATCAACAGCCTTGTTATAGCCAACTGAATATCCGTGTTCATACCCAGCTTTTCTATCTTCTTCTAACATTCTTGTTATAAAGCTAAAATCAGCTTTGTGGTCTTTCTCATTCATCATTTTCGCCCGCTTTCAATAAATCCTTACTCTCTGTATTTGAATTATTAGCCTTATGCACACATTCCTCACAAAGCTCGCTGTTTTCGTAGTAACAATGATTGCAACCGCCAAAACCACTTCCACAATAATCTTCACAAGTTGAAGTCCTTACTCCGTATTTTTCCTCTTCGACAATTAATGGGCAGTGTCCGCTTATGCAGGTGTAATTTGTGTAATAGTCATTCATTACTATTGCCCTCCTGTAATAATTCCTTAAACTTCTCATACTGTTTCTGCGACACCTTATTATTAGCCTTATCCGCTCTCAATTCGATTTTAAGGTGTTTTTCTGCTATATTGGATAATTCCCTTGCAAGGTTCTTTCTGCCCTGCTGTATGCCGTCACGATAACCTTTAGAGGGCTTAAACTCATTTATCTTTTCTTTACCCTCTCCTTGACCGCCCGCTGTCTTGTTGTATCTGCATTGATAACCTTTTTTGGTGTACTCCAAAATCCAGTACTGTTCCCATTTGTCTAGTTCGGATTCGGGATAGTAAAGTACATTCAACTTCCACCCATAAGGATTATTTTCGCTATAAAACCCTCTTTTTTTAATCGAAAGGTCTATATGCTGATATCCCATTAAGTGAGACACGCTTCTTTCAAGGCAATCTACACTCTGCCCTATGTAAAAATATTTGATACCGTTTTCATCTTCTCTAGTGTAAAAGTAGATACCACTTTTATTTCTCATATCGGGGCATACGCTTAAGATTCTCTTTTTGTTATTATTCTTAATTGCATATAGCTGTTTATTATCCATAATTACACCTCTTAATTGAATGGTAATCCCTCGTCAGCTACATCATCTGGAATAGCCATAAAGCCATCATTATTGCTGTTACCGCCCATAATCCCATTGTTGCCACTCTGCTGATTAGCTCTGCTTTCGCAGAACTCGTGTCTTTCAATAACGCAATCATTTGTGTAAACTTTCTGTCCGTCCTTGTTAGTATAGTTACCTGTCTGCCATCTGCCCTCAACGATAATCTTAGTGCCTTGATGAAGATACTTCTCTGCAAACTCTCCATTCTTGCCAAATGCTATGCAATTAATAAAGTCTGCTGCCTGTTCGCCCTCTTTTTTAAAAGTTCTGTCAACAGCTAATGTGTATCTTGCAACTGCCATACTTCCGTTTACTGTCTGCGAATATCTAACCTCTGGGTCTCTTGTCAATCTTCCACATAAAATTACACGATTCATTTCTTTTCCTCCTTACTTTCCGTTTACAGGCAAAAACAAATTTATAATAAATACCACAAATAAAATTATCTTAAATGCTATGTTAATACCTAATATACAAGCTATCCATGATATAACAAAGCTTTCTACCAAAGAGATAACTAACTTAATAAGTATAAATAATAAAATTAATAAAATATAATTCATTACTTTTCCTCACTTTCTAATAATTCGGGATTGTCAAATATGTTGCCGATAACATCCATACAATCCACATAATCGTAAATGTGTTCTTCTTCGTAAGTTCCATCTTCAAGCAATACATTAAAGTAAAAACCCGCTTCACTTTCATTCCAACAAATGTATCCGCAACATTCTTCAGTAAGACAATTTGCAATATCATTCTCCCAAATCAGCTTGCCGTTCTTATCTTTTAAGCCGGTACATTGGCAGATTGTATTCGGGTCTATCTCGTAGAAATCTATGCCGGTAACAGCCCAATCATCACAAGCAGTTCCATTGTATTTTTCAATGACAAAACCACCTACAAACACTCTCCCATTTTCAAATCCATCATCAAACAAGTAGCCCTGCACCCATTGTTCGTCTTTTGGTAATTCCTGCCAGTTCTTCTTCTTTGCCTTAAATAAATATCTATCGTTCATCTCTTCCACCTGCCTTTACTATGCTTTTACACACCGCAACTATCGTTTGTATACAGCCATCATATCCATTATCACAAACTTCTTTAAATACACAAGTTCCACAATTAGTACCATCTTCAAGTTCAATTAGTGCTTTATCCATTGTTGCCACAACCTTATCTACATCATAGGCAGTGGGTGCACTCTCAATTTCTGAATAAGGAACATATGTAATTTCTGTTCCATCTTCGCAAATATCCGTTACTGTCATTAAATTTTCTGCATCAATCAATCTCATTGTTTTCCTCGCTTTCTTCTGACCAGTCCAATTTCTGACCGCAATTGCTACAGTAGTTTGGTGCATCGTTGTCATCCATTATCCCTACATCGTGATTAACCTTAATTGTATTTCCACACTCACAATGAAATTTTGAAAGCGTGTCACTAAGGTTGTAATCAAATATTGGTTTCTTAGGTATCTGCTTTTCAAGTGCCTTGTCTGCTAATTCAAAAGCGTCTTGAATGGCATTATCCTTAAAGTTTTTTGATATTTGATAACCATAAGTATTGTAAATATGTTGTAGTAGCACTCTAGCATCTGTATTTTCCATATTTATCTCCTATTCCGCTTCTGATTGAAGCCATTCCATACAGCTAGCTTCTCCCTCGTATTCCTCGCCGAATGTGTTTTTAAATCCGACAAGAAATTCTGCTAACTCTTCATCTGACATATTCCTTATCCTGTCGGCATTGGTCTGTTTGCTATCACATCTGCAACAAGGCTCGTTATCTCTTGAATTGCTGTTGTGCTTGCAGTTACAAGAAATCTTTTCTTCGCTATCATCAAATGCTTTTATAAACATTTCAGCAATTTCTTTCTCGTATCTACCACACATACCTTTGCAATCAATATCCGCGATAACCCTTGAAAAGAAATCTTTGAATTTGTCAGCAATATAATCTCCTGTGAAATCGTTAGGTATGTCAATTATTACTTTCATTTTCTCCACCTCTCAATTCTTTCTAAAACGGGCATTCGTTTGGATTCATTAAAACCCATTCCTTATTAGGCTCTGCAACATCTACATTCGCCCCACAAGCAACTTTCTTCATTTTCTCGATAAAACTATCCTTATCAGCATTTTCATTCGATAAATGGCACATTATGACGTTCTGCAAGCTGTCTGAATCATTTGCCTTGATAAAATCGCAAGCGGTATCAATGGATAAATGACCTCTGAAAACGTGATTAGCTTTTGGATTGTCGGTATCAACTAAATCCTTGTCATAATTCACACCTAAGAGAATGTGGTTTATGCCTTTAAATTTCCACTTGATAACTTCGCAATCGGTTATGTAAAGCATTTTCCCCATTTCTGGGTGCATAATCAGAAATCCGAATATCGGGCAAGGTTCGCCATTTGCGTCTGTATGCGTCCACCTGCCGTCTACTGTTGTTAGGTCAAACGCCTTAGCTTTAAAACTGCCAAATGGTATCGTATGATAACGATGCATGCCCTCATGCTTTGCGTATTGTATATGTGGGGTGGATATTCGTATTCCCATAGTTTCAAAATCTTTTACCGACTTGCTGTGGTCAAGGTGTTTATGGGTGCATAACACACCCACAACACCTGCAATATCCCAATTCAAGCCTTTCTTAATCTCCTTGATGCCGATACCGCAATCAAGGATAAGTGTTTCTCCGCTGTCGGAAATTAGCAGATAGCAATTACCGGCTGACGATGAGCCTAAACATTTTAATATCATACTCACACCTCGATTTCATCATCCTGTGGGAACTGAAAATAATTCTGTGTCATCTTATCAAAAACATTTTCCGATAAACCTCTTACGAATGAAGCACCTTTTTCAGTATTTATTATCGTTTTTAAAAAAGCGACCTTTTCGTGCTGCTCTCTCAACATTTTCATAGCTTTTAAAGCCTTTTCTTTGCTTGAATACTCTGCAATAATTCCATTGTAGATTTCATATGGCGGTGCTACGCATTCTCTGCAACAAGCAATTTTGTTATCTTTTGTTATTCCAAACACAAATTTCTCATAAGGCAAATCAACATTGCCATTCTGGCTAATTATTCTCATAGAACTCCTTTCTAACATCAACCACCCTGCATTTAAGTTTGTAACTCAAATCGTTAATAGGTGGTCTCTTGCTTAGACAACAAATAAACTCTCTGCAAATCCTTGGTCTAACTGAATAAACCTCGCATTTTTCCTTTGACTTATCATCATTAAGAAACGGACAAGTCATATCCATTGTTGGTGTAGCTGTCGGATAATTATGTCTGTGTTCCTTAATATGATGTTTTTTAATGTACTTGTGAATTGTTGTAATTTCATCTTCCGTCATAGGAAGTATGTTGCTGCAACAATTACCGCATTGAGTACATTCTCCGTTACAAGTCAGGTCATAAGTGCCATTATTCATATCAGCCATCATTTGTTCTAAACTTGATGATTTCATAGGCTTACTCCTGCATAAATGGCGGCAATGTGCTATCTTCTGCCTGTTTTTCGGTTGCTTCTGTTGCTGTGGTGCCAACTACATCTGCCTTATCTTCTATAAACTCAACAGTATTAGCATTTTCGGCAATTTCAGCCTGTGCAACTTGATATACCTCGTCCATTTCAACCTGTGCCTGTCGTGCCATTGGGTCATAGTTCTTAGGGTATTTTCTTGTTGCATTGTTACACATTTTTCTCTGTATCATACTTTCCGGAGTATCAAGCCAAGCGCCACTTATAAAAGGTCTTGCAATCTCACACTCAAGCATTTCATCTACTGTCTTGCACGCTCTTAAAGCATTAAGTATCTCGTCTTTCTTAGCCTTAATTTCTGCTTTCTGCTTTGCTGTAGCTTTGTATCTGTCCTCACATACTCCAAAAGTGCTATTCATCATATTCTGCTTAACATGAGCCAACAGATTAACCTTAACACTATCTCTGTCAGCAGAAAGATATGTTACTGTTCCGTCTAATAACTTAACAGGATATACAACTCTTACCGCCTTATCGGATAACCCTTTTTCTTCCCATTCTGGTTCTGTAATTGAAAGCCCTTTATGTTTAGGTGGAATATACACGTCCCCCTCTTTGATAACCCAATATGGATAAACTGTGTCAACATTCTTTCCGTAGTTAGATAAGAGTGAATCATAGCCTGTTCCCTCAATTCCCATTTCAACCTGTTTCTGCCATATATCTTTTCCTGTCTGTGGGTCAGTTCCTACCTTTACATTTCTTAACTGAAAATAGCATTCTCTTGGGTATGCGCTAGCATTGAGTTTAAGACTTGCACAACGCTTTACAATCCCCCTTAAATTGCTTGTATCAAGATTGCTCATATTGGTTTTGGGGTCATTCTTAACAAGATTAAATATGCTTGTCATTGCTTCCATAGCACACTCTTTTGCGTAATCGTCCATGTCCATTCCACAAGCCTTATAATCGTCAATAATAAGACCTGTCATAGCATTACTCCATTCACTCAATGATGTTGTAAATGCTTTCTTCTCTGCTGCTGCTGTTGTTTCTGCCATAATTATTCCTCACTTTCCTGTTCTGAATTATCTATCGCAATTTTCAAAAATTCGTCAAATTCATCTGTCGTAATATCCCAACTGTCGCACCAATCAATTAAAGATGTTCTTTGACACTCTTTTTTAATTGCATATGCTATCGTTTCCGCTTTTGATTTCTTCATATTGCCCCTCCACAATCTTTAATTTCTCGCTATTATTGACAATCAGCATAATCAACTGACTATCAACCATATCAGCAGCTTTCTTCTGATTAGTGCTGTCAAGGCTCTCACTATCATCTAAGATAATAGGCACTGACATACCGCTAATCTTCTGAATTGAGTTGCAAATATCAACTCTGCCTAAAATCCTGTTGCCCTTATTGCTCATAGTGGCAAGAATCGACTTTCCATCAACTGTAGGTATGCAAACCGACTTGTAACCGCCAGACTTATTCAGTTCAAACAGCTTCCACTTAACTAATGAGAAATGACTGTTAATGCTGTCAGATAATGTTTCATTCTTTGCCTTGTCCAGTTCATCAAGCAAATCAAGGATTTTTTCAGCATTAGTCTTATTCTGTTCCTGTGTACGCTGTTCTGCCCTTAATTCTTCAAGCCGCTGTTCATCTGCTGCCGTATCAGACTTTGCAATCTGGCTTTCGCATTCTGCTAACCGCTGCCTTAAAGCTGTTTCCTGTGACTTTAATTCTGCCTTGACCGCCGAAATGTCATTAGCCTTGCACATAGCCTGTTCTTTTTCAGCTATCTGCTGTTCAAGTGCCTTATATTCCTTGGTGGCTGATACATCAATTTCCTGCGGAAGTTCTGATAACTGCTTTTTAAGGTCTGCAATAGTTGTATTCAGCATTTCAAGGCTCTCATTATGATGCAGCAACTCTGTTTTAAGGTTTTTAAGCGTAGCCTTTTCTTTATCAAGTCTTTCTTTGCACATATTGCCATTGTCAGTAATTGCCTTTAATTTATCAGCCTTATGCTTGTCAAAATCAGCCTTTAACTGTTCTTTCTTATCCTCGGGATATTCCTGTCCGCAATAACTACAAATAAGACTTGCTTCGTCAAATTTGCGTTCATTCTCTGTTTTCCATTTATCCCTTATATCCTGTAACTGCTTATTAATAACATCCACAGCAGTCTGCGTAATATTGCTTTCCGTTTCAGTAATAGTCTTTTCTGTCTGTCTAACAAGAAACTGCTTATCAGAAATCTTGTTCTCAATATCTCTTCTAGCCTTAACATTTTCTTCATTAGCCTTGCGTGACATATCACTAAGCTCAAACTTAAGATTAAGAATATCAGCACTAGCCTTATTGTATTCAGCTAACAGCTTGTCATTATCAGTCTGCTTTGCAATGCAATCAGTAATCTGTTCTTTAAGGCTGTTTCTAAGCAGTTCAAGGTCAGATGTATCAATATCAGACTTAATCTGAATATCTCTTTCCTTTTCCTTAATCTGTCCGTCAAGGATAGGTAAATCCTTTGTGATTTTAGCCTTTGTAGCCTTGTTCATAGCAGTTAGTTCTTCCGTTGTGTATTTCTCTAACAGTGGTACTAACTCCGCTAATTCAGCCTTAGAATGTGCTATATCAAGGTCCGTCACATTCTCAACAAGGCTAAATAAGTATTCTCTCATTTCAGCCGGCTTCTGATTAAGAAATGCGTTGATATTGCTGCACATCTTGAATACACTCATATCAATGTCAAGATATGCGTTGAAGTCCTTTAATGTCTTAGGCACATCGTTGATGAAATACTTGTTATCATCCTTGTAACTGCTGCCATCCTTGCTGTATGTACGCTTCTGAACTTTCTTCATAGTTACTTCTTTTCCGTCAACATCAAGTGCAAGTTCAACACTTGTATCCATATCATCAACCGATACTCCGTCAACTTCTCTTCTGACAACCGGATTATCCTTTAACTCATAATCACAGTTAAATAAGCACCACAGATATGCCGTGGCTATTGTTGACTTACCTACGCCATTCTCAGCCATAATCTTTGTTATGTCGTAAAAATCAAATGTTCTGCTTGCGTAACACATAAAATTCTCTAAAACCGTTTTTTTTAAAAATGTTTTCATAAACAATACCCTTTCCTTATTTATATATTCATAATGAATACACCATCTTCTATTAAGAAGTTGTCAACTGTCTTGTCTGCAAGATAATGCTGTCTGTCAAGTTCATCAAACGTGCCGTCAAATATAACACCTTGGACTGGATGCCATACTTGACAACGTTTTTCATTGTCTGCTGCCATAGCAGCTAATTCTGAAACTGTAACATCACTATTCATCAGCATTCTCCTTTTCTTCTATAATCTCAACTCTGCCTACTGATACCTCATAAGCTACTCTGTTTTCAATTTCATCTTCACTTATCTTTTTTGCATAAGGTCTTGACTGAAACCTGCCTGTCATTTCTATATGTGTTCCTACTGGCAAGTGACCGACAAACTTAGCTGTTCTGCCCCAAACTATGCAAGGTATATAGTCTGACTTGCCATATGGTCTGTTTACTGCGACAAGAATATCAGCGATTTCTCTTCCAAGTGGTG